>Ga0265297_10004718_pt1 | contig 21829 bp, 22 predicted proteins | sample Munlanlwell13791_FD_192502 | JGI IMG/M metagenome (GOLD analysis project Ga0265297, IMG submission 192502) | Leachate microbial communities from a municipal landfill in Southern Ontario, Canada - Leachate well 137-91 | ecosystem: Engineered > Solid waste > Landfill > Unclassified | place... | reverse complement strand
TTGCTAACTTGGCTGCATTCTTCGGCGTAAGTAAGTGCGCTATCAGCCACGTCGCATAATAAAATCTTTTGATTTTAATTAATTGATCAATACAACTGATCGGATCGGGCTCTTTCTTGGTCAGCCAAAGATCGATCCCCGGTTGACAAGTACCAAGATTGCGTAGGCACTGTTCCGTGATAACCATTTCAATCCTACCCTTCGATAAATTGTTTTTTGATTTCTTTCTCTTCTTTTTCGTCGATTTTGTTTAGAAGATGATGCGCTTGGGCTGGTGTTTTAATTTGTTCGGCTTCCAGCCTGTCCCATTGTTTCCTCAGTTTGTCCGGAGAAAGAATATTCCTCCACCAAAAATAATGTTTTTGGGCAAATAAAATCATAGATCGTATTTCCTCATAATCATATCCATCAATTCGGTGGATTTTATCAATTTGTTTTGACCATGCTAAAATATTGGGTTCCTTAAACTTAGGCATATTGACACGGATTTGTTCGACAAAAAATAAAGCAAGTTCCGTCTCTTTTTCCAGTATACCCTTCTCTTTCATATATCCTCTTTTCTTTTCTTCTGTTTTATAATATAAAGATATACTATTATTATCTTTAATATTATATATGTTCGATGTTACATTGTAACGTTTTAGATCTTGCAAAGTATTGATTTTGTTGCATCGGGAATTTGCATTGTTACATTGTAACGTTTTTTTATGGGTTCTATGCTTTCTTACACGGCTTGCGGAATCGCATTCGGCAAGGCTTTGCTCGTTTGCTTCGTAAAAATGAAGACAATTATTTTTATCGTAGATTTTCCATGGAACCTCTTTAATTAAGGTGTTTATGATGGTTTTTACGGAGATTTTATCTACTCCGGATTGTTCTGATAATTCTGCTATAGCGTTGGTATTGTAGTTAAAAGCTCCTTTGTTTGGAATTAGATAGAGCAATATTTGAAGATATTCCAAAACATAACGACCAGATTTATCCTGGTTGATTAATACCCTAACCGTTTCGGCATTCATCCAATCCCCCGGAATTTTTAGAAAATATTTTGGCATCCAATATTATCCCCCATTGTGAGATTCGTGGTTCATTGCAGATTTGATTCTGGAATACGCCCATTGACGGGATCGTTTCATGCCGTACTTTTCGATCAGGTACTTTTGGAATAGCTGAAAATAAAAAGATTTGTGTGTTTTCAGATATTCTCGTTTGAAATCCCGGTATTCCCTTAGAAGCCACCGGTTAAAATTATGGCGTTTTTCCTCTTGTTCTTTGCGTTTCCCGGCCGGTCTTTTTAACCTTACGACTTCATCCAGAATTGTTATGGACAGGGCAAGCCCTGAGCCATTGGGGAGTTCCCCTATCCTTTTGTAGATAGGGGTTTCTTTGTTTCCATTTTTATAATACCAAACACCTTTTACTTCTTTTAGGCTTACAGGATCGGCCAGGCAGCGACAAATAATAAAAGCCCATTCCGGCCTTGCCAACATGAGGACCCTTCTTGTTTGGATAGCAAGTTCCCGCTTTTGGAAATAACGCAATGGTCCGCATCCATCTTTGGGATAGGCGGCAATATTGGGCTTATATTCAACTTCTGCCGTTTTGTCTGTAACAGTGGCGGAAACAAGCCTTTTGGCATCGACCCGGAGAATTTTGTATCCTTTCCTAATTTTCATTCTGTTACTCCTGCGAATTTTTTGTTGCGTTCGTTGTATAGTCGATTTACGGTTTCAACGGCAATTTCAACGGGAATTCCTTTGATATTGGCATTTTTCCAATCTTTTACGGACATTTTTTCATCTTTGGCAAGAATAGCACACATAAAATCAAGTTCTTGCTTTTCTTCTGGCGTAAGTGGATTGGCTGGTTTTGGCGTTGGCAGCTTTACCGTTTCCGATGGTGGAATAGGTTCGTAATTTGCATCGGAAATTTGTTGGGGTTCGTGTTTTGGTGGAGCTTGGTGTTCTGGCGGAGCTTTTGTTGTGGCTGCAGACTTGGTTTCGGTCGTTTCGACCTGGAAATTTTCGTCCAAGTCTTGGGTAAATATGTCTGAAGTTGCAGTAGCCGTAATGACTGCATCGACCAAAGCACGTTTCTTTGCCATTTTGAGAACGGTGTTGTAGGTATCGGCGATGTCAGGATTTTCGATTTTCCCGGATGATTCCTTAATGTAGATCATCCATCGCCCTGATTCGTCTTTCTTGGCGATATGTCCGGGACCGCCAATTTCTTTAATATCGCGCGATTCCCAGTATGTTTTAGGAACGAGGTTCCCTGTTTCGATCAATTTAGAATCATCACGGTAACGATATTTGGATTCCATTGTTGAACAAGAGCCAAGTCCCTCCGCCCAGACCTTTCCGGTATTGATGTTGGTAAGAATGCACTTTACGGAATACTCCCGGTGTCCGGGATTGTCCGGGAACAATTCGGTTTTGACTTCGTAAGTGGGAGCGAACCGGAACAAAAGAACCAGTTTCTCAGCTCCGGCCTTGAGGAGTACCTTCTTATCTCCGCATCCAGGTACTTTTCCATAATGTCCATCCATGCCTTCCTTCATAACGTCCTTCATCATTTGCTGGATGGCTTGGATTTGATTTTTGATTTCGGGAACGGGGATAGGCATCAGTTCTGATGCCGATTTTGTAAGATTTGTAAGAGCGGTTTCGGGTTTATTTTCCATCTTGTTCCTTCACCTTCTCCTCCAATTGGGGGATCATAGAGTTTAATAAATCTTTTCCGATTGAATCCAGGTTCTTTTCCATCCATTCCGTCACCTGGTTTTTGATGGATTTTTTGGGATAAACCCGGAAATAACCGGCCTTTGTTTTCTGATATTGTTTGTAGAGTTCCGGGTTTTCCTCTGCAAATTTTTTTTCATCAAAACATTCTGAATCCTTGACGAACCCTGTAGAGAAATCGTTGGAGTCTTTTACTTCGCCGAATTCTTTAATGTATCCCAGAGCTGAACCTTTCAGCCCCTCGAAAAACTTTACAATTTGAGACAGTTTTTCGTATTGAATGACGTACTGGACCCTGGGATCGAGAAGATTGATTTGTCCGAATCCAAAGTCGGCAAGTTCGGGCCAGGTTTCTGTTTGTAGGCATTCCCAGAACTTGGCGTATCTGGAAAGTAAAATGCTTTCTTCTGCTGCATCTCTTGGGACAAGGTGTTTAACAAGGCCGGAAACGATAATTAATTCCCCCTTTTTGGTGTCCTGAATGTCGGCAAGTTCGTCGGCGGTGATCGTATTGTCCGCCAGAACTTGTTTGTCGAATACCAGTAAGTGGCATTCTTTGGCATCCATTACTAAGTTTTCGTGTCGGCATTGGTCGTAATACTGTTCGTATTTTTCCGTATGCCACGTTGTTTTAACCTCTACGCAGATTTTCTTTTCCTCACTCCAACCATCCAAGTTCACTCCAATGTAAGGGATGGTGTCGTGTTCAAAAAATGTGTCCGGTTTCATAATTCGCATGCCGGACATTCTGGAATAAACATTCAGGATTACAGGTTCCAGTATCCGACCTATTCTCATCTGTTCATTGTCGGGAATGGATGCTGGGATTTCTGTTTTCTTGTCCATATACAAATCAATAACTGTTTTTCCATACTGGTTCCGACCGTTGCGGATAATCGCGGCATCAGTTCCGGTTATATGGCGTTGCCGATTGACAAGCCAATCTTGGGCCCCGATTTCCCAGTTTGCGGATTCGAGCATGATTTTAGGCATGGCTTACCTCGTTTGCAAGACGGCATTGGTTGGCAGAAACACAAGCTATTTCAGTCCCGGAGCTACCTCCAGATTTAAATGGATAGGTAACAGATGACCAACCGTTTGGATAAAACCAAACTGCATTATTGTCTTTTTCATAATTATGAAACCGATATATTTCAATATCTCCCTTCCAGTTTTCGACAATTATTTTCGTGTCTACTTCCACCTTGCTCCAGTCGATTTCCTCTTCGTAGTCGGGGGTGAATTTTACAAAAACGAAAGAATCGCCAGTTTTAGTTTTACAAGTAAACGGATAATTCCGGCCGGAAACATAATCGACTAATTCAACTTCATATATGTTCCCGCCATCCCAGCCTATACCTTTCACAGTTTTACCGTTCTTTAGTGCTTTGGCGACCTCTGGATCGAGGCCACTATATCGGTCTGCCGTAATTAGTCTCATATTCGTATCCCTTGTTTTGCGTTAAAAGCCCCCAAGCCAGAAGCCCAGAGGCTATTATTGGAGTGAATTGTTCATTTAACCGGTAGTGAGAACACCGGTGACAAGGATGTAAGAAATTAACCGGGTGGCATAACACCGCCTTTTTTGGGGTTGGGATTGTCCACTTCCGAACAGATTTCCCCCGGCAGGATTCGAACCTGCATTTGCTCTCCCAATGCGTCCATGCCAGCAAGCGGGAGAAGTCTCGCATGGATTACAGCGTCTACCAATATTCCGCCACGGGGGAACTTTTTCCCTTTTTATTCTCCTTTATTTTCAGGTTCTTCCCCGGTTCCAAAAGCAACGGGGATTTTGGATATGGTGGCAATATAATTTAATCCTAAAGCGGTTTTCAATTCATAAACCGGACTCCGGCCCCCCTCGAAATCCTCCCAGGGGTCGGAAATTCTGACATAACCCTTATTCAACAGATATTTTTCCGCTTTTTTGAAAAAATAGAAGAAATGGTCCGGGACTACCATTTCTTCATCGACCATGTAAACGTGATCGTATTCGACCATATCAATATAAAGGGCGGCTCGTTCGCCACCTTCTTTCCCCTCTTCCCACAATTTGTGTTTTGCTAAAATCTCAGCCAACTTAGCTTGTTCCATTATTGATCTCCTTTGTTTAATATAATAAAGCACAAATTTCTCACATTGTCAAGTAGTTTTTTGCAAAAAAGATAAAAAAACAAAAAAAATCACTTGACAATGACAAATAAAAAGCCCCGGCCGAATTGACCAGGGCTTTGGCGAGATTATTCATAAATGGCGGATGCGGTTTCTAAAATTACTTGGCAGTACCTCCCGTTCCACTTAACCCTGTCTCGGTTCTGCGCTGGATTTCGGGTACAGATTTTTACTCTACACGAACCGTTTTTTGTGGCCGCATTGCGGATTCTTTGGTAGTCTGCGATTTTTACCCTTTCCCCAGACGAGGAAAGGGCGAGAAAATTTTCAAGTTCCCGGACAATTTCCGGGATTGACATTGGGTCCTCGACGACCCGAAACAAGACCAATTTTTCCTTTTTCAATTTGCGCCTCCCAGAATAAGTTCAAAAAATTTAACGATTAGCAACGTCCAAACGACCACAAGGATACACCACTGCAAGCGTTCCCAGTATTTGGATTTCATTTCCCCGCCTCCATTGTAAATTGGTAGACGGAGGTCCACTTCGAATCCACCAAACAAGAAAACTTTCCTCCAATAAATTCCGAAATAGCGTAGTAACAAGAAGTTCCAACTCCGCCAGAATAATTGTACTGGTTTACGGAATAATGGCTTATCCCATAAGGGGCGGCATTTGTGTTTATTTTATCTTTTAATTCCCAAAGTCTGTATTTCAAAAAATCGTTAAAGGCGGCGGCGATGACGGTAGACTCTTTGTCATAGCCGCACCCGGAACAGGTATATTTTGCGGTTTGGTAAGATCCATCTGCAAAAATCACTTTTGCAGTGGCATGAGGATTCCGACCCCATACTTTACTTTTCTTCCATTCAATTAAGATGGTCAAAGAAAATATTGGCGTCTGTGCCATTTCAGACTCGATCCGTTCGTCTTCGCGCTTTTTTTCGCGAGCCTGTTCCCGTACCTTTTTGCGGGACAATTTTTCTTCTGTTGTCATTTTCATTTTTCTCTCCTTTGTTTAGAGCGGGCCGGAATCGACCCGCTCCAATGGGATTAATATTCCCGTTCCCCGCTTTCAATTTCTCGTAAGATGCGGGCTTTTTCTGCTTCTCTTTCTTCATACTCTAATTGTCGTTCATAACGTTCTTGCTCTAAGTCTTTCTTCTCTTCAATATTTGATCGCATCACCTCATATAGTCCTGGGTATTCCTGTCTGTCAAGTTCGATATATGCCGCATCACAATAGTCGCAAGACAACGCATCTTCAGACCATACTGCGTACAACTTACCTTCATTATCAACCATTATATCAGCCCAAGCATTCGGCGTATCTGGGAGATTATATCCCCCCAATACTTCCCACGCCTCGGTGGCGTATTCGCCGCCGTAACCAAGAAGCCTCAATCCGAGGCTTCTTATCCCGGAAGTACTGGTTTTAATCAATGCCTTTTTCATCTTCTCTCCTTTGTTAAGCCCGGGCTTGATTGCCCGGGCTGTGGTTATAGTTGTAGCAGCTCGTCCGTATAGCCGACGAACATCCATCCGGGTTGATTAGTATTTGGCATTCGCTCCACCCAAACAATGGTCATATTCGAGAAATTCCCCTGGTAATGCCTTATTTTTTCGCCTCCGCAAAACCCGTACTTTTTGCGCAGCAAACAGTTTAACTCTATAATTTTACTTCTTGCAGATGGCCACTTCTTCATCGTCCACTCCTTTGTTTTGCCCGGCTCCGGGCAGGTTGAACCAATCAGCCTCATTGCCCTAGCACAACTATAATATATATAATATTTATTATCTTGTCAAGTCTTTTTTTCGCTTTTTTGTGTTTTTTTTAAAATATTTTCAATCTCTGCAAATGTGAATCAATACTGCACCTGCGAGCATTTTGTCAAGTTTTGGCGTGGAAAGGCACATATATTATAGTAGGTCATTATAATTAGTTGCCAATAGCAATATTTCACTAAATCAAACAAAAAAGGGTACCTGAGAGCTTCCAGGACGATCGAAAAATCAAAATATGACCTGTACTACTCCCGCAAATTACAAGTGCCTTAAATCGTTTGTCAGCCAGAAGTCACTAAACCACAACAACATAACAAAAATAAAAAATGATTGAAAGTCAATAATCTATATAATGTGTCAAGTTTTAGCCAGGAAGCCAGGCTGCAAAACACCACATAACCCCAATAATATCAAGCCCGCAACTCTAAATTATCCACAATCACAACGTCAATTTGTTGATAACTTAAAAGTAATTATTTCACACTGTCAAATAAAATGAATGTCAAGAAAAAAATAATTGTAAACAGTAGTAACCACCGCAAAAAATCGAAATCATCGGGGGAGATTATCAAAAAAATCACTTGACAAACGCAAAAACAAATTTATTTTTCTTAAGACAAAATTCTATCCAGAGAGGGAGTTTGATCAGTGCCGGATTACCCCTCGAAATGGCAATATGGCACAACGCCCCACAACAGGATAGAGCAACTCAACAACCACCACCATCATACCCCAAAGGAGCCAGAAAGACCGGTCCTTAGAGCCGTGTGCCTTTGCGACTCGGGTCGTCTCAACTTGTCGTCTCTCACCGGCTAAGCGTGAGGGTTGCAAGTGCAACAGCGGTAAGGGTTAGGGCCGGTTACTGGATGTCGGATCACTGGGATGCTGGACACCAGGCAACAGGTAGGCTACTGGGAGCTTGGTTGTCTCAGACCCCTGCCATAGGATCAGAGACCCCGGCACCCCATAGGGTACCCACCACCACCCCCATCCAAGTGGAGGGGGTGTACCAGTGGAACAAGTAGTAGTATCCGTCCACGAGGCTGTATGGGTGTAGAAATGATGGGCAGGCAAGATTTGCCGGGTGTAGGAAAAGGAAGGGGGTGGGGGATGTTAGAGGGCTTGAAAAATTTTTCCGGGAAAGGAAAAAAGGGATTGAGTCAGATTAAGAAGGCGATGGTGTCATATAAGGGGGATGCGAAGAACCGGGGCAAGAAGAAGCACGGAGTAATGATAGGGGAGATGAAGAGGGTGATAGAGGGGTTAGTGAAGTATGTGAGGGAGCATGAGGATTGTTATTGTGTGACGGATTTTGCGGTTGAAATTGGGTTTGATCCGATCAAGATGATAGATGACTGGACAGGAAAGAGTGCTCGATATGACAGGGAGTTAGCGGTGGCGAATGAGATTATAAAGAACCGGATCATAAAAAACGGGTTACAGAAGAAGATAGACAGTCCTTTTGGAAAATTTGTGTTGCAGGTGAATCATGGAATGAACGAGCCGGCGACCCGGGTTTTGGTTTCGGCGGATTACACAAAGAAGTTGGAGGATATCATTGGGTCTTAACTGGGCTGAGATACGAGGGAAATTAGGTCGTGAGAAGGCGGAGAAGCTATTGAAGTTGATAGCGGAGTGTCCTTCTTATGCTTATTTTATGCCGAATCGAGCTCAGTTTGAGTTTTCCAGGGAAGTCGGTCGTTGCTTAGAGACCGGCAGAAGAATTTTTCTGATGACTTCCGGGAATGGAGCGGGGAAATCTTCTGGGGTTATTAATCTTCTTTTGAACATTATTAAGAAGGAAAAGAATGGGTGGAAGGATATTGTTGATGTAGATTCTGGTGATAAGATTATGGGATTTTACAATTATGAGTTTTTCAGAAAATACCCGGCAACATGGCCGAAAAAAATCTGGTATGTTTCAAATAAAGATTCTTTGTTGTCAATATGGGATGAATGGAAGTTATGGATAGGAAGAGATGAGGCTCTTGGTGGGTATCACGCATCCAAAGATGGTAAAAATTTTGTGTCGTCAGTTGAGTTTGATGAGGGCTGGTCGATGAATTTTAAGACCATCGATCAGGAAATAGAAACATTTGAATCCGCCAATGTCGGCATTATCGTCTTCGATGAGCCTCCCCCGCTGGCAATTTATAAAGCGTGTTGGTCCCGATTGAGACGCGGTGGTATCATGATCATCGCTGCAACACCTCTGTTCTCTGCATCATGGTTCGTCGATGAAATCACTTCCAAAGCCAATACCAAAGACTCGGATAAATACTGGCAGAAAGTCCCTGTCTGGGCCAATTGCGTAGAACAAGGGGGAACCTGGAGATTGCCTAAACTCGGCGACCACCCAAAAGGATTCCTCTATGAAGCAGATATTAATCGGACCCTTCAAAACTACGATCCCGACGAACTCGAAGCCCGCCGTGATGGCGAATTCAAATTCCTTACCGGCAGAGTCTATAAAACCTATGACTCTAAAATACATTTCGTTCCAATACTGAATATTTATGCACAGGACAAATGGAACTATATGTGGCGCATGGTAATAGACCCTCACGACAGAAGGCCGCCCGCCATTATCTGGATGCGTATAAATTATTGCATGAAATGGGAAGTCATTCGGGAGTTCCCCTCGATATACGACGATGTTTATGATAATGCTCCTTTTCATAAGATTAAGAACGCGGATCCCTTAACCATGAGTGATTTTATTAAATGGATGCACAAAATCGAAACCAAAGAACTAAGGATACCTCAAAATCGGATCGATCGGGTCATTGATCCGAATTTCGGAAACAAAAGAGATCACATGACAGGAATGAGTATCGCCGAAGAGTATATCAGTGAAGCAGGGAAAATAGGATGGCGAATCGGGTTCATTCGGAACGTCATTGACGAACTCGCCCAGGGACATAAACGGGTTAAAGAACTTTTGAAAAATGGGATCGATGATATTCCAAACCTCGTCGTCGGTGATCGCTGTTTCAATACTGATTACGCTATGAGAAATTATTCTTATGATGAATATGCCGGGAAACAATTGGAAAAAAGAGAAATATCGGAAACGGTAAAAGAAATCGGAAAAGATTTCGCTGACTGCATCCGGTATGGCGCGATGGTTCCCGTCAGTTTCTCTTATGAAAGAACCGACCTGTTACCAGCCAAAGATTACGGCTATCCTTATACGAAAGCCATAAACTCTATACCGGACGGGGTATATGTCTGATATTGTTCAGCCAGAAAAAATCAATAAAAATGTTGTCCGAATCTCCAGATTGTGGAGAACGGAATTTGACAATTTCGTCCCCATCTACAACAAAATGGAAGAAGGATACCGTTACCTTGCAGGAGAACAGTTCTCATCTCAACAGGTAGCTTGGTATAAAGCCCAACGCAGACCGACAGACGTTTTCAATATCATATTCCCGGTATTCAATAACGTCCTCGGCGATTTCTACATGAACAATGGAGGCATTAAGGTATTCCCTAAAGCCGGTGGAGATTACGCCATAGCAGAAAAACTTCAACAGCTTCTGGAACATTATGGATATGAAGGTGAATTTGACTTCTTTCTCGGTCAAACTATCCTCGCCGGGATCATCCAAAAAGGATACGCTTATCCCCGATGGTCCGACGAATTGGAAATTGATGGATCTCTTGTCGTAAAAAATATTGACGAATTTGAAGTCATTTTCGATTCTGCTGCAAAAGAAACCATGCTCGATGACGCCAGGTTCGTCGCCCGATCACGATGGATGACCAAAGAAGAAATATTCCGATACTGGCCTAAACATAAACGCAAACTACAGGAATATCTCGAAAACAAAGAAGATATCGATATGCTCATCTCACCGGAAGACGATCAGGTTATCAATGACATCGAATTCTTTGACCATGCCACCGGGAAATATCGAGTCATAGAATTTCATGAGATGGAACTCGAAAAAGCTGAAATCGTCATTGATCCTACCCGGGGAACTTCGGAAATATTGACACTCGAAGGCAAGAAAAGATTGCTCTATTTCGCCGCCAATCCTCAGTCCCAAATCATCGAACAAATGGTCAAAATCAAGAATATCACTACTGTCATCCCCGGATTACTCTACCAATTGGAAACCAAACGATCAGAAATCCAAGACGGAAAATTTGACATTATTCCATTTTCAGCTTACAACTATGGAAGAAAAACTATTGACCATTTCGGAATATTCCAAAACGCCAAAGGACCGCAAGACAGTTACAATCAATGGCATAACCGGGTTCAGGATATTATCAATAAACAAATCAATGCCGGTTTCATCGGACATAAAGATCAACTCGTCAATCCGGAAATGGTCGAAATGTATGGAAGCCAGCCCGGTATCGCCATCTGGGTTAAGGAAGGATACAACCTAAAAGATGCTATTCAGAAAATTGACCCCACCGTCTTTCCCCTTTCCGAAAGTAAGCTCTCCCAAGAAGCTTATGAATTTCTTTACAAAGTCGTTGGTATCAGTCCTAACCAAATGGGGTTTCAGGAAACAAAACAAGAAAACGCATCACTCTACGCCCAAAGAGTCAATCAAAGCAAAATCGCACTCACCACAATCTACCAAAATATCCGCCGCCTTAAACAAAGAATCTTTCAAAAAGCCATAACCCTCATTCAACAAAACTTGACAACTGAACGCTATTTCGTTATTACACAGCCGAATTCGTCACAACAAACTGAAATGGTCGTCAATCAGCAATTGGGTGATCAGATATTGAATGATTTGACTGTAGGCGAATATAAGGTCATGCCGGATCTTGAATCGCGCGATCCTGTCACCAAACAGATTAAAGCTATGCAGAAAATGGAACTTGTCAATGTTGTGGCTCAGTTGTTGTCTTCGCCTGTAGCAACTGCCATTGATTGGCAATGGTTACTTGAAGATACCGGGATCGGAGATGTCCAGCGGTTTATCGATTCTATTTATCAGTTCTTGGGTATGCAGCAGCAAATGCAGCAGCAACAGGCCATGCAACAGCAATCGATGATGGAGCAACAGATGGCCCAGGCTAACCAGCAACAGCAGGAACAAGCCCAGGCCGGATTACAACAAGAACAAGCCAGAAAGGAGTCGGAACAAGGAAAATCAATGCTTGAACGTCAAAAAATCGGTGCAGGTATTTTGAAGGATGTCATGCAAATGGTCTCTAAAGACCAACAGAAAGCGAGTAAAAAATGAAACGTTTTGTGGTTTTCATTTTAACCCTGATCGTGTGTTTCTCTTTCTTGTTTACGATCAGCGACGCCATTAATCGAGTCGTCCCCGATTCTCGTTATGTATCCCAGATCGACTCGATCACCGTCCGTGTCCATTGTGATTCTATCGTCAATCGTGGTTACAAACCCAGATCAACCAATTACAATGTTGTAAGAGAAGACAAATATTTTCTTTATGTTAAAGAAGACGCCGTTGATACTTCCGGATATACCTTGAAAATTAAATACTATTCAATTCTTGGTGCGGATACCCTCGGCGGATTTGTTACGGGGACTCTTGGATTGTATAATTCAGGTCTCGATAGTTTACTGCGTACCGATAGCCTTATTTGTAAGAACCGTTACTACAATGAACCCGACAGTTCTTACGTTTTGCAGTTGGCTATCCCCCGCGAAGTCGCTTTTTTTGATGTCCGGGGAGAAATCACCAAAACCATTGTCGCCGGTGATTCGCTGTTTAAGGTGAAAGTCGGCGTAAGATAATTATCAATCAGGAAGGAACTGCCACTATGCCGGATGAAATCATTCAAGGTGAGACTATCGAACCCCAGGTCCAAGAACCTGAACTCGACCTCGCCGAAATGAACCCCGAAGACTTGGATTCCCTTCTCAAAGAAGAGGGAACTATCCAGCCTGAAGGTGAAAAATCCACTGAACCTGATGTCGAACTCAAAGAAGACGATCAGGGAAAAGCTGAACCGGGACAAACTGAGCCTGAAATAAAGGAATCAGAACCGGTCAAAGAACCCGAAAAGGAACCCGACCAGCCCGTCAAGCTGGATAAAAATGGGAACCCCATTACCGGCGATCCTCTCAAAGACACTCAGGCAGAATTGACCAGGTCAAAACAGGAGATTGCCGAACTCAAACGTCGTCAATTAGAATATGAACAAAAACTTGCCCAGCTTGATAAAGACCAACTTGAAGCAATTAAGCCTCAGAAAGAGCTTACCGAAGAGGAACTGGATGATCTTGCCGTCGTTGACCCTAAAGCCTATGGTCAATACCTTCTCAATCAGGAACGGTATAAAAACCAAGTGGCTCAACTTCAACAGCGGGAAGAACAACTGGCATATCAACGCCAGGCCGAAGTACAGTCAACTTTAAGATCCAATGTAAGCTCTATCATTCAACAGGGGCTTAGTTTTAATCCGGAAACCGAATCAGAAAAAGCAAGGGAACTTGCACAAACTCCGGAATATCAGGCTTGGGACACCTTTGTCTCAAACAATATGAGGTTCGATAATCGAGGATTGCCCGTTCCAATGGATAAAGAATTTCTGGAAATGTCTTTCAATCACTTTTTCAGAAACAAAATCGGACAGGCAGATCAATCAAAGTCAAAACAACAGGGTTATGTTGAAGCTATCCGGAACGTTCAAAAAGCAGCTACCAATGGTAGCCCATTTGATCGTCAACCGACACAGCCACAGGACAATCCCGGTAAGCGTTTTCTTACTGTAGACCAGGATGACATTGACAGCATGACACCTGATGAACTCGATTCAGCCCTCAAAGAGTTTGGGATAGAGGTTACACCCCGAAAGAGGTAATTGAATGGGTGCAATGAACCAAAATTTCTCCGCAAATCTACCCCAGATTCTTGCGTCCAAGATGAAATTTGAGGCGCATGATCACATGTTTTGGGGACAATTTGTCAAGTTTACTACACCGAATATGCGACCGGCAAAGAACAGCCAGGACGCTAAAGTAACCGATTCCCCTGTTGTCGTTCATTCCGAACTCAACAAACAGATGGGTGAAGAAATTCGTGTACCGACTTTGCGCCGTCTGACCAATGCTCCGACCATCGGCGTCAATCAGATGATCGGCCGTGAAGAAACCCAGAAAATCAACTTTGCAAAGGTCCGGATCGATGTCCTCCGTCATGCCGTCAAGGTTCAGGAAGGATGGATGTCAAAACAGACCACCAAAGATTTTAACCTGGTCAAGAACTCTTATCCTCAGTTGCGGGATCATTACGCATCCGTCGAAAACTACATGCAGGCCAGCTATGCTTTTTACAATGGCTGGAGCTACAATGTGATGTTCTCGAATCGGAATACCGCCGCTGCCGGGATCAGCATCGTTTCTCATCCTCATGTCTTTGTCCGGAATCAGGGAAAAGCTCTTTATACCGCCGGATTCCCTGGGACTGCCGGATATGAAACCACTATCGGAACTATGGTGGCGGCGATGGGGGCCCCGGATGCTTTCGATACCGTTTTATTGCAGGGATTGAAATCGGAACCGGTTATCCGACGGTTACGGCCGATCGTTACCGACGATGGAATGCGATTGATCGGTATTGCCGCCCATCCCTGGCAGATCGCCCAGCTCGAAGCGGATCCGGGATTCCAGGCCGTTACCAATGCGGCTTTTGTTCAGACTGTCGCCAAAAAGAATCCGTTTCTTTACAACGTGAAATACATTTATGCCGGATTCGCCATCTTCGATGCCGGTAATTCCGTTTTCCCGGTAACTGTTTCCGGTGGTAATCCTGTTTGGGGATTGGCCAATCCGACCGCTTCCACTACAATCACCGACTGGGAAACCGATCCGACTACCGGCGCCGTTTTCGGTGCTATTATTTTCGGATCAAATGCCATGTTCAAGGCCACCGGGTCCAACATGGAATTCGTCGATGAAGATTCCGATTACAAGTTTAACAAAGGAATTGAGTATCACATCATCGAAGGGTGGTCACGAGCCGATTCCTGGAACATGGACGATGGGACGACCGGGCAGTACCTGATCAACGATGGCTCAGCTATCTGTTTGACTTACTGTTCGCAGCCCATTTATTAATAGGAGGCATTGATGAAACTGTACGGCAAGGTGCAACGGAGAATATACCTGATGAAGGATTCCGGGAGAGGCCCGATGCTCGTTCCGGATTATCGGAATATTTATTCCGTGTATCCCGACAAACCGACGGAAATTCCGGATGATATTGCCAAGATGTTATTGGAACAGAATCCGGACATCCTGTCTAAACATCCCTTTTTGGTCGTGGAAGAAAAGGAAAACAAAGAGCCTGAAAAGATTTCCAAGTCTCAGGTTTTGGAAATTCCCCTGCCAATCAAAAAGGAATCGGACGAACAAAAACCCAAAAAAGAACCTATTCCCGAACCGGAACTACCGAAAGGGAAACCTATCGGAAAATCTCCGATCCCGGATTAAGGAGGTATGAATGTCTGTTATTGAAATGAATCCCAACATCCCCCGGATCGCACACGCCGGTATTGACGACACCTTTTCCGGCTATAGCGGGACGGCGTATGTCATGCCGATGGAGTCCACCGACAAAACCCTAAGGCCGAAAGTCGTTGTTGGTTCCGGATGTTCCGGAGCCAGCGGCGGACCGTTTGACGGAGTGGATGCCGGAACCATCATGGTCGATACTGCAACCGGATTGATCTATGTCCGTACCTTGACCGGGTGGAAAGCGCATACTTAAAAAAGGGGCTTAATAGCCCTGGCCTTCGTTTCCAACACCGAGGGGAGGCCGTTCCCTCCCCTCACTTTTAAGGGAGCGTTAAATGATTGCCGCGAATGTCCTTGTTTCAGAAATCTGCAAAAATCTACAAATCGACAATACTTCTCTTAATGTTTCCCGGTTCAAAATCGAAGAAAATATCAATCAGGCTCAACGCCATTTATTGATGACATTGCCGATAGAAAAAATCCAGGAAGGTGTGTTTGTCGGTTATGGTGATATGGCCGCCGGAACCACAGATTATAACCTGCCAAACGACTGCATCCGATTGGTCAGAATCTATGTTGACTTCTCAGGGACAATCACGGGAACCAACCGAGGCCGGGAACTGATAACCGTTCCCGCCGCCGGATTCGCTCAAGACAACATTGACCGACAATCCATGAACCTTTATCCCTATGGAACCCTGATTAACAACATCCCCCTTTCGGGATGGTCCGGGTTCACCAGCGGATACCACGGGAAACTCGTTCTGGCACAATCCCCATCGGGAACAGTAGCCAGCGGCATTAAATATGTCTATGTCTCTTCAATGCAATATGTCCGTCAGGAATATTCTGGAATTTCAGGAGCATCCGGCTATAGCGGGGGGTACCCCGCGCAACCATGTTTCCTCAGCGATGACAAGTTTAACCTAATTGTATATTTTGCAACAGCTTTGAGCGCAACAGTCAACACTTATTCGCTTGATCTCTATAAGACTTTTATGGAGTTATTCAATTTTGAACTCCAAAAATACATAACCAATTAACAAAGGATTAAAGCATGGATGCTTTTGAAATTCTCTCAACCGTAAGGAATATGTCAGGTCTGCATGAAAGCCAGAAAATAGGTACTCCGGAAGTGATGCGGTATATCAACAAAGCGATGGGATTCATATCACAGTATCTTTTGGAAACCTATAAAAACGATCTGATCAAAACGATCGATGATACTATCGATGATTCTGCCGGAACCGAACGCTTTACCTATATGAACAAACCTGGTGATTGTCAGGAAGTCATTTCAGTTTTGAGAGCTACCGAAGTTCCGGAGTTGAAAGTTTGTACCATCGTCGATATTAGGGACAAGATTCTTGTCGGCCAAAACGTCAACTATCCAATGAACCGCCTTTATCCCTATGCCGTCGATGAAGGACCCAAAATTGCTGTTTTCCCTCGTCTCGATCCCACTGCCGTCGCCGGTCAAACACAAACAAGTGCGGCAGACAATCTTCGACTGTCTTATTGGAAGAGAACGACAGATTTAATTTTCTCTAAGGGAGTCGCAACAATCGGGACGCTGGCAAATATCACTTTGCAGCTTGGATATGATGGAAAAGTAAGAGATGACATTTACAATGATTACGATGTCGCGCTGTATCAGGATATTGCCGGCCAAATGACTTGTGGAACAATCGTAAAATGCAATGATTATGTTGGAAGAACAAAAACCATGACGCTGGATATGTCTTATGCTGACTATGAAAACGTTTTCCCTGGTTCTCCCGTGAATATTTGGTATGCTCTGGTTCCTATTATCCCGGAAGCCTATCATAATTTCATCGTTGACGCCGCTCTGATCGAACTGGCTAAGGCCGATTATATCAGCCGGGATCGAATCGATCCTCGTGTTGATTATGTCGATCTACTGAACCGGTTGAACGGCGTTCTTTCCGCTTTTGGGAAAACCGTCAATCCCGATAATGTGAGGGCAACAGCCTAATGCCAAACGTCATTAAAGATTTGATTGAGGATGTCGGAGTCCGGCTCGGCAATGATCGGATGAGATTGCCGGAAGATGAACCTAAAATCCGGCGTTGCATGAACCGGATCTATAAACGGCTCAATAACCGATACAAACTTGTTCATCGATCCGCAAGGATCAGCTTTGCCAATCTTCCAGCAGGGACTTTGTTCGTCCCGGTTCCCGATGATCTTATTGAAATCTATTGGATGTCCCCTTCACGAATTTATGTTCAGCCCAATGTGATGTGGGGAAATACGGATCAGACCGGCCTCTATACTATCGAAGAAGGTCAAATCAAATTCTCTCAGACAATCAATCAGAGTTCAATTATTGACATTCGATATTATTCTACCGGGCGAACTTTGGTCAACAAAGATGACAACCTTGTCGTTGCGGCAAGCGAGGTCAATACCCCGGAATGGCGGTCTGCATTCCATGAAATTCTGATTTATGAGACGTGTTTGGAACTGTGGCCGGAATACCCAAAAGCAAAAGTTGACATTCCTCTGCTGAACGAACTGATCCGGACAATGGCAACCGACACGTGGTCAAGCCAGAACACGACTCCAACTATCATCGGTGGGAACCTCGGCGATTCGACGTTCAACGGATCGCCTATGGACCCATTCATAGGACAGCAATAATGATCAAAGAACAGATTCCCATTATCCCCGGTTCAATGCTTTCCGATATTTCCCCCAATGAAATGGGAGAACACGAACACTTGGAGGTAGTGAATTTAAGACGAAACCGTATCGGAGAATGGGAGTCTGTTCCTGGTTATGTAACGATTCTTGAAAACTCAGGTTATTCAGGGATCACAACAGCAATCGAAGTAACAGATGACCTGGCTGAATCAACCGATTCAGATGCGGTTTCCGGATACGGATGGAAACGATTCATCCTATATCACGACAATACCGGCCAGATAAGACGAGTCATGTATACCGCATCCGGATATGATATTGGTACTGATGAACTGGTGGCACAAAGCGGATCAATATCGGGAGTAGATGTCCCGGCTTCCGGCGTGAGATTGTTTTACCATAACGGGATTGTAAGAATCACAGGAACAACCGTTCCTCTGTGGTATGGGAGAATAAAAAGAGATTGGCTGAATAATATGTACAATCTTAAAAAATGGTACTTAGAAAAAGCCGAAATCAGTCATAGTGGATATTTTTCAGGATATATTGGTCAAACCGATTTGTCGGTTTATGATTATTATAAGATATTATCATTTTCAGGATATATTGGTGGACAAGGCGTTTTCCCAGATCGAACACAAACAGAAATTGAAGCCATGTATTCAGAGGAATCAGTTTACTGGTATTATAAAGTAGCACTTATTTATGATGATGGACAGGTGTCTTTAATGAATCTTGTCAATCCAAATCAGATCGCACTTTATCATAGCAGGGATCAGTTATATAAACATTCAGAGGCTTGTATCAGTATCCCATTACCTGGTTCAGGAGCTAACTATAGATTGACCGGTGCGGCCTTGTGTGTAGGTAAAAGTACAGTTGCAGCAAATGACGACAACGAGACGGTTGTTTATAAAGTAGTGGATTTTCTCGATCTCGTTGTAGATGCAGAAAAGAACCAACAGAAGTATTTTGAACTTTCTACCGACGGATTGATTACAGATATAACATCACCTTCTTATAATGTCTGTACCTTTGCAGCAAGTGGAACAACTCAAATTACTGCTTTTATTCCATTGAGTAAATATGTTACGACAATTGCTGTTATATGGGGCCCAGAATATGTTACTATGAGGGCAAAATATATTGAAATGATGAAATTGTTTCGATTTGGAAAATCTGGTATTCCATGCACTGTTTATAACAATGCCGGATCGGGTGTTGATACAACAATATCAAGTATTACTTTTGAAAGGATTGACGTTTCTTTAGGAGGCGATAAATACCATAGAGGGATTCGAGTAAGAATAAATTTCGGCAGTGCAATTAATTCTATTACTTCTTTCCGTACATTGGCAATCAAAAGATTAGCGATCAATCGGAGTTCAACTATCGATTTTTGTTTTGGATTTGATAATATGGATTGGGATGGATACGACTATCACGAGTATGCTGATATTCCCGCCAGTACCGACAACATATCCCCAAACTATTCTCATCATATTGTCATTGGAGATCGAGCCTATGTTACTTCTCTTGAAAATGAAGAAGAGGATTTTGTCAGGTATTCTGCACAGAATAAATTCGACGTTTTCCCGGATACCAATCTGATTTCCACCGGTGCAGGTGATCTTGACAGGAATATGGTCATTGTCGCCAGGGATGACAAATTCATGATTCTGAAAAGAAACTCCATTACCCAGGGACAGATGACCGGTGAGACATACTTCCAAGATACAGCTTTTACCCGGCATGGATTATATCCTGTCAAAGGATATATCGTTCTTGATCATATTCTCTACGTGATGGAGAAAGATGACATTTATGCTTTTGCCGGGACTGAACCTGAGCCATTGATGGGATTGACCAAGATAAGAGAATTTTATAGATCCAATGTTGACGCTAATTCGTTTTTTGCTTTTGACAATCAGAACAATGAACTTTGGGTAATATTGAACGGTCATGTTTTGGTATGGAACCGAAACTACAATGACTGGTATATCCGCTTGGATGATTTTTCGTTTACCGGTTATTTCAACGATTCCGAAACCCGTCTGATAGGCTATGGAGTCTCCGGTGGAGCCAAATCGACCTTCGCCGCTTTTAATCATGATTCCGCATGGTTTTCGGAAAACATTAATTGGAGTTTCCGGACGAAATTCCAAGACAATCAACATCCTGAGCTTTATAAAAAGCTGGATGAGATTCTGGTATGGCAAAAAGGAAATGTCGGCACATCGTACTCTGGCTATGACAACCAGACAAGCGATGTCTTTGCTGGCAGTTTCCCTCCTTCTCCAAGCGGATATTCTGGTCAATTATCATCTCCATTCTTTCCTTATCATGAACTCATTATGGTGTTCTCCGGCACTTCGGGATACTCCGGGATGGAGTTCTCAATGAAAAGGTCTCGACTGAACATTGGAAGGTGGGGCAATGGTATTTAAAGAACGGACGTTTAAGTTCAATAGCGAAAAGGATTTTACTCATAAGAACGTTGAGAAGGTCATGCAAGAAGCATGGAACATTCTCCGGACTATCGACCAGAAAAGTTCTTCCGGTAGTTCGACCGGGGGAGGTGGTGGCAGTTCTTATTATGGAGGTGGAGGCTCGACGGGAGCATCCGGATATAGTGGATATTCTTTCAATTGGAGGGGACCCTGGACTGAAAGTGGTTATTCCGGATCAAGCGGTTATACAAGCGGATATGAGGAAAGAGATGTTGTTGAATTCTCAGGATCATCTTATATTTGTTTGAGCGGATATTCAGGCTATTCCCAAAGACCCGACACAGGATACTGGAATCTTATGGCTCAGTCTGGATATTCTGGATATTCTGGATTCTCAGGATTGAATGGAGCGGCGGCATCATCGGGTTATTCCGGATATAGCGGTCATTCCGGGCATTCTGGGAAATCTGGTTATTCGGGAATAAGTGGGCATTCGGGACACTCAGGTATATCAGGTTATTCCGGACTGTCCGGATTTTTCGGACAATCTGGTCATTCCGGGTGGAGTGGTTATTCCGGGATGTCCGGTCGCATGGCAGGAACCGGCATGGTATGGAACCAGGGATCCGCAGGAACTACAGGAGAATTTTCGTTTTATAATGATGCAACCTATTATTACATAAATTATAACAACATAACATATTATGGACAAGACGGGAAAACATGGCTTGAATCGATCGGTATAGGCGATGATGTTATTGTCAGTTCAAATGGTCAATATTATCGAGGAACGCTTATTACAAGAACGATTTACGCTTCTTATGTTTATTTGAAATTGGAAACCGTTCAGGGAAGTTTGACGGGAACCGGGTTATTTTATACCGACTGGATGAGAAAAGCGAACAGCGGGTATTCCGGATGGAGCGGTTATTCCGGCCAGTCCGGGTATTCTGGGTATTCTGGACACTCTGGCAGATCAGGTTATTCCGGATTGAATGGAGAGGCGTCGGCGTCCGGATGGAGTGGTTATTCCGGGATGTCCGGGTATTCAGGTGTTTCAGGATACTCTGGGAAATCTGGATATAGTGGCTATTCAGGATCGGGAATTTCAGGTTATTCTGGTGCTGCTGGATTACATGGGGGGGCATTAATTTATCAATGTATAACAAGTTCATCCGCTTACGGGAAAATTACAATCTACGATGCAACCATTGTTTTAAGCTATTTAGATTATTATTCTGCGCCAGTTGGTCCATATATTGAAAGTTTTGAAGTTGGAGATACGATCATTTTGAGAAACACAGCGACCAATTATATTTTTTGGTCTGGCGAAATAAATAACGCTGTGTCAATGGGTAATGCAGTATTGTTTGTTATGAGCTATTCGGTTCAAAACGGAAGTTTTAATACAGATGACATTGTTGCAGTATCACACATAAAGAATGGCAAGTCCGGTTATTCAGGAACATCGGGGCATAGTGGCCGATCGGGATATTCTGGATTCTCTGGGGGAACAGGATCGAACGGCACTTCAGGATATTCAGGACAATCTGGTCATTCCGGGAAAAGTGGATATCCCGGATCACCGGGAGCCGACGGCTTGCCTGGTTC
>Ga0265297_10004717_pt1 | contig 21830 bp, 34 predicted proteins | sample Munlanlwell13791_FD_192502 | JGI IMG/M metagenome (GOLD analysis project Ga0265297, IMG submission 192502) | Leachate microbial communities from a municipal landfill in Southern Ontario, Canada - Leachate well 137-91 | ecosystem: Engineered > Solid waste > Landfill > Unclassified | place... | reverse complement strand
ATGCTTGCGAGGTTCCTGTTTTTCCGGCAACGTAATATCCCGGGATTCTGGCGGATTTGGCAAAACCGTTTTCGGTCACGCTGACCAGCATGGCTGTCAATTGGGCTGCTGTTTTCGGGGAGATGACTGAAGTACCCTCTGTTTTTTCCTGTTTTTCTTTTTGGGCCATGAAAGGATTTATCAGCTGCCCGTTGTTGGCAATGGCGCCAAAGGCCCTGATTAATTGCATGGGCGTAATTTCAATTCCTTGGCCGAAACTGGCCGTGGCAAAGTTAATTTCATAACCTTTTTTAAGTTCTTTGTTCTCAGAATAGATTTCCTGAAGATCGATTCCGGTAAGGCTAAAGAAGCCGAACCTACCAAGATATTCCAGAAAGGAAGAGTGCCCGAGTTTTTCTTCGGCAAAAACAGCCCCTGTGTTAATGGATTTTTCCAGGACGTTGGTCATTGTCTGTTCCCCGTAAACCCTGTTGTCATAATTGGAAACGGTCCAGCCGCCTATCGTTATCTTGCCCTTATCCAGGTAGGTAGTTTGAGGGGTGACCCTTTGCTCTTCCAGGGCTGAAGCCATGGTTATCGGCTTGAAAACTGAGCCTGGCTCAAAGATTTTTTGCGTAGCCCCGTTCTTGAAAATCGTGAAGTCGGTTATCTGCGAATATTGGTTGGGATTAAAGCTCGGGAAATTGGCCAGGGCCAGTATTTCGCCGGAAGAAGGTTTCATGACGATAATTTCTCCTCCCTCAATGTCCAGATCAGCCTCGGCCTGTTCTAAAAGCTTCTCGGCCCTGAACTGGATTGAATAGTCAACAGTCAGAAAAACGTCCTGTCCCCGCTTATTGTTTTTACCGCGCAGAATTTCATTGTAATATTCTTCTATCCCGTATTGTCCCTTAGAGTCTGCATCCAGGAAACCGACCAGCTGGGAAGCTAAGGTTTCCTGGGGATAGTATCTGCCGCTTTCCTTGCCGAGATAGATCCCTTTTAAATTCAGTTCAGTTATTTTTTGAACCTCATCCTCGGTGATTCTTTTTTTGACGGGTTCATAGAGATTGTCTTTTTCCAGCTTGTTTAAAACAAACTTTTCCTCCAGGGAAAGAATTTCAGCCACTTTTGAAGCCGTTGTCTCTTTATCTTTGATCTCCATGGGAGAGGCAAAAACCAAAGGCCAATCCGCATTCACTGCTAGAGATTCTCCTCCTCTGAAAAATATTTCTCCCCTTTCTCCGATAATCTGCTGATCCTCACTGTATAATCCCTGGGCCAGAGCCTTGTAAAAATCGCCTTTGACTATCTGCAGATAAAAAAGACGGCCGGCAATGACCGCTCCGCAAAGAAGTAAAATAGCTAAAATGAAATTGATCCTCCAATTCGGCATGAAAAACAATGTGAATTTATCTTGCCAGAGCTGTATTCTCCAAAACCCTGATATACTCTATTTTACCAGCTTTTTCGAAATTATGAACGTATTCCCCGACATTCCGCAAAGAATCAGCCTTGGCCAGATTGATTTCCAGGGCCTTGTTTTCCTGGGAAAGTCCGGCTATTTTCTTTTCGGCATCACGAATAAAATAAATTTCGGCAGTATAAGCGTTAAGCTGGTATACGGAAACCAGTAAAAAGGAAAAAATTGCCAGAATGACTAAAATCCAGACAAATCTCAAGTTTAAACCTAATCCTAAGCTGAGCGGTTTTATTGAGACGGGAAAACTTGGCGCTAAATATCTGTTTGTTTGAGGCATGTTTTTTCTGCCGCTCTCAGTTTGGCTGACCGGGAGCGAGGGTTAATTTTAATTTCTTCTTTCGTAGGCACGACCGGTTTTTTGGTTATTATTGTTAAAATGTTTTCTTTTTCTTTTTCGCGTAAAAAATTCTTAACGATTCTGTCTTCCAGGGAATGGAACGATATCAGAACGATTTTCCCTCGGCATTTCAGTATTTCCATTGCCTGCGGAAGAACCTTTCTTAAATTCTCCAGCTCTTCGTTTACGGCAATTCTTATTGCCTGGAAAGTTCTTGTCGCATAATGAATCTTCTGGTGCTGATATCTCGGAGGAACAGCTTCTTTAATGATTTCCACCAACTGAGACGTAGTCTTTATCGGCCTGCCTCTTCTTGTTTCAACAATCCTTTCGGCGATCCTTCTTGAAAATTTCTCTTCGCCGTATTCCCGTAAAATTCTTTCAATTTCCTGGTAGGATTCATAATTCAATATTTTTTCCGCACTCAATCTTGAACTGTCACCGTATCTCATGTCCAGAGGTTCTTCTTTCAAGAAGCTGAATCCCCTGCCAGACTCTTCCAGATGCCAGCTTGACATCCCCAGGTCGAAAATAATTCCGGCAACTTCTTTCATTTTTTCTCTCTCTGCAATTTCTTTCAGATTGGCGAAATTATCACAGACGGCAATCAGTCGATTGGCGATCAGGTTTTTAATTTGCTTGGGGTCCTGATCTATCCCCAGAACTTTTCCTTTGGGGCCGTTCTTTTCCAGTATTGCCAATGTGTGTCCTGCATTGCCCAAAGTGGCGTCAATGAAGTTTTCATTCGGTTTTGGGTCAAGATATCCGATGACTTCTTTTTTAAGAACTGGAATGTGTGCCATTAAACTTCGAATGTTAGTGTTAGACACCTAATTCTTTTAATCTTTCCGCAATGTCTCCGGCCGCCATCTCGGTTTTCTTCTTGTATTTTTGGAATTCTGCCTCGTCCCAGACTTCGATCCTGTCGTAGAGACCGACGAATATAACTTTCTTTTTCAGCCCCGCATAATTTTTCAGATAATCGGGAATTAGAATCCTGCCCAGGTTGTCAAAATTAACTTCCATGGCTCCTCCCAGCATTAACCTTGAAAAACTTCTGGCATCGGCTTGGGCCAGAGGAAGCTTTGATATTTTTTTAGCCAATACCACCCATTCCTTGGCAGGATAAAGAAACAAGCATTGATCCAATCCCCTGGTGATCATTGCTTTCTTGCCCAAAAGCTGCCTGAATTTAGCAGGAACAGCCAATCTTTTTTTGTCATCTATTGAATATGTGTATTCTCCGGAGAACATAGTTATCCACAGTGGAAGGGGGTTATCTACATACTTTTCCACAATTTCCCACTACAATTACATTATTATCCACTTTCTCCCCCAGGTCAACCATAATCCCCCATTCGACGATAAGAACAAAATAAGCTAAAACAGCATGTTTTTCCACAAAGAATCCACAGGTGCAGTTTCAATAATAAAAAATCCCGCCTTGGGCGGGGGTATGCGTTTTTCTTCGACTAAGCTAAGCTAAGCCGATAAATCTATATCTTTGTTAATAATCTTTGCTGGTATTCTTGCTCGTCTATCAGGTTTTTGGCAAGCAGTCTTTCCAGGCCGACGTAATATTGCGATTGTACTTGAGATAAACTTAGAGACGTAGCGTAAATGCGGACCTCGTCGATCAGACCGTTAACAAAACCATCTCCCCCCTTTCCTATGGCAATATTTGCAATGCTAGTGAAAGTAGTTGTATAGCTCAATGAATTTTCTAATTTTCCATTAACGTAAATCCTAAAGATTGAACCGTCATAAGTCCCTGCTATGTGGTACCAGACAGCTACGGATGCAACTGTTGTTGACTGATTAGCAGAAGTACTGCCATCGCATTGTTTTATAAAACTGAATTTTTTGTTATCTCCTCGCAACCAAATACTGTAACCATTACATCCCCTGTCAATTATATCTGCCCCCGCCCCACCGGGCAGAGAGTTAAACTTGACCCACGCTTCAACTGTAATTGTATTAGCAATATTCAGACTCGTATTATTCTCCACGTTCACATACTGGGTACTGCCATTAAACTCCAAAGAGCATCCCTGGCCAGAAGGAGTATAGCTAGGATCTGTAGTGGCGCATCTCCAGGTAGGAGTATTGACCAGAGTGCCGTTGTTGTCCCAGCCGGATATATCATTGGCAGTAGTGCCTGCTCCTTCGTCAAAACTCCAGATGCCGGCAGCCCAAGAGCCTAAGGAGTTGTGCAGGTGCTGGCTAAAGTATAAACCCTTGGCAATTCTGCCTTGTTCGTCCGCTCCTCTGGTTATGGCAAAGATAATGGAACTTAATAAACCTATGACGGCAATGACTACCAGGAGCTCCATCAGGGTGAAACCAGGCGATGAAATGAATTTCATCTTTACCTTCGCCCCTGCGAGGGCTCGGTGGGTGAAGGCCCTTTTGTTACTGAAGGAATCTGATGTCATGCTCAATGATAAAATTGCCCACTAGGTCCGGAAACAAAAGAACGAAAATCAAAACAAGGATAAGAATAACCAAGATGGTAAAACATAAAATACCGACCCAGTTGGGAACTTTTATGGCGAGGATTTGGCTAAGTTTTTTAAGAATATCCATGCTAAGCTAAGTTTTCCACGTTAGAGAGTCTTTAATTCGAATCTTTCGGAATCTATTTCTATCTTACTTCCTCTTTTGATTTCTCCTGATAGCAAAGCCGAAGCCAAAACGTTTTCAATCTTATCCTGTATTACCCTTCTCATTTGCCTGGCTCCAAAGGTCGGATCGTAGCCTAATTCAACCACCTTCTCCTTAAGCGAATCGGTAATGATGAATTCTATTTCTTTTTCTTTCAGGTTCTTCTTCAATTTTTTAAGCATCAGGTCAGCTATCATCAGAAGATTTTCCTTGCTCAACGGTTTGAAAACTACCATGGCGTCAAACCGGTTTATGAACTCAGGCCGGAAAAGACCTTCCTCGAAAAGGTAATCCAAAAGAACCTGCTTTACTTTGGACCACTCGGTTTTTTCCCGCAAAGATTTAAGAATTATCTGGTAGCCGGCATTGGAAGTGGCGATAATGATTGAATTTTTAAAATCAACCTTTCTTCCCAGGCCGTCGGTCAGATGACCTTCGTCCAGCACCTGCAGGAATAAGTTCAAAATATTGGGATGGGCTTTTTCTATTTCATCCAGAAGGATCAAGGAAAACGGCCTATTCCTGACTTTGGTGGTCAAGTACCCTTCTTCTCCGGGAGACCCCAGCAAACGGGGAATATCGTTGACGCTTTGAAATTCCGACATGTCTAGCCTTATCATCCTCTCCTCCGAACCGAAATAAATTTCTGCCAAAGCCTTGGAAGTTTCGGTTTTGCCGACTCCGGTAGGTCCCAAAAACAAGAAAGTACCCATAGGGCCTTTCCTTATGGTAACCTCTGCTCTAGCCCTTCTTAAGGCTGTGGAGACTTCCCTTACTGCCTCTTCTTGGTTGATGATTCTTTCATGAATCAGGTTTTCCAGATTAAGCAGAACCTGTTTTTCTTCCTTTTCCATTTCTCCGACCGGAATCTGGGTTTTTTCCGTGACAATGCGGGCAATGTGTTCGGGCAGCAACAATTTATCCTTGGTTTGTTTCAGAGAAACCATTGCTTCGTCAAGCAGATCCATTGCCTTCTCGGGGAACGGTATGGCCGGCAAATATTTTGAACAATAAACAATAATGTCTCGGAGGGCGGGATAAGAAACGAATTTCTTGTATTTTGACTCCAGCCTTAAAGCCATGTCTTCCAGGAGCATCAGCGTTTCGCTGTCGGATATCTCGGCAATCTCAACCTTTTCAAACAAGGACAGGACAGAAGAATTCTGCTCAATGTTCTTATGAAGGCCTTCAAAAGTGGTGATAGCTATGATTTGGAAGGCGGGATAAGCCAGATAAGAAGCCAGAACTCCGGAGATGTCTGTTACCCCTGCCCGGCTTCCTCCGCTGATGAAATTATGGAATTCGTCTATGACTAAAATTACATTGCCCGAGGAAATAACCTCTCTGAAAATATTGTCCAAGGTGGTTTCTATTTCATCAAGAGTGGAAAGCTGAGCCAAAAGGCCGGGTAAATCCAGCTGGACAACTCTTTTGTAATTAACCTCGGGCAGGCTTTCTCCCAAGGCGCTTTTCTTTGCTATGGCATGGACTATGCTTTTTCTTCCGCTGCCCGACTCCCCTGCTATCAAAACATTGTTTATTTCCCTGCGGGAAAGAATTCTTTCAGTGGCAACGATCTCTTTTTTATGGCCGATGATATCATAAAACCCTTTCTTCCTCATTATCTCCGACAGGTCAGTCGAGAACTGATCCAGGGTAGGGGTGAAACCTGCTGTCCATTGCCTGCCCAAATGTCCTTTTTTTGCTAAATTCTTTTCTTCCCAGAATCTTTTTCTTTCCTTTATTCTTTCTTCCAAATCTTCCAGCCACCAGGTCAGATTTTCAATATCCTGAACTTTAAGATTATTGTCCATCAGTATCCTTCTGAAAATCAAATCGTGCTTTGACAGGCCGGTGACAGCGTCGCCGATCTCGATTCTGGAGTGGTTTTTCTTCTGAGCTACCCGTAGTGATTCCATGATTGCTTCCTGAAAATCATCTGAATAAGACATCTTGGGAAGCTGAGATGCGGGACTTACCGTTTCAAGATACCCTCCAAGAACTTTCTTGATGTCTTTTGCGCTCAAAAGAGCACGGGAGAATATGAAATTGAGATTGCGGTTGCTTGAAAGCAGGAAATAAAATACTTGGGTGGAGGTAATTTCAGAGATCTTCTTTCTCCGGCAAAAACTTATTGAGTCGGCTACGGCTTTGGCAACGTCAAAACTCAGAAAATCAGCCAGATTGAATTTTTCCAAATCGGAAATAACGTCGTCTATCGTGGCAATAGGCTTCGGATTCTTGAGTTTTAACTCGAAAAAAGATTCTTTTACCTTGCATCCGATAAACAACGTCAGAAGAACTATTGATAATCCCAGAGTCAGAGATTGAACGTCCATACTTAATCTATCCGTCAAGAATCCGTAAAGAAAGATGAAAAAGATCAAAATAAATAAGACTAAAAACAGTTTTTTGAAAAGCCCGACCAGCTTAAAGACTGGGGTTTTCGCCCATTTCACTGCCTGGTAGATGGCAGACGTTTTTAAATTAAAGTTGAACTTATTCGCCATTTTAAAAAATAACCTTAAGTCCGAAAATGAACCCCCAAATTAAAAGCAGCGGCAGCAGCAGCCAGCCGAAAAAAACGATTAAGCCTGAAAATACTATAAAGATTTCCGCGGCTAACCCCGCTATCACAAGAAAGCTCCGGACTATAGCTCCAAGAATACGGGAGATGAGATTGGAGAAAAAAACTTCAATATATCTTCTTGCGTCAAACCCTTTCCCGTAAGACCATTTGTATCTTCTCCAGGGAGAAAAAAAAGTTCTCAGCAGCAAGGGAACGGAGAAATAATTTAAGTTAAACAAAAGAAAATTCTTCCAGGCTAAAAGAAGCTGCCTGGGTACATCGAAAAATTGCCAGATTAAATATTGCAGGATGATGTTTTGCTGCATATCTTTATTTGCCGAAATGGAAGATGAGATTTATCTCATCGCCCCTTAACCAACCTTATGCCCAGGCCGGAAATCTGGCTGGCGCCGAAAATCAGGATAAAAGCCAGCAACGACCAGACGGTCAGGTTCAGTAATTTCGTTATTGCGTCCACAGGCAGGATGCCTTCCAGTTGCTCTCTCAGCATTTTTTCCATCTGAGCTTCGGCGGTCAGGGCGCCTCCGCTAAGGGCAGCCTCCTCTTTCGGCATTTCGAAAAATTCCGGCAGACTGGATTTGGCGGTAAAAATATTGTAAGAAGACCATAATGTCCAGCCGATCAGAAGAACACCCCCTGCCAATAGAATCCAGCCAACGATTTTAGAATAATCCATAGAACTTTCGTCTTCGCCCGTCCACTTGACCTTTCCTTTTATTAGAATACCATAAAACTAATAACCCTTAAATAGCCCTTTGTACAATTCAATAAAATCTTAAATAAAGGAGGACGGCAGTCATGAGCATTATTGAATTCTTCGTGATCCTGGGAGCTTATTTGCTGGGATCGGTGCCTACCGGACACCTAATCGTCAAAAAAATAAAAGGCATCGACATTCGGAACACGGGCAGCGGAAGCACGGGAGCCACAAACGTCAACCGCCAGCTCGGCAGAGACTGGGGCAGGGCCGTCCTCATTCTGGACGCCCTCAAGGGATTCCTGGTTGCGACCTTTGTCCTGATTTTCTTCAGATTCAATCTGTGGGTCGCAGGACTGGCTATTTTTTTCGTGGTTCTCGGTCATGTTTACCCGGTCTTTCTGAAGTTCCGGGGAGGCAAGGGAGTGGCTACTTTCGTGGGAGTTCTCATTCCTATTCTGGTACTTTGTCTCGGAGGATTCCCTCACCCCTGGACCTACGGCGCCATAGCAGGAGTAGTCATGGGCTGGGTAATTGTTTACAAGCTTAGAAAGCAGATGGGTCTTTCCAGTCTGTTCCTGATGGCCCTGGTCATTCTCTACTTCGGAGGACTCACGGCCTTCACCGAATTTTCCGCTTATTCCACTCTCACCATCTTCATAACTCTTCTTGCGCTTTTCATAATTTACAACCACAGGGAAAATTGGCGAAGATTGTGGAGAAGCCAGGAACCGAAAACTGACCTGATCTAGTCAGGAAAAAAAAGCCGCCAGAGAGCTAGTCTTTGGCGGCTCATTTTTTTATTCAAGCAATCTATCCAATTCGTCAAGCGTGTCCTGCGGAATAACCGGTCTCTCCCCTTTCGGGGTTCTGCCGGGATACCTCCAGGCGGAAATTACTTTAATTCCCTTGGGCCTTTTCAATATCACGTACATAATCCAGGCTTCGGTCGGATGTTTTTTAGTGCCGGTAATCTGCATGGCGGCAACCGTTCCTTCGGCTATTCCTTCTTCGACCCTGTCCGGCCTGCGAAAAATCCTTAAAACCCTTTTTTCAGAAAATCTGTACTGTCTTAATTTGTTTTTCGAGTGCTGGGTCCAGGCAATCTTTCTCTGTCCTTCAGAGGACTTTAACAGCATATGGTTTATTACTTAATTTTATAAGTAATATAAACAGTAATTTCAATTTTATTCTCCCCGGTTTCTATCTGAGCCATTTCTTCAGCTCCTCCCATGCCCATCGGAGCAGCTGATTTTTCCAAACCGTAGTAGTAAGGGACAGAGCCGCTTTCACTGAAATTACTGATTCCCACCAGTTTTATCCCCAATTGCTTGGCTAATTCCTCGGCTTTGGACTTGGCTTTTCCAATTGCCTGTTCCCTGGCCTGTTTTTTCAATTCTTCTTGATCGTCAATAGTGAGCTGCAAGTCGCTGACTTGGTTGGCTCCGGCATCAGTAGCTTTCTGAATGAGCAGGCCGATTTTATCCAAATCCCTGATTTTAATCTCAAGAGACTGTCTCACTTCGTAACCGACCAGAATTCTTTGCCCTTCAGGATAAAACATGGTCGTGTCTCGCCACTCATATCTCGGATATATGTTAAAGGAGGTGGTTTTCAGATCTTTTTCTTCCACGCCCTGCTCTTTGACGGCTGAAATTACCGTATTCATTTTTTCGGTATTCTCCGTCATTGCCTCGGTTACTGTTTCAGCTTCGGTCAAAACCGTGGCCGTAACCAATCCCAGGTCAGGTTTCGCGTAAACCGTGCCTGTGTCGGAAACCGTAATCATGTTTTCCGAAGCCCTTATTTTATCTTTAATGTCTATTGCGGTGGAAACGATCAGGGCGATTAAAAACAAGCTTAAAATTACTGCCAGAAAATTTTTCGTTCCCTCTTTTAAATTACAACACATAAGAAATAATCTATAAGGTTAATTATTATTTTCGACCTTTTAATTCTAATTCCATTTTACCATGCTTATGGCTGTAAAGGAAAAAGCACGGCTTCAAATTTAGAATATTCAAATGGCCGTGCTTTAGGCGAGAAAACCGGGAAGTTTTCCCTGAAGAGTTTTGTTTCGCTCTTCTTTCTCTGCCTTTAAGGTTCTTCTATCAAGCCTTTCCTTGTAGTTGCAGACTACTTGAATGGCCAGATATCGTGCCTGAGGTTCAATGTCTTCCAGGAACTCTCTGTCTTCCGCGTAAAACCTTTCTTTATCGGCTTTCCACAGCGGTTTGTCCGTAGGATCAGATATCCACGGCTTGCATGGCAAGCCTTCATTCCCAAGCACTGTTTTGAAGTAAAACGTGAAAGGTTCCGAAAGGATGACTACCATTCCCCTTTTGCCCGGATTTTCGAGAACAGTCATTCTCGGTCTCGGTTTAAGTCTTGTCCTTGATTTTATCTTCTGCAAGATTTACCTCCTTTTCTCTCGTTGCCCTCCCGAATGAAATAGTGGGGGGAGCTGACTTTGAATATCAGCTCCCCGACGGACCAACGCAGATGGTTTATTTGGCCATATGCAGACCTTTTTTCTTCCTGCAGTTAATGCAGGAATTGGCGTAGGGCAGGGCGGTCATCCTGTCTTCGCTGATTTCGCCGCCACAGATAGGGCAGATTCCGTAGACCCCGTCGTCCATTCGTTTTAATGCGGCGATGATGTCTTCCCGCATTTGTTTGGAATGGACGTGGTTCTGCCTTGCTACCTGCTTAGAGTTGAAGGCATCGCCCCTCTCCCATTCTTCGTCGCCTTGGCGGAAGCCACCGTTGTCTCCTACTTCGAGGACCTCATTGATTCTTTCCAGGCTCTGTTCGAGATATGCCCTATTGGCAATGAGTATTTGCTGCTTGATCATTAAAAGACTTCCTCCCTATTTTTCACTACTTTTTACTTCTTGTTTGATGGCAATAAGAACAAAGCTCTCATTTCCATCAGCCTGATTGTAAATGTGCTATGGCATCACCTCCTTCTTAATAAAATTCCTTCAGTATGTATATAATATACACTAAAATTATCAAAAAGTCAAGCAGTTAACTTTTATTCATTGATATAAATAATATATATAAAAGTTAGCTAAAGATGAAGGATTGTCCTTCACTGCCTATGGCTGCAAAATATCTTCCGTCCTGCCATTTATTGAAATAATGACCTCCTCGACCGTTGGGAATTGCTTAAGGGTCTCTGAAATCTGAGCCCTGATGGCAGCTACACGGCAAGAACCTCCGACCTGAAATTCCAACTGTTCGTCAAACTCGACCCGCGCCACGCCATCTTTCACGGACAAACCCTTGATTTCCACTCCCTTGTTGATGCTGGTGAAAAAACCTTCCTCCTCTTCCTGCTCGGTTGTTCCTTCCAGAAGTTCTTCCAGGGCTGCTCTGGCCACGCTTTCCGTTCTGATAACTTCTCTGTCAACTGGAAAAACCTTATTGCAGGAAAACTCAGGGTCAAGCAGGCTATTATTAAAAAAAGCTTTAACGATCATTGTTTCCTGCTCTTCTTCCGGAGGTACCGGAATTATCTCTTCCAAGGTTGTTCTTTGAAATGCAAAATATCCGATGACAGCGGCCAGAGTCACGATTATGACGATTAAAAATTTCTTCATCGTTCTCCTAGTATTCTTTTTTTATCCAGTCGACCTTCTATTATGTCGGTTGCGCTGATGGGTTTACCGTTTTTTCCGCAAACGAACTTTATTTTGACTATTTTCATCTGTTTTCTGCCCGCTCTCCGCCGTTTTTCGTTTATCAACAAAGCATTTTCGTAAGTGTCGGGAGAAACCACGATGTAATCGAAATCTTCTTTCAGTGTGGGACCGAATTTATCTTCAATCTTTATTATTTTATATTTTCTGACCGATGATTTCTTCAGAAAATTTTCCAAATCTCTTTTTCTTGACCGGAAATCCCTCACCTTTCTTTTCTTTGACTTTTCCGCCATTCTATTCGAGGTCAGGCCCAAGGTGACTTCCCCCAGCGAGAGCCCTTTTTTCAGCAAGGCGGCATGCCCTTCGTGTAAAACGTCAAACGTACCGCCGATAACGACTTTGATTTCCTTTTTCATTTTTTATTCAAAGGTTGAAACTTTTTTCAACCACTGGCCGTATTGGCATTCCTGGCTGTGGGGAGGAGGAGCCATTCTTCTCAAAAGAGATACTGCTTCCTTGATCAATTCCGGAAGATCGGAAGGATCGGTCTGTATTTCCTGGATTTCTTTTCTGAAGGGCAGTCTGTCGTCAAAACCGCTCTTTTTGTCAACGATGTAAAAAGCCAGATAGCCTTTTCTTGGCGTTGAAAAACCATTCTTTTCCAAGAGATAGGTGTAAACGTCCATCTGCAGCTGGAAGCGGTCATAAACGTTGGCCGTAGCGCTTCCAGTGGACTTGTAATCCAGGGGAGCTAATTTACCGTCCGGAAACTCAAGAATGTCGTCCACTGCTCCGAATACGGTTGCATCCAGCTCTTCATCGTAATAGCGGATCCCGCTGAAATTATTCCTCCACTGATTGAGCAGTTCCTGATTGGGAAAAAGCTTGGCTTGAATGTTATGGGCTGCCAGCAAGGGATGGACTTCCCCTTTCTTCCTGTAATCGTCAAACTCTTCTTTCAAAAGAAGATCAACGGCTGCGTTCAGTGCGTAAGGATAAGGCTGGGGCCTTCTGACGCCCTGCTTCTTTTCCAACCAAAAACAACGAGGGCATTCCAGGTATAAATTCAAAGAACTGGGAGACAATTTAACGCTGTTATTGGTTGCCATTGATTCGGGATATTTCTTGTTTTGCCCCTTTCTTTTTACTAAAGAAAAAGATATAAACTATCTCCAAGAGAGCCAAAGTGTTTACCACCAGAAGAACAACGAACCACTTTTTTTGGCTGTTTCTTGCGGCTTTCCATAAAGCCACTCCCTTCCAGGGCAAAGTCCACAAAAGCAATCCTAAAACGAATAAAGATAAATAAGTTTCTTCCATATTTTTAACTTTTTAATCGAAAAAGACCGGTATCCTCAATTCGTTGGCATTCTCCGGCAGACCGGAAGGATTGTCTTTTTCAAAAACCAGAATTCCTTTCTCAGTGGCAGGATTCTCAAACTCTACCACCGCCTCAAAAGGAACGAAATCCTCGGTCATCCATTCCGATTGCGCCGTGGCTATTTCCAGGGCGATCAGGTTTTCTTCACCATCCAGCAGCTTTATGGGAAAACTAGCCTCAAAAAACCAATATCCGCGCGCCTCTCCCCTGACAATCAAGGGGCTGGTTATTTTCTGGTTGGGTTCCGGGCTTTCGACTTTTATCAGGTCTGCTTTTTCCAAAGCGGCATAGGTTTTACCAGTCTCTTCCGGTTCGCGGATTTCTTCTTCCTGCGGAACCGGCGTGGGCTCTGAGGGATAAAGCTGATAAATGCTGTAGCCGGCAATCAGAAGTATAATTACCACAGCGATGAAAACGATTACTCTAAACCACATTTTTACCTTTGTTCCTGCGAGAACCAAGTGATTGATAACCTTGGTTCGGCCTTTATTTTATTTCGACTATCTCGTATTTCTTTTTGCCTTCCGGAACCTCTATTTCAATCACGTCCCCTTTCCTCTTTCTGAAAATCGCTTCTCCCAGAGGAGATTCAAAGGATATTTTATCCTGTAGAATGTCTGCTTCCTCAGGTCCAACAAGCTGGAAGGTATTTTCTCCTTCGTCTGATTCCAAACAAACGAAAGAGCCTATCTGAACCTGGTCGCTTTCTTTTTTCTCAATGATTTTGGCTTGCGAGATGATTTCTTTCAATTCTTTTATCCTGCCCTCAACAAAACCCTGCTGTTCCTTGGCCGCGTGATATCCTGCGTTTTCTTTCAAATCGCCCTGGGCGGCCGTATGCCTTAGTCTTTCCGTGACCTCCTTTCTTTTCACGTTTTCCAGATAGTCAAATTCTTTTTTCAATTTTTCCAAACCCTGAACAGTAAAGTACTTCACCATACTATTCGCTGGTTTTTCCGTCGAAATGTTCTTCGCTAGCTTCGGCTTCCTCTTTGCTGGCGCGAACCACGCCATCCTGATGTTCCGGCGGAGAATAAATCGTGTAAAGCTTTAACTCTTCGTCAGACGAGGTATTAATGACGTTATGCCTTGCTCCGGCGGGAACCACCACTGCAGAACCGTCCTCCACCTCGTGTTCTGCTCCGTCTATGACCACTTTTCCTTCGCCTTCTTCAAACCTGAAAAACTGATCTATCTCTTCGTGCACTTCCTCCCCTATTTCCTCACCCGGTTTCAAGCTCATCAAAACCAGCTGGCTGTGTTTGGCGGTATAAAGCACCTGGCGGAAATTCTCGTTTTCTTTGGTTGCTTCTTCAATGTTTGTTACGTAACCTTTCATAAAAAGATTAAAATGATAATTTAATTATCATTGCTTATGCGACCTTTTAACAAATTCATTATACCACATCATAAAGAAAACCAGTCCTCAAAGAGAACCGGCAATTTCCCTTTTTATTCTTTTGAAGAACAAAGCCATGTAAGACAATCTTTCCCTGGCCATGGCTCTGGCTTTTTTGGTATGCAGCCTTTGCGGCAACCGCTTCAATTTCAATTCGAATTCAAAAAACGGATTGTGTTTCGATTTGTCCTTGATTCTGCCGTTAAGCTTGGCACCGACTATGTTTTCCTTAAGATAGTTTTTCAAAGGAGTCTGGCTGTATATCTTGGCATTGTTCTTGCCTATCCAAATGTAAGCCCTGGCAATGCCCAAAGCTCCCAGAGCGTCCAGCTTGTCTGCGTCAAAAAGAATTTTAGCTTCCCTACTTCCAGGTTTCACACCGGTGCGATGCCGGTGGGCCAGAATGCAGTGAATCACTTTGTCTATTTTCTCTTTGGGATAGCCGAGACTTTTAAGAATCCTTCCGGCCATTTTAGCCGATTCCCGGGCATGACAAACCTTTCCTGTTTTATCCTTTAATTCAATGGGACCGCCGATATCATGCAACAAAGCGCTGAGATGGAGAACTTCCAAATCAACCCCCTTTATTCCGCGAGCGAGCTTCAGACATAAATCGTAAACCCGCAGAGTATGGTTAATGTCGTGCCCTGCGTCACACCCCTTAAGGCTTCTTTCTGCTATTTTTTTTATTCTTTGGTATTTTTCCATTTATTTTTAGATTTTATTATCAAGAGAAGAGGGGCCTGGCCAAGACCTGCTTTATTTTCTTCTTCGCCAAGCCCCCTGGAGTTTGGTGATGATCCTCTATTTAGCTCTTTGTCTTAATTCCATGATTTGGCAGTACTGTTCCAGCTCTCCCTTGCCTTTGTCTCTGAATATCCGGTTGATGGCCCAGAAGTCTTCCTGGCTAAAGCCAAGAGCGTGTCCGTTGTCCACCAGCCCGTTGATCGTTCCCAGGAAAGGCGCTGTATTGCCGGATTCAATCACTGCCAGTCTGAATTGGCAAACCGCCCGGGCATATCCCAAGAGAAATTTGTCCCTCTCAAGCAGATTGTTGTTGTTCAGTATCTCCTGGAACTTTTCTGCCCATCTCTGGACCTTTTTCTGGGGAAAATTATCTAAAGTCGAGGGCGTTCTCAGGCCTCTCTTTTCCGTTCTTCTTGCTTTGGCGTATTTTACCATCTCCGTACCTCCCTTGGATCATCACCTTGAATGACAAAGAGCTACTTTCAAGGTATCACGAACTGCCTCTGTTTGTAAAATAAAAAAGCACGGTCGGAAAATACCGTACTCAGGGTCAGAATAAGCTAGGATTCCCGATGTTTTGTTTTAAGATTTATCAGCGCTTTTTCCCTTTTTGCGATTTGCTTTTTTGTGTATTTTTTCAAAAGCAGCTGAAGTTCGTCTTTGACCTTATTGATCGCCTGGTAAACGTTTTCCTGCTTTGCCTCGGAACGTAGAATCTTACCGGGCAGGTTGATGTTGGCTTCGGCATAATAAATATCCCCTTTCTGATGGTGGCGGTTGACAAGCCCCACTTCGACAAAAGCTTTAAGGGGCACCTTGATGCGCGGGATAAATCTGTCCAAGGGGGAGATTTTCTCCTCAATCGCCTTTTTTATCTCCGGAGTCAGTTTTAAATTTGTCGCTTTGATTAAGACTTTCATTAGAGATTACCGTTAATCAGGTTGACGATTCTCTGGACGGTTTCCGCATGGCGGTCTTCGTCCCCGGCGATTCTCAGAAAGGCCTCTCTGACGCCCTGATCTTTTATCTGGGGATTGGAAGCTACCTGGCGATAAAAATCCCCGGTCCATTTTTCAAAATCTTTCATGAACTCAAACTCTCTGATTAATTTTTCCTTGTCAAAATTATTTCCCGCCATTTTCTTCCAGTCTTTCTTTTAATTTTGAAAATATTGCCATGTGCCCTTCGGTTTCCCTTATCAAAACCTCAAGATCAGCCGCAATCTTTTGGAACGTTTCCTTGTCCATCTGGGAGGGCCAGATACTCCGGTCCAAATATGCTTCGTAAACATCTTTGCTCATTTTATCTTCAATATCCAAAGCCAGATCAAGGAAATCAGCCGTTGTTTTGTTGTCTTGTTGGTTCTCCATGATTTTATCGTACCATTGTTCTGCGGTAGCTTACAACCGTTTTTACGAAAGCTGCTGACTGTAAAAGAATAACAACGATGATCATTAACAGATATGTCCAATGAAGCCAGTCTGAAGGATGACCTGCACGCAAAAAAGCATGGTTGATGACGTGGGCGCCCACCAGATAGAAAATAACGTAGGCAAAGCTGTGAAGCCAGCGCCAGGCCGATATTCCCAGAAACTTAATTACCCTGGTAAAAGAAGCAACCGTTAAAACCAACGACCAGAAAACGGCAACAAAAGCCATCAGATCCGAAAGCCGCATTCCCGTCAGATATTCTTCAACATTCCAGTATCTGGAGTCAAAAACGAGAAGCATGTGGGCCACAGAAAAAATCGTAAACCAGATACCCAGTTCGCTTCTCCAACTCCAGGGCAGATTCCAAGGTAAAGCTTCCGTAGCCGGCTTCCAAAGCCTCATAATCGGGCCGACAATAAGGGTCAGGAAAAGAAGAAGGAAAGCGATTCCCGCAACCGCTCTGCCAAATTCCGTTCCCGTAAAATACAAAAGAAGGATCAGCAAAACTGAAATTGAGGCAACAGCGGAATGATATGAAAACGTATTGCGAAAATCCATACTGCGAGATTCTAAAGCTGCTCTAACTCCTGCTCCATTTGCTGCAGCTCCGTTTCGATATCTCGCAGCAACCTTTCTGTCTCTTCCTTAAGTGATTCGAGATCCTGTTTTATTTCCTCAATCGTGGTTCCCTCGGTAAGTTTTTCCGTAATATCTTCCTCGGCAGCAATTTCCTCCTCTTGAGGAACTGGGGTCGCCCCAGAGGGAAACTCAGGCTCAGGAGCAAAAAATAAGGGCCAGAGAAGAATGGCAGCAACTATTATGACGGCTGCGGTGATTAACCAGCAAAATATGCTTTTTCCCGATGATTGTTTTTGTATTTGTTCCTGCATAAGCTAATTTTTAATTATGACCGTTACTCGACCTGCAAGTTTAAAGTTTCTGCGGTTTCAGTTCCGGCCGCCGTTACCGCATCATGAAGCACCTGGGTAATGTCTCTGAGCAGATGGCGGATCGGATCAAGCACGCTTTCGCGCAGAGAAGAATGATCGCTGCGGAGCTCCTGCATAATGGCGGATATATCGGCTCCCAGGGTCGTTTCCGACTCAATCTCCGCAACATACTCTTTGCTCTTTTGGGCGATAACAGCTTCCCGCGCCTGTTCAATATTAATGTTGGCAGAGGCGATTTCCTCCAAAAATGCGGTCATATCAGATCCGGTGGCATCTCCCACGATTTGCGCCCTGGTTTCGATCTTATCAAGAACCATCTCAATCGCGTTAAGATAATTGAGATAAGCGTTGGTCATGTTCTGGTTTACCCTATTGACGCGTTCCGATATCTGGATTGCTGCCTGTTGGTGGCGCTCCTCCGTCATTTGTATAACCTTTTCCTCAAACTGCTGCTTTCTTGCCTCAATCTCTTCTGCGTGCTGAGCTCTCAGAGAAAGAGCTTTTTCTTCCGCTACCTGAACTGTTTGCTCAGCTTTTATTTCCAGCAAAACCTTTCTTTCGTTAAAAGCCTGTTGGCGCTGAAGAGTCATCTGCTGCAGATTTACCGCTTCTTCCGCTGTTGAGGAAACGGGCTTTTCCATGATAACAGGTTGGCGAATGGTTTCCTGTTGCGCCACTTGCAGCTGCGGATGGATCAAGGCTTCCCCCGGCAGTACGGTCGGTCTTTCCGCACTGGAGCCCGGTCCGCAAAAACATGTATTGGTTTTTAAATCGCACTGCGGCGTGTCCTGGCCGACCACCTGCGGACAGAAAATAGCGCTGCAATCCTTATCTCCGCATTGAAATTGAAGTCTTGCTGAAGTAGTAATCTGCGTTTCCTGTTGTATTTGCTGTTGCACTTGCGTTTCCGATTGCGACTGCCACTGCGTTTGCTGCTGCACCGGCACTTCCTTTTGCACCGGCGTTTCCTGGGCTGATATTACGTTGATACTCGCCCCTGTGTCTTGCTGTACATTTACAGCCTGGCCTGATTGCTCCTGAGATTCACCGGTGACTGATTCTACTGCCTGATATTGTGCCTGGGCAGCTCCGAATACAAGAGCAGCTCCCAGGGCAATTATTACTAAGAAATTATATTTCATATTTATTTATAATTATTGAATAATGGTCCGGCCTTTGATTAATTCCTCTGTATTTATGTTATCTGGTTTGATTCTTGCCGTCAATCACGACCAAAGCATGAAAATCCTGATACAGGCGGAAGTCTCTCTTCAGGCTTTCCTCAAACACTTTTTGCAGAGAGGCGTAAGATAAATCCTTCGCTAGACCGCGCTTTTCAACCAGGCGCCGGGTATATTCGTCCACGACAAAGGACGGTTTGTCCAAAGCGTAAAGCAAAATGCTGTCGGCTGTTTCCGGTCCGATGCCTTTCAGCTCCAGCAATTGCCCCCTTAACTTTTTCCGATCGGATTTCTTCATATTTCCCAGACCCTGGCAATCCTTAAGAATAAACCTGGCCAGACCAAGCAGGCAGTCAGCTTTGGCCCGATAAAATCCCGATGGTTTTATTAAAGGAGCTAATTTTCTTTTGCCCAGACAATGGATGGCTTCCAGGGAATCTGCTTTCACCTTTCTTAAATTGCCCAAAGCCATTTCCACGTTTTTCCAGTTTGTTCTTTGAGTCAAGACCGCCCCGACTATCACTTCCTCTCTTTCTCTTTTTGTCTTTGGTCTCTTGCACCACAACTTCCACTGCCCCTTGGGAAGTCCGTATTTCTTTTTCAGTTCTTTGTACAATTTTTCAAAAACGTTCATTTTAACCGTCCAGCCTGCTTAAGATGAATTTGATTCTTTCTTCCACTGGCCTGACCGGGACGCGGACTACCTCATAACCCAAGTCTTGGTACGCCTTATAAAGCAATCCGTGCAATACCCTAGCCGTTTTTCCGTTTTCTATGCGCGCATAATCTTTTTCGTACGGCAGTTGTTCCAAAAAGAAAACTCCCCGATACTTCCTTTTTCTGGCCTCTTTTGCGACGAGAAAGGGAGTCAGTCCGGCAATCTGGTAATAAGCGATGGAAGCGGGCAGTCCCCCGCCATCGATAAAAGTAAGTTTATCGGGAGATATCTTGTTTTCAATCTCAATTTTCGTCTGAAAAACTCTTTTCTGGAATTCAGCTTCGTCTCCCCTGATTTGCCCTATCATCTCCCCTCTTTTCATCGCTTCGTCTATTATGGCTCTGGCAGCTTCCGGAGACACGGCATATCCCAGGGAAGCCAAGCGTTCAATGGTTGTCGTTTTCCCCGAGCCCGGGGCTCCGGCGACAACGTACCAATTTGTCTTAATAACCATATGATTGATTTATTCTAGCAAAAAACCGTTCGCCTGGCGATTTCCCTTTTCAGATGAGCCCTCTTTACTTTTTGAGGGAAGAGTCTATACTGAAAAACGTAAGGTTTTTAGTGAGTTTTCTCTTTTTAACATTAAGCAGAAATCTAAACTAGAAAAAAAGTCGACTTACAGCAAATAAAAAATTAAAATAAATACATCATGGCTAAAAAATTATACGTTGGCGGATTGCCTTACAGCGCATCCGAAGACACGTTGAAAGAGATGTTCTCAAAAGCCGGAACCGTTGAATCGGCAGCGATCATCATGGACAAAATGTCCGGCCGCTCAAAAGGATTCGGTTTCGTGGAAATGTCTTCCGAAGAAGAAGCCACCAAAGCAATAGAAATGTGGAACGGCAAAGACATGGAGGGAAGATCCCTTACCGTGGCTGAAGCCCGTCCGATGGAAGAGAGACCTCGTCGAGATTTTAATCGCGGCGGAGACAGAAGAGGAGGCTTTGACAGAGGCAGAGATAATTGGTAAAACAATCGCAATTATCAAACTAAAAACAGGGGTTTGCCCCCTGTTTTAGTTTAGATGAGAATTCATTTTTTATGGTCAGAAGAAGTAAGCCACAGGATGAACGGCCTGCGAAGTTTGTCTATCGGCCAGTCCTCGTCCTTGAAAAGCGAAGCTTTTTCCATCCTGAAACGGGACAGCAGATGCATCGTGGCTTTCAGATTTAAAGGAGCCAGCTGATTATGCTCCAGTAAAAATTGCTGCTTTTTAGTCATTAATACAATCATAATACCATTATTTATCGGAAAGAACAAACCTTAACCTCAATCCTTCAGATCCATTCTTACCTGGTTTCAAAGCTCGCCGCTATCTCCTGGAATAAGTCCTGATATTGCTCCCAATTGCTTCGAGCGGTGTTAAAAGATATCAGCCAGAGATCATCCCCTTCTCCTTTAATTAAAAACGTCAAAACCTTGAAGTTAACCCCCTGCTGGTAAAGTTCTATTTCGATAGCATAGGCATCTTGGCCGTTCAGTTCGATTGCTTCTTCTTTGAGGAAATCTACGCTGACCAGAAGCTGCCTTAAGCTCTCTTTGACGTATTCGGCGTAATCTTCCATGGTGCGGCCCTGAAGAACATCGTAAGTTATGGAATAATACGTTCTGAAATTGATTTTCTTTGCTTCGGGATCAATAATTTCCTCCTCAGCGTTTATGGCCATTGCCGAAACACCCTGGAAACCGGCTGACTCTTTCCATCCTTCGGGCAGCAAAACGGAAAAGTCGTCTTTGACAAGAAAAGTTTCTTGGTTTTCTTTCTGCTCTTCCGGATGTATTTTATTATCCTGGAAGTAATAGATTCCCAAGGCCGCGCCGACAACGACCAAAACGAAAATGAGAATAAAAAAAGTTTTCTTCATAATAACTACCTGTAATTCTTTATCTTCCTCGACCTTTTAGGAATACTCTTTTATACGTTCCGTATTTTGATACGACCTCCCTCATGAAAAGCGAGATGAGCATTGAAACGATGATGGCCAGATTGATATTGAAGAACATTAAAAAGTAGAACGAGAAGGCGCCCAGAAAGGAGCTCAAAGCGTAATTGGACCCCGGCCTGAAGGCAAAAGGAGTATCGTTCATTACCGTGTCCCTGAGCACTCCTCCGACGAAAGCCGTAATCATACCCAACAGGATGCAGGATAGGAACGATATTAAATCAGGCCTGGCATTGGCAAAAATGTGATTATAAGCTACCGAAACTCCAATAATGGAAAAGGAAGCCAACCCTAAGGAATCTATAAATCTGAAAAAGGAAAACCGTTCCTTGAAAAAGAACGGACTAAGAAAGGTAATAAGGCTTCCCGAAATGGCAATGAACAGATAGTTGGGATCGGTCAGATAAAACAACGGGGTGCGGTTTATGATCGTATCCCTGACCGTGCCTCCGCCAAAAGCAGTAATAATCCCCAGAAAAACAACGCCGAACAAGGTTAAGTTGGCTTTTTTCGCTTTGAAAGCTCCGGTAATGGCGAAGGCAAGCGTGCCTAAGAGGTCCAGGAAATACATAACATTGTTTATTTTAAAATATTCTTACCGCCCTTTCTCCATTTGACGCCCTTGAGCAAGGGAGCGTACAAATCGTCTTCCATATCTATGTGAAAGTCTTCCAGCT
>Ga0265297_10004716_pt1 | contig 21831 bp, 13 predicted proteins | sample Munlanlwell13791_FD_192502 | JGI IMG/M metagenome (GOLD analysis project Ga0265297, IMG submission 192502) | Leachate microbial communities from a municipal landfill in Southern Ontario, Canada - Leachate well 137-91 | ecosystem: Engineered > Solid waste > Landfill > Unclassified | place... | reverse complement strand
CTCCCGATTCATGGAGTGGTGGTAATACCGGAACCCTTAATGGATCTGGCGGTTCCCAAAATTTACCCCAATTAGTTACTTCGGGCTGTCCCTCTGGAAACTGTTTATCTTTTGATGGTACAGACGATTACGTGGATTGTGTAAATAATACTAATTTACAATTAACAACATCTTTTTCTATTAGTGCATGGGTTAAATATAATTTATTAAGTGGAGCATTTAATTCTATAGTAGACAAAGGAAAAACAGAGTGGACCTCTCCTTATAATGGATACGGAATAGGGGCAATGGGTAGCCCAAATAATGTTTTTAGATTTAATGTTTCAGATGCCGATACCAATGTAGATTATGTGGTATCAACAAGTTCGGTTAATCAAGGAACATGGTATCATATTTGCGGAACTTTTAATAACGGAGAGATGAAGTTATATGTTAATGGAAAAAATGAAAAAGAAAAAATATCGTCGTCAGTATTGAATGTAAACGCAACAATAAATAATTTAAATATTGGCAAATATTCCAATACAGCGGGTCATTATGTTAATGGATATATTGATGATGTTCGCATATTCAATGCCGCAATTCCAACTTCACAAATTCAGCAAACGTATTTTGCCGGACTGAATAAATTGTTTACTAAAAGCCAAATCACCCAATCTGACTATCAACAGCGTTTAGCTTCGCTTCGCCAAAGCGTTGGCGTCGGCGAGCCGAATTAACAAATAATTACGCAAAAGACCCTCCTTCGCTCCTGCGGAGCTAAGGCGAGGCTAGGTAATGTTTAGGAGCTTAGCTCCTAAACATTAAGAAACGATGAATAAAAGCATAAGAAAACAATTTGCGTTTACCTTGATCGAATTACTTGTGGTAATAGCGATTGTTGGTATACTTTCCGCTTTAATTATTGTGGGAATGAGCTCAACAACACAAAAAGCGACGATTGCCAAAGCTCAATCTTTTTCAAGCTCTGTGCGGAATTCATTGATGAGCAATTTAATTTCCGAATGGAAGCTTGAAGAAAAAAGTGCTTCGGGTCCTCCATACACAACTCCCGACTCGTGGGGAACAAATAATGGCACACTTAGGGATGTAGATGGAACTTGTTCATTTACTGGGACATTAAAGTGTCCTCAATCCGCCACTGGATGTCCGTCGGGGAATTGTTTTTCTTTTGATGGGACAGACGATTATATCCAGATTGCCGGAAGTAATGGCAGTACAAGCAATTTAGCGATAATGGGAGCAATAACCCTATCTGCTTGGGTGAAGTTTAATAATTTAGGAACATATCAGGTTGTTGCCGGAAGGGGCCGTCCTTTTTCTGGTAATGGAAATTATGGATACTCTCTTTCTAGGAGCAGTAATAACAGAATGTATTTTACCACCTGCGATACGACAACAATAGAAGCTTCTACTTATTCTCTTCCTATAGATAACAATAATTGGCATTTTGTTGTGGGGACTTGGGATGGTACAATAAATTTAAATGGAAAAAAAGTATATGTAGATGGAGTATTGGGAGGTCAAGGAACTTCGTCCTTTTCTCTGATGGGTCAACCAGCTTTTTATTTTCAAATAGGGGCAGATGGCGCTGGTTGGGCACCTTTAAATGGATTTATAGATGATGTACGCATATTTGACATCGCTATGCCCACTTCTCAAATCCAACAAAACTACTTCGCGGGTATCAACAAACTTTTTGCAAAGAATGAAATCACCCAATCTGATTATCAACAACACCTCGCCGAATTATCAAACAACTACGCCAAAGACCCTCCTTCGCTCCTGCGGAGCTACGGCGAGGCGAGGTAATGTTTAGGCCTTTGAGGCCTAAACATTGGAAAACGATGAAAAAAGCAATAAAAAAACAATTTGCATTCACCTTAATTGAGCTATTGGTCGTGATAGCGATTATTGGTATTCTTTCCGCTTTGATCATTGTGGGGATGAGCTCAACAACACAGAAAGCGAGCGTTGCAAAATCTCAAGTATTTGCTAATTCTTTGCGCAATTCTTTAATGAGCAATTTGGTTTCGGAATGGAAGCTCGACGGAAATGCAAATGACTCGTGGAGCGGAGGAAATAATGGAACGTGGAATGGGTCCGGAGGAGGATCAAATACGACGGCAAATTACCGCCCTGCAGCTGAATGTGTTTCAGGGCAATGTCTCAACTTTGACGGAACAGACGATTATGTGAATTGCGGAACAATAGCTTTTCTTAATTCTAATTTTTCAATTGCTTTTTGGGTAAAAGGAACGAGCGGAGTCCCCATAAGTAAATCAGTTATCGGTGACGTCGCCAATTATGCATTATTTTATCCGAATCCTGGTACAGCTAAAATTTTATGGGAAGTTCGCGGAACGGTTGGATCGGATAATTTGCTCTCATCTTCAGATGTTTTCAATAACATGTGGCATAGCGTCATTTTAAATAAAAATAGTACATCTGGAATGATATACGTAGATGGAAAAAGCGATGGGACGGCGACACTAGACGTTTCCTATACTGATTCCGGAAGTTTTTTAATTGGAAGATATGGACACAATACAAACCTTTTTTTAAATGGTTTAATGGATGAGGTCCGTATATTTAACGCCGCGATGCCGACTTCCCAAATTCAACAAAACTACTTCGCTGGCTTAAACAAACTATTCGCCAAAACTCAAATTACCAAATCTGATTATCAACAACGCTTAGTAGCTTTATCAACAAATTACGTAAAGCGATAACCCGCCTTTGTTCGTCAGCTGGCGGACTACGGCGAGGCGAGGGAATGTTTGGGGACACACTCCCCAAACATTAGAAAATAATGAATAAAATCATAAAAAAACAATTAGCGTTCACATTAATTGAACTATTGGTCGTAATAGCAATTATTGGCGTACTCTCCGCTTTGATTGTCGTGGGAATGAGTTCAACAACCGAGAAAGCAAATGTTGCCAGGGGTCAGGTATTTTTTAACTCATTAAAAAATTCAATGCTGACGAATATGATTTCCGAATGGAAACTAAATGAGGTGACCGGTTCTGGTCCTCCCTACGGCACCATTGATTCTTGGAAAATAAACAATGGAACACTCGGAGATGGAACTTGTGCGCAAGGAGAAGGGGCTTGCCCTGCTTTTGTTTTGGATACCTCGGGACAGTGCGCTTCCGGTGGGTGTTACCAATTTGACGGAACTGCAGACTATATCGCTTTCAGTCCGAATACTGATTTGAATTTTGGAACGGGAGATTTTACTCTTGCAGCGTGGTTTAAGACAGACCGAACGACAAGACAGCACTTTATGGGCTTTGGTAGCGATTCTACTCAACCGAATTTACAATTTGATATGAATGACGGAGGTTATGGCCTCTGGGTTTATATTAACAGTAGTGGCGCAACCACGACGAGGACAACGTCAAGCTATTACGATAATAAATGGCATTATATCGTATTTTTACGAAACGCCGGTGTTTTAAAGTTGTATGCCGATGGTACATTGAAAGATAGCTATATTTATGCTGGGGCTGTTGACCTATCTTCTTTAAATTACAGGCTTGGGAGAGCTGGCACATCAAGCCAGTATTTCAAGGGATTTTTAGATGATGTTCGTATTTTTAATGCCGCGACTTCTCTTTCTCAAATCCAACAAAACTACTTTATTGGCATTAACAAGTTGTTCGCCAAAAAACAAATCACCCAAACTGATTACCAACAGCGTTTAGCTTCGCTTCGCCAAAGCGTTGGCGCCGGCGAGTCGAATTATTAAACAATTACGCCAAAAATTAATCTTTTCGAAATGTTTAGGAGCTAAGCTCCTAAACATTGGAAAACAATGAATAAAATCGTAAAAACAAAAATTGCGTTTACATTAATCGAGCTATTGGTGGTAATAGCGATTATTGGCGTACTTTCCGCTTTGATTGTTGTAGGAATGAGCTCAACAACACAGAAAGCCACAATCGCTAAGGCGCAAGTGTTTTCCAATTCTCTTCGTAATTCCTTGATGAGTAATTTAATTTCCGAGTGGAAATTTGACCAGGTTAATGTTCCGGCAGCTAATCAAACTCCTGATTCATGGAGTGGTGGTAATACAGGAACCCTTAATGGATCTGGTGGTTCCCAAAATTTACCTCAATTAGTTACTTCGGGCTGTCCCTCTGGAAACTGTTTATCTTTTGATGGGACAGATGATTACGTGGATTGTGGAAACGGAACAAATTTAAATCTTACAGATTCGATTACCCTTAGCGCATGGGCAAAATATAATGTAAGAAAAAATTACCAAGCCGTTGTTGGCAAGGGTAGTCCTTATTGGATATTTCAACGTGACACACTTGATGGATTTTATTTCCGCCTTTTTGACGTCGACTCTGGTTTTAGTTATGCTTATGGCACCGGAACACTTTCTGCCGAAAGGTGGGTGTATTTGGTGGCAACATGGACAAAGGGAGATTATTTAAGGCTCTATTATGACGGAGTTTTAGCAGGAACCTCTGTCGCTGTTTTAAATAAATCCTTAAGCACCACAGCCGTTACCGTTAAAATTGGTAATAATTTAAACGGAGATTATTTTAACGGGTTAATCGATGAAGTCCGTATATTCAATGCCGCGATGCCGACTTCCCAAATTCAACAAAACTATTTCTCGGGAATAAATAAATTGTTTGCCAAAAACCAAATCACCCAATCCGATTATCAACAACGACTAACTGATTTATTGGTAAATAATTGCGCCAGAGAATAGAATGTTTAGGCCTCAAAGGCCTAAACATTTTTCTTTTCTGTATTTTTTGGTATAATGTGATTAATCAACATTAATAAAATAAATTAACCCCCACCTTTTAATGGTTTTGAAAAGATGGGGGTAAAAAAATATGACTATTAGCATAAAACAGATTTTTGGGGTCGTACTTATAGCGATTGGTTTGATCTTGCTTTATTACGATATCAGCTCTTCTTATTACTATTTCAACGCGGAAAAAGAATTTCCTCAGGTCTTTGCCGAGCCCGTGAAACAACAAGCCTCACCAACAGGTGCGAGCGGAAGTACGGATCTGCAAGATCAAATGAGCGCCATAATGGGAGAGCAAATGGGAAAATTAATTCCCGAGAACACGGTTACGGGTCTTTTGAATGTCTCATCCTGGATTCTTTTCGCCACTTTTTTGGTTTACGCTGCCGGTAAAATAATCGCTATCGGCAGTGATTTTTTAAAAAAAGACCGGGAAATAATAAAAATCGAGAAAGTCGGATCCGGAATTGAGCCACCCTCGCCGTCCCAAGCGATGTAATTAATAAAAACGAAACCGCCTTTTTAGAGGCGGTTTTTTTGACATTCATTATTTTTTATGTTAATAATTTAGTACTATTCTTTAAAAGAGTAGGAGTTGTGAAAAGTGAAAGGCAGAACATTTTGGATCATTTTAATAGTACTGGCAATGTTGATAGTTGTCGGTATTCTGATGCAACCGGATGAAAAAAATGCGGTAATCAACGAAAAGCAAACGGCGATTTTTTCCGGCCATCCGGATCAAAAACCGATTATGTGGGAGAACAATGGAACCATTGTCGGAGCCGGGGTTTATGTAACGAAAGAGATTTTCGCTGATGAGAATGTCACAATCGACATGCGATACGTCGGTTCCTGGGATGTTGCCCTCGACAATGTCAAAACCGGAAGGATAGACGGTGTCGTTGGCGCTTATAAGAACAACGAACGTGAACAGTACGCGGTCTTCTTGGGTCCGTACACAAACGACTCGATCATTTTGTTCTTACCCGAACGCAAAGGTTTTAACTTCACCAAAAAGGAGGATTTGATTGGAAAAATCGGGGTTATCACCAAGGGCGACAGTTATGGCCAGGAGATGGATGAGTTCATTCGAAACAATCTGACCATGATCACGGTTGCGACTCCGGAAACTGCGTTCGCTGCGCTTAAGGAGGGTAGGGCGGATTACTTTATCTACGCCCTCTGGGCCGGCAGGAACGTAATAGCCGAAAGGAAAATTACCGGAATTGAAGAATCCGGGGTCATCTTGAATCAGCCCTTTTATATAATGATCTCTAAGAGGTCGCCGTACTCAAGTCCGGAGTTTATGGACCAACTTAACAAGACCATTGAGGGAATGAAAAACTCGGGCGAGATCGATCGGATAATTGCAAATGTGAGTGCTTGGAATAAAATTCAGCACTCCTTTTTTATTTGACCGGGTAAACCTCGTTATAGATTTAAATTCGTTGTCCTCAACAATAAGGATATTCATGGGCGTTCAATTAAGTTGCGCAAATCGTTCACTAATCTTATTAATAATATAGAATAAAAAAATAATTTACGAAATATAGCGAGTGAAAAAGGGGAGCTGGCTTGACACAATATATTATATATGTGATAATAAAGTAGCAGATTAAATTTACAAATTTACAAAAAGCCAAAGGAGGTATATGGTTTGGTAAAAGACAACGTTGTTGACAAGCTGTTCCTTGTGAGAGATGGGGACAGAATAAAGGTATTGAGGGTTGTGATTGACGAGACCGGAATCGAGGTTCAGCAGTTGGGCAATTTACTGCCACCCAATAGTGTTAAAGTATTTGACGCTGATTCCTACGAAAGCGGTCCCGATGGGAGTCTTATCTTCCACAAAGGTCGTACAACAGTTTGTATGATCAAGGGTATCGTCAATATCTACGAGGCCAAAAAATTCAAAGGCCAACGTGACCATAAATATCAACAATCGGAGCTTGCCGCTTTTTTGTAGCAAGTTCTTTTTATTTGCCAAAAACAGGCGGTTTTTTTCTAATTTGTCCCCAATTTTTGCCCCGTTTTTTTGCGTTGACTTTTGCTCATAATTTGCCTATAATATTTTTATAATACAATCATATGATGGAAGAAGAGCTAATCAAATTGACGAACGCCTTATACAAAGTCACCGGTCTTTTCCCGGTTAATGAGCCGTTGAAATTTGCGATCAGAAAAGAGGCTTTGGATGTGCTCTTTTTTTCTATGCTTTCGGAAAAAAATCTCGCTTCACTCGGAACAAAAGAAGATCTTTTGGGAAAGGGATTGGTGAACCTGAATCTTTTGCAAACATATTTTGAGATCGCGAAAGAGCAGAAGTGGGTGGATATCCGTAATTTTTCCGTGTTGGAAAAAGAATATGGTGATATGGAAGAAATATTGAGAAGCGAATTGTTTAAGATCGCTTCCGATAAAAGATCCGCTGTTCCGAAAATAAAACAAACGGAGCCGCAGGCCGCTAAAAATGAAACACATCTGTCCGTGGAAAAACAAACCGTCTCTTTTCAAAAAGAGATCGCGGGTATGCCGAAAAGCCGGGAGGCCGGCTTGGCTACTGCAATGAGTGAATCGGCTGTAAAATCGGAAAACACTTTCGTTAACAGTAATCCCGCTCCGGTAAAACCAACCATAAAGAAGCAAGAAAAAAGTTCGACAGAAATAGATTATGAAAATCTTACAGGTACGCAATTGAAAGTTTTGGAAATTTTACAAAGCAAGGGAAAGTTAAAGTCAAACGAGATCAGCAAGAATTTTCCGGATCTGACACCCAGGTCCGTGCGAAGGGAGTTGCATGGATTGAAAGAAAGGCGAGTTATCCAAGCGTTTGGCTCCGGCCGGGCCGTTAGCTACGGCTTAAACCAAGTTTTCTAAAAGCAAATCCGCGTTTGGGGAATAGTCCGCCATAGGGGCGTAATAGGGATTTAATTATGGAAAATCAACCTTATAAATTTAAAGAACAATTTTTTTCGCAAATATATGACGAGTACGTAGACAAAATCTACCGCTTTGTTTTTTTTAAGGTTGAGTCCGAGGCGGTCGCCGAGGACATTTCCTCGGAGACATTCACTCGTTTGTGGAAACAAATCTACCAAAACGTGGAAGTGAAAAATCCATCTGCCTTTTTGTATCGCACCGCTAAAAATTTACTTGTCGATCATTATCGCGCCAAAGACAAAACTCCGGGCAATCTTGGCGAAGCCGCGATGCTTGTGAAAGACGAAAACCAGGATATTGAGAAGAAGGCGGTTCTCGCGAGCGATATGGCGCAAATCCAAGAAGCGATGTCCGGGCTGAGTGACGATTGCCGCCAAGCCATCTCACTTTATTATATTGAGAGAGAACCCTTGAGCGATGTCGCGAAAAGTTTGGGAAAAACTCCGGGCGCGACGCGAGTGATCATTAGCCGAGGAATGAAACAATTACGCCAAATTATGGAAGCTTAATCTCGAATAATTTTTAAAACAAAAAGGGGAGCAATCCCCTTTTTAAATTTGCAAATCGGTTTTAATCAAAAATTAATATTCAAATTATAAAATGCGAGCAATCCCCTTTTTACTTTTTTAAGATCGGGACCAAAATGGCAATTTATTTCGTATTATTTAGTAATACCCGACTGCGATTTTAAAAGTTTGACCGTAGTCGCGGGGTAGGGTAAAATTAAAATGTCGATTAGCATCCTTTAAAATATTTTAATGAAATGGGGTACAATTCACAAAAGAATCCATACGCGAATCGAACCAATTTTCTCAATAAAAGCGCAAGTTTCTGCAACTCAGTCTTTTCGGGGGCAGTCCGCGGTTGTCAAAAATCGGCTAAATTCTTTATTCAAAAATCATACGACTATAATAAAAGATTTCAAACCTTTGTCGGCAAAAGCTGGCAAAGAGTAAAAAAGAAGAAAAACCACTAAGTTAGTACTAAGTTAGTAGGACAACAAGTTAAGAACTCAAAATCCAAGAATGTTTGGGAGCTTAGCTCCCAAACATGGTTTTTCAATTATCTAGAAGAAGAATGTTTAGGCCTCAAAGGCCTAAACATTCCCAAAAAGGAGGCACCTAGGGTTTTTAAAAGAGTGGCCCTTAAGAGAAGGGTAAATCATATTAAAAAGAGGGGAATTTTAATAAAACTGGGCTACCTATATATATGTCCGTAATCCGCCAGCTGGCGGATGTCCACATAATGTCCGGATTTGTCCGGATATGTCCACATAAATTATGCGGACATTATGTGGACATAACTATGTCCGGATATGTCCACATAAATGTCCACATAATGTCCGGATTTGTCCGCATAATTAGAATCCGGACATCGGTCTTTTTACCCTTCCCTGTTTTTAATGAAAATTTATTACCCAAACGATCCCCTAATTAACAATCGCTAAATTGCAATGAGGCAATCCGGAAGCTATTGTTTGTTTATATATTGCAATGCTTAACAATGTTTGGGGGCACGGCCCCCAAACATAAGTTTCGGGGATTACAAAAAAAATAAAAATAGGGATAGGGTTTTGATTAATGATTTTTAAGGTGTCCAAAAAAGAACCTAGAATCCGGACATTATGTGGACATAGATTATGAATTTATGTGGACATGATCCGCCTCCGCCAGTTGGCGGATGGCGGACCGGAATCCGGACATGATTTATGTGGACACGAAAGAATCTGCTCGGTGTCCACGATAGGGAAGCGGATAGGGGAGGAGTAATAATGGCGGGCCGAGGGATAACGATGACAATATTCCGGAAAAGCCGGAACCTATGGCGGATATTGATAATTAGCGGAAAATATGGTATAACATAAGCATAAACAGGCATAACCAGATTATGTAACAAATTCGTTCTTTTTGCGTCATCATTATAAGAGACTACAAAATCTTAATCTCGATTGCGAAAAGCAATCATCAAAATTTCAATGGACGAATTTACTTTAATAAAAAATTTAGAAAAACTGCAAACAGTTAAACCCAGGCAAGAATGGGTTGTTTCGGCTAAGGCGCAGATCTTGGAAAAGCAGTTTGAAGCGGCTCCGAAAGCTTCTTTTGTTGATGTATTTTCTACCGTATTTGGAGCATTAAGACAGCCTCGATTTGCCACCGCCTTTTCCGCTATTGTCTTGGTCTTGGCGGGATCGTTTACAGTAGTTTCCGCCCGTGACGCGGTCCCGGGAGACGCCCTTTATGCTGTTAAGCAAATGCAGGAAAAAGTAATGATTTCGTTTATCACTTCACCCGAACAAAAGACCATTGCAAAGGTAGAACAAGTCAGTAACAGGCTTGCCGAACTTGACAAGGTTTCAAAACAGAGCGAAAATCAGGAAAGAAAAATAGCAGCTGTCACCGAAACAAAAAAAGCTTTGTCTCAAGCGGCCAAAGAAATAGCCAAGTTGCCGGAAGATCAAAAGGCCGGGCTTATTGAGATATTGGCCGTAAAGATCGAGCAAGTTGAGAAAAGTACTGACACCGCTATAATGGACAAAACCGAACCGAGCTATCAGGAGATTTATAAATTTTTAGCTGACAGTGAGATTAAAGAACTTGAAGCAAACGAACAAAACTTAACAGCAAAACAGAAGGAGCTCCTAACCACAGCAAAGGAGTTTTTCGTTGTTGAAAAATACAGCGAAGCATTGGATGCGGTTTACCAGATTCAGCCAAACAATACAAATACAGAAGATAATCAAGGTAGTGAAACTGAAACAGATGTCAAAGATTAGTCAGGCAAGAAGTTAAAATAATAAATATTAAAAATTTACCCCCTCTTTTTTAAAAAAGAGCGGGGATTCCAATAATCTCTTTAAAGATTATTAATTGTGCGTTTAGAGATGAGTGCTTAATTAATAATTTTGAAAGAGGTTACAGATTAGAAATTGCTCCTTTTTTCTTGCCAAGGTTCAACCCGTGGAATGCCACAATGATTCCACAGGTTGAGCCTTAAGAAAAGAGAAAAGGATTGCAAAAGAGTTGTTTGAGTTTTAGTGTCTCACGCCGCAGTCCGTTAGGGCGAAGGCGGACCCCTTCTTCCCAGAGCTTTGGCAAAGCAATTTGCCGAAGCCTTGGCGAGGGAGGGATCGCGAGACAGTAAAATTATATGGTCGACAAACGACTATTATAAAATTACAAGATTGTCTCTGATTCAAAACAGGGACAGTCAAAAAAATAAATCACAAAATGAGTACAAAACAATTCGGCGTAGTTGCTACAGTAATCTTCGCCCTTTCAGTTGTAGTTACTCCGGTTTTTGCCGCTTGTGACCTACAGCACCTTGATGAGTGCGACAACAATGCTCTAGTAGCATTGATCGCTTCATTGGCTGGAGGCAGCACAACAACGACAACAACCACTACTACTACAACCACAGGATCTTTTGCTGGTATTCCTTCGGGATTCAGCTTTACACAGACCCTAAGGCAAGGTTCTACTGGCAATGAAGTCAAAATGCTTCAAATTTTCTTAAACGCAGACTCGGCTACCCAGGTCGCCACAACAGGCGCTGGTTCGCCCGGTCTTGAGACATCTTACTTCGGTAATCTGACAAGGCTTGCGGTAAATAAATTTCAAGCCAAGTACGCTTCCGAAATTTTAGCTCCAATCGGATTGACAAATCCGACAGGAGTATGGGCTGGACAATCCCGACTTAAAGCCAACGCTCTTTTAGCTGGCGGCGGCACTCCCAGTCCAACATGTCCGACCACAGCAGTCGCTTGTGTGACAGCTGGATACAACTGGAACAACGGAGTATGTTCATGCTCAGGCACAACACCTCCTTCAACCGGTTCATTCTCTGTTGCAGTAGCTTCTGACAATCCTGCTGGCGGCACATTAGCTTCCGCTTCGGCTTACAACACAGTATTAAAAGTTGCTGTAAGCGCTGGCTCTACTGCTCAATCTATAACCAGCATTACCGTACAAAGAACTGGTTTGACAGTTGACAACAGAGTTTCCGGTGTATCAGTAGTTGATGCTTCCGGCGTAAGGCATGGCAATATTGTCACCTTCGCAAACGGCAATGCTACTATCACCTTCACAAATAACCCGATCAACATTCCTGCCGGCACCACACAATCAATTGCCATTCAATACAACCTATCTGTTGACGCTACAAGCGGCACAATTGGTGCAAACTTGACTGGTATGTCTGGTAGTCCTGCCGGTTTGCCTGTAGTAGGTAACACATTTACTTTGGTAAATGCCGGAACTTCTTTGGGACAATTGAACATTGATGTTGTTACAGTAAGCCAGACAACTGATGTTAAAAAAGACATCGGTACTGCTAACTATGACCTCACAAAGTTCAAATTTACAGCTGGTTCAAACGAAGACATTTTGGTAAAACAGGTAACTCTTTACCAAAACGGCACAGCTGCTGATGGCGATGTTACAAACATCAAATTGGTTGCTTCTGACGGCACAGTATTAGCTACTGTTCCTCAGACAACAAACAGATATGTTACTTTCGACCTTTCTGCTGCTCCCTACAGGATTGGCAAAGGAATCGCGAGAAACTTGTCTGTCAGAATTGATATCGCTAGCGGTTCTTCAAGAACAGTTCAATTTATTCTTCAAAACGACTACGATGTAATGGTTACCGGTGCTTCCACAGGCATTAATCTTTTGCCCGGTGTAGTTGGTAACGTCGTAGACACAAACGGATTCCCGATTGGTGACACAGCTCACAGAAACACTGTTGAGATCAACGCTGGAAGCTTGGTTGTTGCAAAAGATGTAACATCTCCTTCCGGTACAGTTGGTAAAGGTGTTCCCGGAGTGACTATCGCCACTTGGAAATTTGACGCAAAAGGTGAAGATATTGAATTACGAAGAGCGAAAATAGAAATTCAAGGAACTGGCTTAACAGAAGACAACACGGCTCCCGCTTCTTTCACTGGAACCGTTAGATTGGTAACTGAAGATGGTTCTGAGATCGCTTCTATCGCTCCGACAACCGATGAATTGGTTGGTGCGGCTGCTGACGGAGCTACTATAAACTTCTCCAGCTACTACACTATTCCTGCCGGTACTTCCAAGAAGATCAGCTTGGTTGTTGACACAGCTTCCACTATTTCAGACACAGCTCAAATGAGAGCTCAGATAGACGACATTTACTACAGGAAAGTTTTGACCAACTCTTTCGCTACTTACGAAACTGAACAAGCTGGCAACACATTGAGCGTTTCTGCTTCCAGACTCACTGTTGTTAAGAACAGTTCAGTTGGTAACAGCACAAAAGTTGCTGGTCAATCCAACACAAGGATCGGTTCATACTTGATTCAAACCAATGCTACAGAAGGAGTTAACGTTTCTTCAATAGGTATTACCATCAGGGCCGACGGCGCTGGTGTTCCCGACAATCATTTGACAAACTTGACCTTGAAGAAAACTGATGGAACAATCTTAGGTTCTTCTGTCGGTACTCCTGACATTGGAGACAACGCGTATGGTTCTGCCAACACATTTAGTGTTGCCGGCCAGCTAAACATCCCTGCCAGCACAACTGTTCAGATCGATGTTTACGCGGATATCGCTACCGGAGCTGCCGGAGACACAATATACACAAAGATCGAAGATCTTAATGTTGTGGGCACTGGAGCTGTTTCCGGTACAGATATTACCGCTCCCGCTCTTGACCAAATCGGACAAACAATCGGTGTTTCTACTGGCGGCACATTGGCTGTTTCTATCGGAACATCCGGTGCTCCTGCTAGCCAATTCCTAACAACCGGATTAGCCGGAGTGGAATTTGCAAAATTGAACTTAGCAGGCACAGTTGAGAATATGCTTGTTGAAAGATTGGAAATCAGAGCTGTTAACGGTGCTGCTAACCTTGCCCAGATCAAATTGCTTGGCACAGGATTGGCAACTGACCCGGTCGCTCCTATGACTGACGGCGTTGCTGTATTCACATTCGCTTCTGGAAGTGAAATTTCAATAACAGCTTACGGCTCAAGAGTATTAACCTTGGCTGCTGACACAACAAACCTTGGTACATTGGTACCCGGTTCGTTGACTGCCGTTGGCTTTGGTACAATGGATGCTCGAGGTGCAGGCTCAGGCCAACCGGTTCAGGAAACAACAGGTTCTCAGAACGTAACTGCTGTTGACGGCGCTAATGCCGATGCAGATTATCTCGCGGGTGACCTCGTTTACTTTACAGTTAACGCTACTGCTGGTAACATCACATTACCTGGCTTCTATATGGTAACTACATTGTCAAACAACACAGACTTGGTGGGTACTGGTTTAGAATTAAACAGTGAGGGCACTTTTACCAAATTCACAGCAGGCGACAAGATTTCACGACTAAGAGGTGAATACAGCTTGGTTGACGGTGGCGACATCGGACAAGACCTGGTAAAAGGTGAGATCATCTACTACTATGATGTTTCCGGTGAATACACTGGATGGCAAATAGTTTACGAAGATGCAATTACTACAGACACATCGTTTAAGGTTTCTTCTCCTGATGTAGGCCAAGCTTACATTACTATAAATGTGGCAAACGGTGACGCAGTTACCGAATTCCACGCCAACCCGGCTGGTCTTGGTAACGTAATGGATATGGAAGAAGTTGAGCCAGTAATGACTAAGAACACTTCCAGCCCATCAGGCACACACAGTGCTAACGCTACCGACGTTGTCGCAGTATTTGACATCAAGGCTCAGGGTGATCGCGCATTAACCTTTACAGACTTTACAGTTGAAAAAGGTGGAAACAACGCTCCCAATAAGAATGTAACTCACTTCATTCTATACAATGGTACAAGCGCAAGCGGTACTAAGATAGCTGAAGTAGATACAACAACCGTTTCCGGTGACTTGGGTGCAAACAACTTGACAGGCGCTCAGAGCTTTGACTTGATAGCGGGTGCTTCTGGTGGTGATGATCAAATCGGAGGCGTATCTGCTAACGAATTAGCCACCATCAAAGTTGGGGACACTCTTACTATCACCGATGGTACAGATTCAAGCACTGTTGTTGTTACTGTAGTATCTGGTACAACCCTTACAGTAACAGGTACCGTAAGCGCAAGCATAAACGGTGCTGTAAGTATCTACAACAACAGAGTTCACTTTAACGCTGACAGTGAATCAATGGGCCTAGAAGAACAAACAATTCTAGCCGGTGAGACTGCAAACTTTACAGTGGTTGCAGACACTACAAGCGTAAAAGACGGCGAAGATGCTGGTGACACAACAAACTTGACCATTTCCATTCCTGGAACAGCTGGCCCATTTGCTACAACAACAAATGGTCTGACATGGTCATACGATCAGCTTAATGTCTTGGGTGAAGCTCACACAAACACTACAGCTGATGGTTACCCGGTTAACGCTAACACTCTAAGCTACTAATCCTAGCTTGAAGTAAAACTATGTTTTGATCTTGTGGCTCAAAATGTAGGAAACAAGAAAACCACCCTTCGGGGTGGTTTTCTCTTTGGCAACATTTATTCCGGTAGTAAACATTGATAAGCCCCCACCAATTGGCGGAACGGGGCGGTTTTCTTTTTGTCTTTATGCTTGCGCTGAATTAAAATTGTGATAAAATACATATAGAAAATAATTAATTATTTCACCCCCGCCTTTTCAACAAAAGATGGGGGTCAAAAACTATGGAAATGACAAAAAGCAGAATCACCACTCTTGTTATTATCGTAATTGTGATTGCGGCCGCGGTAATAGGCAACTATTATTTAATGAAACCGGCACAAGAGAAAGCGAACGAACAAGAACAGCAACAAACAGGAGAACAAAACAATCAAAATCAAGAACAGGAACAAAACCAAGACGCTGATCAGGTTACGGGCACTGTTTCAAACGGAGACAATAGCCAATTCAAGCAATGGCCGGATGAGCCAAAGGCGGTAGTAGAAGCGGTATCTCCGATTGTTGCCAAAGCTAATGCTGGAAAACTTCAGGAAGCCCTAACCGATTACCTCGCGCTGGAAAAGACTTATCCCACAAGCATATTGCTATTAAACAATATCGCTGATTTATACAGCGATATGAGCAATTGGACAAAATCAGCGGAATATTACAAAAAACTGATCGCCGCTCACCCGGATTACACCCCGGCCTATAGAATGCTCGGCTATCTCTACGAATATCATATGGGAAACAAGGAAGTGGATATAAAGGCTTTGTTTGACGCCGGATTAAAAGTGACAAACAACAGCAGCGATTTGGCCGGCTGGATGGCCGCCTATTACGAAGAACAGGGGAGCCCCGCGAAAGCAGCTCCGTACGCCGCGATCGTTGCCGCGAACGCGAACAAAAATAAATAAAACCGAAATGCTTAGCGCGAAAATATCGCTCTAAGCATTTTCTTTTAACAAAGATGAATTTTAAAACAGGGTAATCCACATTTAAGCTTTTAATTATTTGACATAAAAAATAATGTGATATAAAATTAAAAGCAGAAATAGCTCGAAGTTATTAATTTTGTTTTTTGACTTAACAATGGATTCGAAAAATATTAATTTAGAATTTTCTTTTGGAAGCCTGCCAAGCCGGATATTTTTGGCGGGCTTTTTATTTGCGTAAAATAAAATTTAATATTAAAATATAATCATTAAAATATAATTTCACCCCCACCTTTTAGAGCTTATGTTTTATGTCTATGTATTGAAATCCGGAAAAGATAAAAAGTTGTACATAGGTTACACAAATGACCTCAAAAGAAGAATTAAAGAACATGCAAACGGACAAAGTTTTTCTACCAAGCAAAGAGGAATATTATCTCTTGTTTACTACGAATCATTTAAATCGCAGAAAGACGCGACGGTCCGAGAAAAACAATTAAAGCAGTATAAAAGTGCGTATGGACATTTGAAGAAAAGAATTAAAGAAAGTTTGCATGAGAATTAAAAGATGGGGGTAAAAATAATAAATTGCTTGTTTATGAATCACCAGGTCGGCGGCGAACATAAACGGCTTTAACAAAATTCAACTCTTGTTTAAAAACAAGGGAGGAAGATAAAAAAATAATAAAATTTACCCCGTTAAATAATTTTGCAGAGCAAAATTATTGCGAAGCAATATTTAACCGGGGAAATAATTAATATGAGTAAATTTAAAATTAATCTCACAAAAATTGTTTCTTATGTAGGTGTTGGAATATTTGCCATCGCCGCATTGTTTGTTTTTGGCGTAGCAAAGGCTGATGCCGCAATCACTATTCAGGGTGACGCTTACAATCCAAGCTATAACCTTTATTTATTTGGCTATACTGCCGCGCAAGCTAATCCTTGTAATGGTGTGGCTGAGGGGGGAACTCTTCTTTTCTCGCTTTCCAATCTTTACGACGCGCCAAATAAAATTACACCAGATGTAAATTACAATGACAATGATGATTTCAGTACCACCTTTGATACCGCAGATGGTAATACTTTTATTTACCTTTGTAATGGTGTTGGGGGAGGCCTTGGAAATTTATTGACAAATTCAACAATTAACACTGTTAATGGTAATACATATAGTGTTGATATTTCATCTGTATATGGTACAAGTTTAGATGCGGCTTTGAATGGCAAGAACGTAGTTGTCTGTGATGAATTAGATGGAACTAAACTAAATGGTACCGCGAGGCAAGTTGCCGGTCAAACATATGAGCAGTATTATTTAAAATATTCTGCCGCGGGTCACATTACCCTTGATGACGTTTATGTTTTATTAACTGATTCTGATGCTTGTACTTTTGACAGCAATGTCGTGTCCGGCAGAAGAGCAGACATAACAAGCGCAACATCATATAATTCATATGGTGTTCAAATTCCATTTTCACCTGATACAAAAGTTGATGGTGACGCGCACGCAAATTTATCAGTTGCAAAAATGGAATTAAAAGACGCAAGTGATAATTCCATTGGTCTAACTGAAGCTGTTGCCGTTGCGGATGGGGCAGGTGGCTCTAAGGACTATACAATGTATTATCAAGAACCGGCTGCTAGTGATATGACTTTGACAATTACTTCGACTGCCAATGGAACAACCGTAGTTTCCGGAATTGACAGCACTGCGTTTACAGCAGGATACGATTTTATAAACGATGTTACTGATAATGGTGCTGCTGGAGTTCCTGATGATATCGCCGCGATAAAAACTACAATGGATGTTGGTGCTGATTCTGTTGTTTTTACGACAACTCGCCACGATACTTATTTTTATGATTTATATACTGATATTGGTGGAGCAGCTCAAACAATTCTTTTCCAAAAACCAGCAGGCACTACTGTTTTCCAAAAGAACGTTGATTCTTCGGCTGAGGGCGATGACACTATTGACGTCGGTAAAGTTGCCGGCTCAGCTCACGCTGATATGTCAACGGGTGGAAACGATTTATTTGAAGTATTTAATGACGACGCTTGTAGCTCAGAAGTTTCTTCCACGAATGCTTTTGGAGCCGCTGGCGCTTACGAAGTTTACTTTGAAGATACGGGAGCAGACTTTTGGATAAAGACAACGCAAGATAATGGCGAAGCAACTGCTTATGATTCTTGCGGAAATCACATTGCTCTTACCAATCAAGCAGCTACTCAAAATTTGAATAGAAAAATAACTGCTGTTTTGCCTATTGCTCAAATTGGCGCGAGTACGGCAGATACAGTTATTATTGATTTTAATCAAGATGTTGCTTGGACAACTGCTACTGATGTTTGGACTCGTGATATTGAGGCGGGCACGGCAATTCTATATACCACTAGTGCCTCAGCAGACGGCAATGATGATATAGTTGTTGCTGATGATAATAATGCTGACCCGACTGATGGTTTTGGAACCGTTCTATTAAGACGAGCTAAAAACTTTACACTTTTGGATGCAACATTGAATGTTGGCGGTGTCGAAGGAGATACGCACGCTGACTTAAATGATGAGGGCGGCGATAGCGTAGAGATTTATTCCGACGCTGCTTGTACTACTACCGCTGTTAGTTCTGCCACAGTTGCTCCGGCAGCAGCGAGCGATCCTGATTATGGAATATTTTTTGAGCCCACCGGAGGGACTACAAATTATTACGCTAAATTTGTTGATGCCTCTGGTGCGACTGCTTGTGTAAAATTTGGCGGAGCAACAGGAGGAGATACTACTCTGTCTCCATTATATAAATTAACCACAACCAAGCCTAACGGGAATGATACTACGGGTGATCAAATTAATTCTATCGCCATAGATAATGATAAGGATGGTGCCTGGGATTCTTATGCTAATAACGCTGATGCCACTGCTACTAATGTTGCCTATTCTGTTTCAGATGCGGACTCAAATGTTTATGCGTACTATGGCGCCGATGTATCGGGTACTTTGGTATTATTAAAAACTAGCGGCGTTAACTTAAGCGCTGATGAAACAGTTGGCATTGCTGCAATTTCCGGTGATTTGGACGATGACTTTATTGCCGCAACCGCAACTGGAGCGGTAGTAGATGATGCTGCTGGACTGATTGCCGTTTACACAGACTGGGATAACAATACAGCTCCTACCGGATTAAGTAACAGTCATTATGTTGTTAATGAAGCCCTCAACGATACTTACGCTGTTTATTTGGATGTTACGGCTGGTGCAATAGGAGTAGGAGGTGCTGATATAAAAGTAAAAGACCAAAACAATTTAGTCAGCTGGACAATGAATCAAGATGACAGTGGAACAACTATTGCGGCTGGCGAGCGCGTTGATATAGATTTAGCTACTAAAGTAAGTGGAGACACACCAGTTGGCACAGACCATATTAACTTAGTTGACAGTGGCGCTGCCAATACTCATTTAGCAGCTGGTGTTGTTTCTGGTGACGGACTTTATGCTATTTACACAATTGCGCATGATCCGGGTGCTGGCGATACAATTCAGGGTATTGCACAAGAGCCAAAAGATCCCACAGCTAATAACAATGCTGAATTAATCAGGAACTTAACTGCTGTTGCCACTCCCTTGGCAGATGCAACCTATAATGTCGCCAGCTTTAGCGGTACTAATCACGCAGACTTGAATGCAGGCACAGTTGTTGTTTACAGCGACGCTGCTTGTTCAACAGCTGTCAGCTCTGAAACAGCAAATCCTGTGGGAGGAGCTTGGACACAATATTTCCAAGGTGATAATGGCACAACTTATTACACAAAAATAGCAACTGCTGCTGGTGGATTTGAAACTTGCAGAGTAACCGGAGACGCTTTAGCCGGAAATACTCAGACAGTTGCCGCCATTGATTTTTCACGAAAGGTAAGCGGTACGGTTAAAGATACTTCTGTTGCAGGCACTGATGTTTTGTCAGCTGCTGCTATTGTTACCGGAGCTGCTAATAATTATTTTAGCAATACTGTTGACGGAGGCGCGACAACTTATCAGATGTACGTTGATTCAACTTTGGCCGGAGCCGGAGACACTGTAAGATTTTACAGTGCGGCCGCTGCCGGTGGTACAAAGTTGTTGGAGAGAACAAAAGATTTATCCGCTGATACGGTTGTTAATGTTTCCGCTGCTCAAGGTAACGCTCATGCAAGTATACAGGAGGCTAATGGAGTAAACGCGGTTTGTGCTGACCACTCAGCTTCAAACACTACTTGCGCGACAAAATACTCAAGCGAACCTCAGACTCCCGGCGCCACATATGAAATATTCTTTGAACAGCAAGCAGGTACCACTTACTATTTGGAGGTCTTGGACAATGATACTGTAAACTATTATTCTTGGGATGTATTTACTAACGCCGGCGCTGGTGCTTATACCAATGTAGAATTGGATGGTAAATTAGATGGTACAATAACCGAAGCCTTTAATGTTGCTATAAGAGTCCCGGATGTAACCATTAAAATGTATACAAATGGAGGAGATCCGGAAACTAACCAAATAGCATTAACATATTCATACACTGGTACAACTGCTCCGAGTGGTGGAACATACAGAATGTATGGTAATTCTGGAGACACTCTTGATGCCCAGTACGCAAAGGGTGCTTATATCACTCAAAGTGCTGTAAATGTACCGAATCTTGACGATACCGTGGACATCGCTTTTGTCTCCGGAGTAAAAGTAATCGTTAAAGAAAGAGTAAGTGATAATGTTGTTACTGATGCTACAGTTTCTATCTATACTTGTTCCGGTGCTACCGCGAGTACTTGTACCGTTTTAGCGACAACCTGTACACAGCCATCAGGCGATTGTACAAGAACAGGTGACAACTCCACCGGTAACGGAGCAAGCGGCGAATACTACTTCTCTGGTATCCCGACCGGTAGCTATATTCAAATTAGAGTTGCCAAAACCGGATACGCAAATCTTGTTGACCCGGATCCAGTAGAAGCTGATAATCCGACTTATCAGATTAGCGATACTGTTGTTCAACCGGCCGGATTACTAGTTGGCTACACATATTATTTGGAAAACCCGGCACCGGAAGGCAATTTGGAACTGATCGGAGGAGCTGGAACTTATGAGAGTGCGGGATTATTATACGCAGACGATGGCCAACAAGTAACTGTTAGATTTGATACTGGTGAAGCTGGTCAAACGGTGACTGCTGACTTGTCAGGTTTAGGCGGAATCGGAACCCAAGCATTAACTGACACAGATGGTGTCTATACATACACCCAAACAATCGACGCAGCCACAGGAATATATACTATAACCGTTACTGCAAGCGATGGAGTAAACACTGACGTAAAATCAGTAAATATGCGTGTTGATGATACTGCTCCCGTTGACCCGGTATCAGCCGGTGACCCTGGCGACACTAGTACGTCAACATCGGTAACCTGGTCTTGGACAGCCGGTAGCGATGCAAGCTCAGGACTAAAAGAATACAATGTTCAATTGGATGACACCGCGGCCTGCGCGTCACCGATCTGGACAAAGACAACCACATCCCAATCATACACTGTTAGCGGATTAACCAATGGCACCACTTACTATATGTGTGTCCAGTCGGTTGATAATGTTGGAAACACCGGAACATACGTTGATTTGGATGAGGATGGCATATTAGTTGACACAACTCCAAACGGAGGACCGAGTTATCAAATCATTGGAGTCGAGTCCAATGGCAACGGGAAAAAAGTTAAT
>Ga0265297_10004715_pt1 | contig 21840 bp, 37 predicted proteins | sample Munlanlwell13791_FD_192502 | JGI IMG/M metagenome (GOLD analysis project Ga0265297, IMG submission 192502) | Leachate microbial communities from a municipal landfill in Southern Ontario, Canada - Leachate well 137-91 | ecosystem: Engineered > Solid waste > Landfill > Unclassified | place... | reverse complement strand
TTAAAATTGGCAGTTCCACTAAATTGATTATTTATAGCAATTCTCCCCTGGTTAATGGTATATGCTGTTTGTATTAGTTCTCCTATCATTTTGCTTTTTTATTTTCTTATAAATAATTAGAAAAATTTTTTATATTTTATTTCCAAAACTTTTTTTAAAAATTTCGTATATCATAATAGAGAAATTATATATAAAATGATTCCCTCTTTTTGGAAAAGCTTTCTTTATATATTAAAATAAAAAATAATTAAAAATATGGAACTTATAATAACAATAGGAATTTTAATTGCTTTTACAGCAGTTATAATTATAAAAAGCAAAAAAGGCAATTAAAAAAGGTAATAAAAAAGGGAAATAATGAATTTCCCTTCTTTTTTAATTATTTACCTTATATTAAACTAAAAGTATTAATGCAGAAATTTAAGAATACATATGAAGACCATCTTTTATTAAACACAATGCTATTTAGCTGTTTGTATAAGTTCTCCTATCATTTTGTTTTTTATTTTATTATAAATAATTAGAAATTTTTTTTATATTTTATTTTTAAAACTTTTTTGAAAAAACTTCGTATAAAATATAGAACTCAATATTTATTTATAAAAGACATGATTTAGAATCATACTTTTATAACTTGAATTCTCCTGAAAAACTTTAAATAAGTGTTTAGTATCATTTAAAGAAACTCGATATTTCAATTTCAAGTTTTTTATTTCAAAAAATAATTTTTTCCAATCTGTAAATTTGGTAGCCATTTCCTTCCATTGGTGTTTTACCAACAGCTTTGGATAAAATTCATTCTTGCTTTTTTTTATTTTATACTCATATCCTCTTCTCGAAATTTCGATTGAAGCATTAATTGAATCTGTATAATCATACATTAAATTTCCAATAAAGCTTGAATATGCAGGATTTATCGAGTATAATTTAATTCCTATAATATTTAATCTTTTATTTAAATTAGAAATAAAATTTTCTCTTTTCCATAAGTTTCTACATTTTCTATTTTTCAAATGATTGTATTTTTGGTCTTTGGTTAATTTTTGTTTAAATTTTAAATCTTCAATAAAAACTGTTTTACATTTGAAATATTTAGCCAATAAAGATATAGATTTACTTATTTCAAAAGTTTCAAAATTTAATTTATTTTGATAGTATTTCATTTCTTTACTATTTGAAGAAAATGAATTATTTAAAATTTTATTAAAAATTGGCTTTAAATTAAATTCTTGAGCATGAATTACTTTATTATTTTCTAAAATAGATATCCCAATTGTATCTGGATTTAAATCTATACCCAAGTATCTATTTTCATTTAGATTAATTTTCTTATTTTTAAACTCTTCAAAAGAAATGTAAATATTATTTAAATCAAAACGAATAGAATAAGTATAACCCTTTTCATTTTGTTTAACTTCATTTATGTGCTGAAGTTTAAATAATTCTTGCTTAATATTATTTCTTAAATTGGGTAAGATAAATTCAATATGCTTATTTCTATTTAATTTAAATATAATTCTATTGTGGTCAATTATATCTAATTTAAAAGAACGATTACCTTGCTTAAATTCTTCTCCTTGTACATTTATGGGAATTAACCTTTTTAAATCAAAGTCCTCTTTAGTAATTTTATCTTTAAGTCTGTTAATAAAAATATTTTTACCCCCAAATAAGACCTTCCCATTTTTAGTTTTTATTTGTAGTGCTTTTGCATCTTTAATTCCACATTGAATTATCCAAGAATTAAGCAAATCTATTGAGCTTAATGAACTAGATAAGTGCCTAATATCTTTTTCTTTTTTACCTTCAAGAAAACGGTTATAACTATATCTAACGACATTAGAATATTGTTTAATTACAGAAGTTAAATTTTCTTCAGTTTTATATGGGAGCCTAATTGTTTTCACTTTCTTGCAATGTTTTTTCTATAAAATCACGAATATGCTTTGACATATCTAAGCTATTCTTTAAACAATATATTTTGTATTGTTTTTTTAAAGAAGTAGTTAATCTTATATTTATATCTTCTTTTTTATTTTCCTTTTTGTCCATACAAATATAAATATACAAAAAATTTATTTATTTAACAAATATTTAAAATTTTATTAAAAAAAATTAAATAATTTATAATTTTATTTTAATTATTTTTTGTATTTTTGTAAATCATTAATTTAAAATAAATAAAAATATGTCATACGATGTTCAATTTAGTGGAAAGTTTTTGCTTAATAAACCTTTAGATTATAATACATATGAGTTTCTTAAAAAATTAGCTGAAACTCGTAGAGTTAAAAGAAAAGTTCTTCCAGTATACGGAATAGAAGGAGAATTTTATGTAGAAGATGATTATAGTTCTTCTATAATTGATAGGGAAAATCCTCCAATAACACAGCCTTCTCTTTATTGCCAATGGATACCTTCAACTGACCACCGTTATATTAAATGGGATGGAAAAGAAAATTTTTCTGAAGCTATTGAATGGATTGAGTATATTATTTCTAAAGTTCTTGCTCCAAGAAATTATATTCTTAATGGAATTGTTAATTGGCAAGGAGTAAATCTTATTATTGAAGTACACGACAATGTTGTAAATGGGAAAAGATTAATCACAGATTATTCTATTAATAATCTTCTTGGTAAAATTTCTTCTGCAGGAATTACAATATCAAGGGGGATTGGTATTTGGAATAGAGAAATAACCCCACTTCTTACAAAAGAAGCTGTTACAAAAGCAATTACTTCTAATAATAGAAAAAAGAAAGAAATTCAAAAAGCCCAAATAGCAATTCTTCAAGCTCAAGTAGATTCTTTAGAAAAAGAATTAAAAAAAGAAAAAACTAAAAAAGAAACACCACCAAAGAAAGAACTTTCGGTTAAAGATACTATACTCGAAAACATAAGAAAAAAAATTGAGTTTGGGGGAAATCTGGAAGATTTCAAAAAAATGCTTTTGAATCTGATTTCGTAATTAAAACAAGAAATTCCCCTCTTTTTTAAAGAGATTGCTTTATCCAAATGAATAAATTAAAACTTTAGAGACATGAAAGAATTTACAAAGACAAAAGAAATTAGCAAATCAGCAATGGCTGATTTGGAATTAATTAATGCAATCAAAAATAAAAACACAAGAGCTGCTGAAAAAGCATTTTCGACTTTATTCAAAAAATATAATAATCCATTATTATTTACGTTTAAAGGCTTAATAAAAGATGAAGAAAAAGCAAGAGGGCTGGTTTTGGACGCTTTTATAAAAATAAATGATAACCTGGAAAAATTTAATGAAAACAATGCAGTTTTCAGCACTTGGTTATTTAAAATTACCCAAAATTTATTTATTGATTGCCTAAGAAAAAAAGGAGAAAATTTAGTTTCTTTAACTGATTTGGCATCTTTTGATGATGAAAGTCATATTGTAGAATATGGAGTTCCTTGTAAAGACGGTACTCCAGAAACTAAAATAATTTCTTTTGAAAGAAATCAAAAAATTGTTGAAATTATTGACTCTATGGAAAACCAAGATTTGGCAACCGTAATAAAATTAAAATACTTCGAAGGCCATTCTTATGCAAAAATTGCCAAGATTACTGGAAAACCAGAAGGAACAGTAAAAGCGTTTTTGTACAGAGCTAAACAAATCCTTAAAGTAGAATTTGAAAGAAATAACATAGATTTTTAATCATGAAATATTTAATATTAAGTTTAAAAGCATTTGTAATTACAGTAGTTTCATTCTACTTCATAGGGTGTTTTATTACATTAGATGTAAACCCTATTTATTGGGCAATGCTTAATACAGAAGAAGGGAGATTTGGTACTCTATGCATTTTTATAGCATCTATAGCAATTCCTATAATTAATAAATATTTTAAATCAGAATAAAAATTATTTGATATTTTTTTGAGAAATCCTTATATTTATATAAGGATTTTTTATTTATAAAATTCTATCAAGAAAGTTATAATCACTCTGATTTATGGATAAATTGGTTTAATATTTTTAAATTCATTAAATTTATATGAAAATAATTAAAAAATTGCAAATTTTATTGATAAATTAAAATAATTTTATTATATTTATATAAAACAAAGTTCTTTAACTTATTGGCATGGGGTTCTGAAAAAATGCTTTTCAGGTAAAACCAAGAAGCAATTGCAAATATTCAAATTCTGCGAAAACCAAGCATAAAGATATTTGAATTGAGAGCAAAACTAAAATGAGGGAGGGACACTCCCATTGCTCGCTAACGTGAAACATTGGTTTGTGCGTAGAGCAAAAATCTCCTACACTTTAGTGTGGAGAGTCGTCAAGGAAAGAGCATTAACCCCCCAAGAAAAGAAGAATTATCTCTTGGCAAAATATACAAAGAGAGATTATAAAGTTGAAGATTTAAAACCTAAATTTGCAGTTTATTTTAATCCAAGTATTGAAAAAATTAAAGATTGGACTTTGGTTTGTGTAACAGATACCGAAGAGCAAAGTCTCAAAGAAATACTTTGGAGAAAAATGTTTCACGAGCACAATGACTCTGAGCTTGTTATAGAAAATGATGAACGTTTTAAAACATTTTCTGATGAAACTAAACATAAAGACCAAAATGGAAATACTTACGAGCCAGGGCAAGAGTTAATGAAGATTGATTATAATACATCTGGGGGAATGATGCAGGTAATTGCAGGTTCTCCTCCAGCCAATAATTCTACAGGATTCAAGGGACTTGGGCATTATATGCAATTTGATTTAAATTATAAAGAAATATATAAAATAGAAAAAATTTATGAGGTGTAATTACTATGAAAGAAAGAAAAGAATTCGACAGTATAACCATTACTCTTCCTCCAGACATTTTAAAAAAACTAGAAGAAGGTAAGTATAATAAATCCAAGTTAATAGATGATTTATTAACAAAATATTTTAAGGAAAACAAAAAATAATTACAATGTCTACATTGTTTTTATTTTTTTCTCATATTTATAATAAACAATTAAATATTATAAACTATGGGAAGAAAAAAATTAACTTCAGAGACAAAAAGAGATAATCTCTCAATAACCATTTCAAAACAAAATAATAAAAATTTTGAAGAAATGGGAATAAAAAACAAATCTAAATTAATTGAGTGGCTTTTAGATATTCATTTTAGTGAATTAAAAAAATAGAGAAAATATGCCAAAAAGACTTACTAAAGAAGAATTTATAAAAAAATCTCAAGAGATTCATAAAAATAAATATGATTATTCTTTGGTTGAATATGTTAACAATAAGACTAAGGTTAAAGTTATATGCCCAGAACATGGAATCTTTGCCCAAACCCCACATAGTCATTTAAGATATGGATGCTATAAATGTGGGGTTGAAAATTCTACAAATTCTAGATATTACTCTACAGAAGATTTTATTAAAAAAGCCTTAATAGTTCATGGGAATAGATATGATTACTCTAAAGTAAATTATAAAAATAATGCCCAAGATATTATTATTATTTGTAAAATTCATGGAGAGTTTTTTCAAAATCCACATACACATTTAAGGGGATATAATTGTCAAAAATGTGCTTCAAATGCACCATTATCAAGAGATAAATTTGTTAAAAAAGCTATAAAACGCCATAATAATAAATATGATTATTCTTTAGTTAAAATTGATAATAATTGTAAAAAAGTAAAAATAATTTGTCCTATACATGGAATTTTTATGCAAAATGCCTTTAATCACTTACGTGGGTGTGGATGTCCATCATGTAATTTATCTAAAGGAGAAAATATAATTAAAAAATATTTACAAGAAAACAATATAGAATTTAATCAACAAAAAAGATTTAAAGATTGTAAATACAAAAGTATTCTTCCTTTTGACTTTTACTTACCCAAATATAAGTCTTGCATCGAATTTGATGGTATTCAGCATTTTAAATCAATGAAGATTTGGGGTGGAGATAGTGCTTTGAAGAATACAATTTTACGGGATTCTATTAAAACCGAATATTGTAAAAAAAACAATATTAATTTATTACGAATTAAATATAACGAAAAGATAGAAGAAAAATTGGCTTCTTTTTTAAAAAAAATTTTTTAGATTTCTGTTTTATCGTATACCTATTTTTAATAGAATTTTTTATAAATAGTTTGATTTTATTTCCCTCTTTTTTATATGTTGCTTTATGTAAATGAAACAATTTAATATTAACCTTTAAATATAAAATATCATGTACAGAGAATTAGATAATACAATAGTTTGGGAAATCGAAAAGAAAAAAATTTACTCAGGTAAGTTAATTCCAGGATATAATGTAATTACTCGCAATGATAATGGAAATGTACTTGCCGTTGCAAAATCTTCTTATACCCCAATGTTAAATTCAGAATTTATTGATGTTGCTGGAAAAATACAAGAAATATCTGGATTTGAATTAATTGGATTTAATGAGTTTAAAAAAGGTAAAAGAGTTTTAGGATTTTTAAAAAATAATCGTGAAAATTTTTATATTGGCAATCATGAAATAAAATCTTTTTTATTGATTGGAAATTCATTTGATGGGAGTAGCTCTTTTTTCCAAGGGACAAGTTCTTTACTTATTCGTTGCCAAAATCAATTTTCACAAATTCAGGTACACAATAAAATTCGTCACACAAAGCAAATTAAAACCAAATTGGAAGAATTCTACTTTTATCTTGAATCATACTTCAAACAAAATAAAGACCTACTAAATAACTTTGAAAAACTTGGTGATATAAAATTGACCGAAGAATTACGTGAAAAAATGATTAGTTTTGTTTTGGATGTAAAAGAAGTTACTGACAAAGAACTTTCAGCACGTAAACAAAAACAAATCGATTTGCTTCGTAATAGTATGTTTAGAGAAATAAAGGACCTTGGAGATAACATGTTTGGGGCATTTCAGGGGGTTACATTTTATACCACTCATGAGCTTTCCACTAGAGAATCTGCTTTCGGAAATGTTTTCGGTGCCCCTGCCACTATAAATAATAGAGCTCTCGAATTTGCAAACAAACAACTGGTGCTTTCATAATAAGTAATAAAATTAAAAGAAAGGGGGAGAAACTCTCCCTCTTTTTTATTTGTTTTACTTTATAAAATAAATATTATATGATGACAAAAGAGCAAGTTTTACAAAATTGTACAATTGAAGGTAATGTGATAAAATTACCAAACGAACAACTTGATAGGAAACTTTATCAAGAAGTTGCCAAATCATTAGAATTAATTGGGGGCAAATGGAAAGGGGGGAAAGTATATGGATTTGTATTCTCATTTGACCCAACAGATTTGTTAAAAGAAATTGCAAATGGCGAAAACCGAAATCTTAAAAAAGAATTTCAATTTTTTGCAACACCTGATGACTTAGCAAATGAATTGGTATTTCAGGCACAAATAGAACCAAATCATAAAATATTAGAACCAAGTGCAGGGCAAGGAGCAATAATTAAAGCGATACAGAGAGTTTTTGAAAATAAACAACCTGTAGATTATTGCGAAACAATGGATATTAATTTAACCTTCCTTCAAAAAATATCTAATACAAAGCCTGTTGGTACAGATTTTCTTAAATCTGATAATATGAATTATTATGATAGAATCATTGCTAATCCACCCTTTTCAAAAAATCAAGATATACAACATATCTATAAAATGTATGAATGTTTAAAACCAGGTGGTAGAATTGTTACAATAGCATCAAAACATTGGCAAAAAAGTAATAATAAAACTGAAACACAATTCCGAAACTGGTTAAAAGAAGTAAAAGCAGATATTGAAGAAATTCCTTCAGGAACATTTAAAGAAAGTGGAACAATGATTTCAAGTTGTATAATTATTATAAATAAAGTTTAGTAAAGGGGGAGAAACTCTCCCTTCTTTTTATTTGTTTTACTTTATATAATTAAACTATGAATAAGATAATAAGTGCAAGACTAACATTCTCTGATTTAAATGCTTATCATAAAGTAGATTATATATTATATATGAATGGATTTAAACAACCAACGTCTCCTGAAAGTGGCAATGGATATTATAAAATAGATGATAATTGGATGACTATTGAATTTGATACTAAATATGAAAATAATATTTTACCATTAATAAATGATATAAATTTTAAATTAGATTATAGAACGCCACCAGAATATAAAATATTTAATCAAGGTGGATATCTAGATTAAATTTTGACAGCAATCTATTATTAAACTCCTTCTTTTTTATTTGTTTTACTTTATATTCTTAGGATATATTATTTAATTTAAATAAAGTTATTATGAAAAATTTAGTCGGACTGTGGTGCAATTTATTCCGTGGTATTGAAATAGCTAAAACAGGGAATTATTCCGTATCAGTTTATTTTGACCAAGAATACAAAAATGGGTTTGACGATTATAAATCAATCAAAGATTTTTGTAAAGGATGGTTTGAAAATTTTGTTTCTGATGGGGATATTAAAATTGAAATAACTAAACCATATTCATATGAGCAAAAAGGCAAATGGGAAACATTGGAAGATATATCTGCAAGGATAGAAAAAACTTTAAAATTTCCGAAACCTGAATTAAAATTATGTGATACTTGCGAAACTTTATTAAAGACTGCAATATACCGTTTAGATTTATCGTTGTTGCAAGCTGAAAGGATTAAACAAATTGCAGTTACAATTGCTCAAATAGACTTATCAGAGACAATTCAAGCATCACATATTGCTGAATCAATTAACTATTCATTTGCTTATAAAGATACATATAATGCCGCTGAATCACAAACAAAAAACTTTGGTGATATGATTCAAATTAAATTAGGCGAAATTGATGTAGAGGCAATTCAATCAGCAATAAACTATTTAAACGGATTACTCCCTCAATAATTAAATATTTTAAACAATGGCATATTACAATGAATTTTTTATAGAAAAAGATGGCAAGTTAATCCATATAGGTTCTTGTACAGGGTCAGACACCCCTTGCTATTTTAATAAGGTTACTAGCCTTAATACTTTTAATAATCAGCTGAAAAAGTTGGAAAAAGAAAATGGGTTTTGGAAACATAGCGAAAAACACCCATTCCCGTGGAGTACTTATAAAACTTCTGACTATTTAATTGTTTTACTAAAAAATAACCGTAAATGGTTTGAATTTTGGAAACCAACACATAAAGTATTTGTAAGTGCGGATAAATATGACGTAAAAGATAATAATAAATGTAATTTTATTTCTATTGATAAATGGTTTGGTGATGCCGATTATGATAAAAAAGACTTAATTACATTTGATTTACCTATACTGAAAAAAATGTGATAAATAAAGAGAAGGAGGAAAACTCTCCCTCTTTTTTATTTGTTTTACTTTATAAAATTAAAAAATGAAAGCAGTTAAGATAACAACAAAAAATGGAAATCAGGCAGTAATTATCAATGATGAAACTACTGTGGTTTTAAAGGAAAATGAATATTTTGTCTATCCAAATATTTCAAAGGGCACTATTTGCGATGACCAAACAGGAATTGAGCCCTTTGTCGCATTTTATGAAAAAGGAATCAATGATAAAAAAATTGAAGCTAAAAGGCTTGCAGAAGAAGCAAGGTTGGTTGAAATTAAAAGAGTTGAAGACCTTAAATTAAGAATTGAAGGTTGTGAATCACCCATAGAACTAGCAAACGAGTTTGGCTTGAAAATTGTTGAAACTGCTGGACATTGGTCTGATTTATATGAAGGCCGTTCGAGTTATGCAATAATTATAGATTCGTTAGAAACTAATGAGATAATGGAGTATGCAAAGGATATTCTAAATATCAGCGGTGAATTTGGAGAATTACGCAACCGTGCTGGTGAACACCATCATACGTTTAATATGTGTTTTTCTTTAAAAGATTATCAAAATGGCGTTAAAAGACATTTTCAAGGTGATAATTTTTTCTATTATTCACAAGAAACAGAAAAAGAACGTTACTTAGAATTAATAAAAGAAGCTGAAGATATTGACGAAGTAAAGGCATTATTAGAAAAATACGACAGTTTAGAGGCAGGTTACTATGATTGTAATGGTAATTTAGAAATGCCAGAAAAAGATTTAGAAAGTGAAGAATTGACAGGTTATAATTATGATGTTTATGATTATAATTTTGGATTTAATTTTGAGTCTAAATATTCATTAAATAAAATAGAAGAAGATGATGAATAAAGTTCTCCCTTCTTCTTAAATAAAGAGAATATGCCAAGAAAATATACAACAGAAGATTTTATAAAAAAGGCTAAAGAAATTCATAAAAATAAATATAATTACTCTTTAGTTGATTATATTGGAACAAATATTAAAGTAAAGATTATTTGCCCTATTCATGGAGTATTTGAACAATTGCCAAGAAGTCATATAATATATGGATGTAAGAAATGCGGTAATGAAAATGCTGCAAAAGTATTAAGTATCTCTGTAGAAGAATTTATTAAGAAAGCCACAAAAATTCATGGGAACAAATATGATTATAGTCTAACAGAATACGTAAATGCGGAAATTAAAATAAAAATAGTTTGCCCAATACATGGTGTTTTTTATCAATCTCCCCATTCTCATTTAAAAGGATATGGATGTCAAAAATGTGGTATTGAAAAAGCTAAAAAAGTATCTAAGAAAAATTCAGAAAATAGGAGATTAACATTTGACAGTTTTGTTAAAAAAGCTAATAAAAAACACGATATTAAATATAATTATTATAATATTGATATTAAAAAAAACAAACAAAGAATAAAAATAAATTGTTTGATTCATGGAGATTTTATTCAAAGTGTTGATTCTCATTTACGTGGCGCTGATTGCCCAAAATGCTCTCTTCAAAGAAGAGCAAATATATTAAGAAAAACAAAAAACCAATTTATAAAAGAATCTCAAATTGTTCATAAAAACAAATATGACTATTCTTTGGTAAATTATATAACTACACATAAAAGGGTTGAAATAGTTTGTCCAATACATGGCAGCTTTTTTCAAACCCCAAATGCTCATTTAAAATGGTCTGGATGCCCAAAATGTAATAATTCGATAGGAGAATTAAAAATAAGAAGACATTTAGAAAATAAAAATATAGAGTATGAACTTCAAAAAAAATTTGATAATTGTAAAAATAGCAGAAAACTTCCATTCGATTTTTATTTACCTAAATATAATGTTTGTATTGAATATGATGGAATACAACATTTTGATATAGTTACTTATTTTGGAGGAAGAGAAAGACTTTTACAAACACAAATAAACGATAAAATAAAAACAGAATTTTGCAAACAGAACAAAATATCATTATTAAGAATAAAATATAATGAAAAAATAGAAAACAAATTAGATTATTTTTTAAATAATAATTTACTTAAACTCTAAATGAAATTGCTACAAGTTAAACATATAAATTATACGAGTCCAGTAAAAAAGAAGCAAATAGTTAAAATTTTAAAAACTGGAAATGAAGTTCTTGACCACTTTATAAGTGAAGCTGGGGGATTTGTAACTGGTAGTGCCATATTTCTTACAGGAACACCTGGGGCTGGGAAAACAACTTTGGCATATATGATTCAAAAATTATTAGAAGGCTATAAAACGTCTTTATACTCAAGAGAAATGAGTAAAGATAGTGTTATGGAACAAATGCAAAGATATGAAATTAAACATAAAAATGCATTTATTACAGATAGAAGTATGTACAAAAATATTGAAGAGTATATAAAAGACCTTGATATTTTTATGCCATCATTAGTTATTATAGATTCATTACAAATTATCTTAGAAGAAGATTTTGCAAACTCTCCCCCGGAAAAATCCGCCTTTAATATTATTCAGTCATTAAGAGACTGGACAGATAAAAATTCAGCCGTGTTGATTGTTATCGGGCATGTCAATAAAGATGGTTCCTTTGAAGGGAAAAATACAATTGAACATCTTTTTGACGCCCATCTGGAAATGATTTTTAATAAAGTTAAGGGAACTCGTATTTTATCCTGGGCAAAAAATAGAAAAGGACCAATCGAAGATGTTCTCTATTATATATTCGGAAAAGAAACAATAGAATTCTATACAAAAGAACAATATCAAAGAATAAAAGATGACAAAAAGTTGGAAGACTTTATTTTTGAATCTATTATCAGTTATATGAAATCCCTGGACAGAACTTCCCCTAATTATAAAATATTCAGGAGTGAGATAAAAAAAGAAATCGATTCTGTAATGAAAGAAAAATCAAAAATTATTGATTCTTCTCTAAAATGTATTAAAATTATTGAAAAAAAAGTCAAGAAATATAATATATAAATTTTTATCCTATTTAATGGAAATTGTTAAACCATTAAATATTCAATCCTATGAAAAACGACAGAAAAACTTTTAAAGAAATGCTCAATTTATGTTATGAAGAGGATTTCCCAGAATTGCACTATGAGCTATTATCGCTCGAAGCTAAAACAAAAAAAGAAAAAGATTACAAAACATCTATGGGAGAAATTCTTAATGCCATTTCCGCCTTTACTGAAGACTTCCCTATTGAAACTTTTGTACAAATTGAAAATCTTTATCAAGATTTTTTGGAAAATGAATAATTAATTCATATTTTTGTAATTGAAAAATTATACTCTTATAATATGAAAAAAATATCTAAAGAATTTATTTGCCAAATGTTTTTTGGAATTACTGGAATTGCACTCATGGTAATTGGAGCACTTATGCTTATTGCCTCTTTGTTTGGCGGAGATATCTCTCTATTCAATTCTATCGTTCTTATGGCTTTGGGTGCCATATTATTTGAAGGAGTAACTCTATACTTTATATTCTATAACTTCTTGGAATCTGCTTTAAAAATAATAGAAGAAAGATTTAAAGAAAATAAAGGAACATCTCCCCATATACATAAAACAAATAATGATATTTTTAGTAATCTTGGGAAAATGTATAATGATGAAAATCTAAATATTCGTAGAATTACTATTGATGACAATACAACCACAGAAGATTTAGAAAAATATAAAAAGGAATTTCCTCCACTTGCAAATTATATCGATGATATTCTAAATTTACAAAAAGACTCAATCAAGTTCTCTAATATTAAAAATTATTACTCAAGCAATACACTTGAAGATATTGAATTATCTAATGAAGAACTTGAAGATAAATTGAAGTTGGCTATAGAAGATAATGAATTTGAAAAAGCTGCCCAAATTAGAGATGAACTCCTTAAAAGAAAAAAGAAATAATACTTATTTTGTAACTTTTAAAAAAAATATACGTATATAAAGTAAGTTTTAATCTATTCATTTGACATTGTTTAATCCCCCAGAATCCATTTGCTTTACCTGGGGGATTTTTTATTTCCCCTCAGAAGAAGAATTTAGAAAACAAATAAAAAAATAATTATTTTATAAAAGTTGTAACCTTTTTATTTAATTTCCGTATAATCTAATAACTTAATGAATTTCTCATAATTTCTTAAGCTTTGTATTCTTGTCTATTTTATTTTTAGAAACCTCGTAGCTTGTCCCTCCGAGGTTTCGCTTTTTTATATTGTATCTATTATATCCATCTTCATTACAGTTATACCGTTTAGTAAGTTTTACTTTTTATAGATTAACTCTATATGGATGAACGGCAATATCCTCTATCCCATTTGCAAAGGCATTTGGGAATGCTTTTTTTGTTATGTTATAACTACCATTGACATCAGCATTAATTAATGCTTTTTTGGCAGATTTAAATAGCCCACGTTTAATTCTCTTTCCAAGATATATTTCATGTTTACAAATAATTTCATTATCCAAAAAAGAACATTTAGATGTATAACTTTCTTCATGAGTTGTTATACTAATACCATGTTTTTCACATTTATAAGATAACATCCATAATAGCTTATGGAATGGGATTTGAATAAACTTTTGATTATTTACACTCCCAATGTTAATTTTTTGTTTCCAAAATTCATTATATCCAATAACCAATGTATTTAATTGGTTTTTCAAACAAAACTGAATAATAAAATTACTTGATTTATGAAGATAATCATTCATTTTACAATTATGTTTAAAAGTTAATTGATTAATTCGTTTTGATGTGAAGATGTTTTTTGGCAATTCAGATTGAAATTTTGCTTTTTGTTTATTAAAATATTGATTAATGGATTTTAATGGTCTGCCGTTAACTACAACAGGATTCAAACCCGCTTTGTTTGATGTTACAGTCATTAAGTTGTTTATCCCCAAATCAATTCCACAATAATTTTCATTGTCTTGTTTTAATTTTTCTTTTTTATAATCATATATTATATTTATTTTATATTTGTTAGTTTTTGTTGGGACTATTTGTATTTCGACTATTTTATTTTTGGTTTTAACTGATAATCTCATTTTAAGTGAAGAAAATCCAATTCCTTTATTTTTTTTTGTTTCTTTTAATATGGCTTTTTCATAAAACAAAGCAGCGAATTTCCCATTTTTCTGTAAGTATTTTGGCAAATTCGGCTTACCTCTAAACAATTCTTTATTTGTTTTCCATTTTTTAATACAGCTAAAAAATGATTTCCAATTAGCATCTAAAGTTCTTAATACGCCTCTTCCCACTCTTACTGGTAATGCTTTATATTCATCAAAATTTTTAGCCATTGTAAACATATCGAATTTAGATATATAATTACCATTAGAAATAAATTCTTGACGTATAATGTAGTTTGCTTTATTATAAAGATTTTTACATTTAAATGTCAAATCATCTAATTCATCAGTTCTGCTAATAATATGAGATTCGGTTAAAAGCATTTTGTTATGGAGTAATATTTTATTTTACCCCAATAATAAATATAAAAAAAATTTATAAAAAATCAATAAAATAATAAAAATAATTTTATTATAGTTGTTCTTCTTTCATTCTTATTATCTTTTTTTTTATTTTTTTTTGAACCTCTGTTATATCGTATACAGTATTTTTTTATTCCCCCCATTAAAAAATTTTATTTTATTTGTAACAAATTTGAAATAATCACGTATCATTTAGAGCAACACAGTTAAAGACTGCTATTATAAATTAAAAAGATTAGGGGGTTATCATGAAATAAATCTTTTAAGAATCATATAGAAAATATAATATAATTTATGCGGGAAATTACCCCCCAGAAATAACTATATCCTTTTATGAAAATTTATTATAATTTTTCTATTGGGGTAACTATGGTAAAAACTTTAAAAAATCTTTTAATTTTTTTTAAAATTTTAAGGTGATACTTTGTAAACTACTTCTATTTTTCTGGTGGGGTAATTTTATTCCCCCACTTTCCGTATTTTTATCCCTGGTGACTTTTTAATGTTCCACGTGAAACGACTTCTTGATTTTTATACTTATGCTTAAAAGTGTGAAAAGATTCCTAAATTTTTAAAAAATCGGGGGTGCTATTTTATATGCTTTTATAGCCCGCATCACAGCCCGAAACCCAAACAAGTAAATTTATTGTTTTATATTACATTTTTTTACCCAACTCTGTATATATTTTACTAATAATCACTTAAGAATCCCTTTTAAAAATTTTTTTAGTTTAGATTTTTGGCTTAATTTTCTACAGTTTCAGTTATTAAAATAAGAGGATAATTCTCCCCATAATTTTTCCCACAATTTTGAATAAAAATAAGGCAAAAAAAAGAGAAAATAAGTTCAAAAATAAGGGATAATTTATTTATTAAAATGCATAAAAAAATCATGTATTAAATTAAATATATTTTATGTTAAAATAAAGAATGAAACTCTCCCCAAATATAATCCCAAAAAGTTCAATTATTCTAAGAATCAAAATAAGAAAACTCTCCCTGCATTTTATTTTTCTTAATCATTAAATTAATATAACTATCCAACGGTTGATAATTTGAATAATGGTTTAATCGAATAACATCTTCTATTGTTTTTGCTGATGATATTGGAATTATATGGTCAAGTTGCCAACTTTGTTTTCTTTCCCCTGTATAAACACCATGATTATTCCAATTCATCCAATCTTCAAATTGATTATTTATATATATTTTAAATTCTTCAAAGCTACAACTCAAAATTTCAGCTGTCTTGGAATTTTTTTTAAATCCTTTATTTTTAAAAGAAGACCTTATAAGACTTCTTATATTACATGATAAATTAAATAATGAATCACGTTTTCGTTTTTCACTAGCATATTTATTTCGGTCTATTCTTCTTGCCGCTATAAGTAATGTACTAAGTTTATCATCTGTTTTTTGCTGAATTCTTTTAATTTCAAGTTTTCTTTCTATCTTAAATTTTTCATATAAAGTTTGTTTTATCTTTGTTTTTTCTGCTAAAAATATTTTCTTTTTTTCAATTAATTCTTTTCTCTCAATTTTGCATATCATTCTTTCATCATCAAGAATTTGCTGAAGTATATTTTTATTCTTTTTCTCTATTAATTTAGTTTTTCTATTTTTCTTTAATTTTTCATTTTCACACCTTTTTCTTTCTTTTTCTTTTTTACGGAGTATTCTTTTTTGTCCTTCATTTATTTTAATAAGGACTTTGTTTTCCCCATAGCATATTTTACAAAAATCATGAATTCCATCTTGATTTCTGTTATCGACTTTAAATTCCCAAAGGGGCTTCTCTCCCCCACATCTTTTACACACTTTTGTAATCATTTCCATACTTCAATCAATTTAAATATTATTATCAATTGAAGTTCCGAAATGTTCATTCAATAGCCACTCAATAAGTCTGGATTTATTTTCTATTTTAAGAGTTTCAAAATAGTTATAATTTTCTTTAGATATAGTTATAGATAACTTATCTTTTTTCTTTTCTGAATCAATTTTTTTTCTTCCCATGATTTATAGTTTTTAATGTTTCCTATAAATATGCAGAAAAAAGTAAAAATCATCCCAGAATGAATTTTATTTTAATTTATTTTTTTCTTTTTGAAAATATTCAGTAAGGAGTCGGTCAATCAGTTTTGATTTATTATATTCTCCTTCGTCTAATTTCTTAAGTACTTGTGGGGATAAAGCAATAGTTATATGTTCATATTCTTTTTTATCTTTCATATATTTTTATTTAACAGGCTTCGCCTTTGGCTTTTTATTAATTTAAATTTATTGTATTATATGTATAATAAGGATTTACTCTTAATCTTATGATTGACCTTTCGTTTAATTTAAGTAATTCTTCTGGAATAAAGGCAACAACTTCCATTTTATTTTCATTAATTGAATATGAACATTCTATTTTTCCATCATAAGTAAATCTTTCTATTTTTAATAACAATGATTTACTGGATTTATGACAAACGAATTCATTTATTTTAAAGTCAGATGCTGATGTGTGTGTTAAATGCTGGAAGTCTGCTTTAATTAATTCCCCAGGCTTAAATGCTTTTTTATTAAAAGAATTTTTCATAATTCATCCATATATTTTTAATTCAAATATAATGTTTTTTTTTGGAAGAATCAAGTTTAATTAAAAAAGTGTCCCATAGGGGTACATATTTTCATAAAGTATCCCATATAATAGGAATTTGGTACTTGTGCTTGGGGAAAAACATAAAACTTGGGGAATGGAAACTCTCCCTGGTAGAAAATAAAATTGGTTTTATATTTGAGTTAAATAAACAAAACACCCCCAAAGATTTTAAGTCAATGGGGGTTATTCTTTATATTATTTAATTTTTATTTTGGCAGTTGTCCAGAAATCTCAATACCAAATGGGGGGGCTATATTCGTATTTGTTATTTTTCTAATCAAAGAATCATTTTCAAATACAGATAATGTAATTGTAGCTGTATCTAAGTTTAGATTGTAAGTAGATGCTACAATATAATAAAAACTTTTTGGAAGAACTTTCATTTCAAAAATTACAACTGTATCTAAAACATCAATCCAATCTTCTGTTATTTCCCCATTTTCTTTTTGATACTTATAAAAACAATAATTTTGATTATTTGTTATTTTATATTTTATTCTTACGTTTTCCAAATCTTTTTGTATATAGATAGGTTTAACTATTTCTTTCTTTTCGCAGCTTGTAAATAAAGCAAGTGCTAGAAACAATGCAATTATTATTGCTACTATTATTGATAATTTCTTTCTCATTTTTGATTTTTTAATATAAATGTTATAATAGTATATACGCAGAGATTATAAAAAAGTTACAATAATTCACAAGTGTTTTAAATTTTTTTCAACAGCCTATCGACTTTTGTTTAATTCACCTATCAAAGACGTTTACTTCTATATTTTAATTATTCATTATTTAATTTATGATAAAAATCTTCTTTTGTTGTTTTATGAAATTCCCCCACATTTCCAGTTTGATTTTTACATTCATATACAAATGATTGATATTCGCTATCATCAGAATTTAATATGGGATTTATAATTTTCCCACCACATTCATTTGTATCAATTATTAGTAACATATCTGAATTTATGATTGCAAATGCGTGTGGGGCATTGTTGTTACTATATAAAAATACATTATCTTCTCTATTGATATCAAAATTGATGCTAATTTGTATGGTACTTTTAATTTTATTATTCATATCTTTTTGGTTTTGTATATGGTGTTCCAAATTGTTTATTAAACAGTTGTATTATCATTTTGTTTAAATTTAATCCAAATATATTTTAACAGCCTGTCGGCTTTGGCTTTTTATTTTTCTTTGTTATATGTTACTATTAAAAAGCCATCTTTTGGTGATATAATGTTAATAATTTTTATGTTTTGATTTCCAACCAAGTTATTTTTTTTGCATTATCTGAATTAAATTGATATATATTATTTAATTGAAGTATTTCTTTCATTTTGGCAATCATCCTCTTATTGGCTTTTATGTTTAAATCATTACTTCTAATTGCACTAGGGATTATTTTATATAGAAATAAAAGCCATATTAAATTCAAAGAAAACAAAAATGGAATTTCCTCAATTTTTAAACAAATAAGAATTGAAGATTCTATATCGTCTTCTTTGGAAGAATCTACTACCCTAATTGTAATATTATTAGCAACAATTTCTTTCTCAACCCAATTAATATACGCAGTAGGAGAAGAAGGGAAAAAGGGATAGCCAACATTATTTATATTTATTATATATACTCTGTCAGGTGTTTTTTTCTTTGTTTTACTTATGCTTTTTGCTTTCTTTGGTATTTTATTTATATTATTATATAAATAATTTATGTACCAACTTTTAGCACACCAAACGAATATCAAACACAATATAACATAAATTAAGTGCCAAACAAAATTTAATAAAATTTCCATAATCATTTTTTTAGCTTAAAACAACCCATTGTAATTCTAATGTTTTGCAAATCATTTCAAATTGTTCAAACGTGTTTTCAAAAGTTTCGTAGCCTATTCCACGGCTACCTATTAAATATTTGTCGCACATATAACCAATTTTAACTTCCACCAAATCATAAATGGGTTCTTTAGATTTTTTACCTTTAGGATAAACAATCCATGCGGGGATTCTGAAACCTTTTTGAATAAGTTCCCAAAGTTTTTTATAATCAGTCGATAATTGATATCCTTTAATTTCTGCTTTTGTCATATTTAAAAATTTTTTATTTGTTTTCATTTTATATTTTTCATTTAACAGCCTGTCGGCTTTGGTTTTTCATTGTTTTTTTATATTCATCTATTAACCGTAATTCTTCTTTCTCATCTGGCAGTTTAAATTCTAACAAATCTTTTGTAAACTCTGGTGTTGGTTTTTGAACTTTTATTTCTTTTGTTATTGTTCCTGTTTCTTCATAATCTTTTTTTTCCCATATTTTAATTATAGTATTGCAATCTTTCTCCAGGGTATAATTAACTTGTTTTCCGAGTAAATTTTCTTTAATTATTTGTTCATATAGTGAGGGGTCGATATCTATCAAAGTTCTTGTTTTGTGATAGTTTTCTACTTTGTATTGATTATTTTCTTTTATTAAAGTTTTCATATAATAGGCTTCGCCTTTGGCTTATTAATTTAAATTTATTGTATTATATGTATAATTTAGTTTCCATTATCACATCTAAAGTAATTATTATATTTTCTATTATATCATTAAAATCTTTCACGTTTTCTTTTAACAATATGTTTTTTTGAATTTTAGTATGTAAATTTCTTATATCATTAATTATTTTATTAACATTATTGATGTTAAGACTATTTTCGTTTAATGATAATTTAATAGTTTGAATCTCTCCATAAATATAATTCAAAAAATTAACTATTACATTAGTAGAACTTTCTAATTGTTCAGTTGAAGAGTCCTCAAGAGTTTCAATTAGATTTGTATAGATTTTAATTTTAACTTTATATGCCACAATGTTATTGTGTAAATTAATAATTCTTTTTATCATTTTCATAATTTTAGATTTTAATTATTATTTTTATTTAACAACTTATCAGCTTTGTCTTATCAGTTATTTTCTTTGGCATTAATATTTATATAATTAGAAGGTGGGGAATTTAATTCTACTTCTATAGTATGAATTGTTTTTCCTTCAGCTTCAAGATTTATTTTAAATAAAGTAGACAAAGCTTCTTTAATTTCTTTGTCATATAAGTAAAAGCAGTTGATGCCATTAATTTTAATTATTGCCTGTGTTTTCATGATAAGGTCTCATACACCAATACCCCAAATTAAATTAGTCGTATTCACCTTTAATTCTAAGGTCTCATATACCATATCTTTTACCAACTTATTTATACTCTGTGCTTCAAGTTGATAATTTGATTTTAAAATTGAATATATTTTATAGTAATCATAATACAAACACTTATTTTTTAAATCGTATTGTAAATAAACACAATTATTTTTTTTATAAAAGATGTAATCTTTATTGCGTTTTAAATCAATTATTAATCCATCAAATATTTCAAATAAAAATTCCCTAATTTCTTTATTAACATCTATTTGCTTATGTTTAAAGACTATTTGTTTATCTGTTGAGCTTTTTTTGTCTTGTTCATATCCATCTGGAATAGTAAAGACAATTTCTGTATTATTTTGATTTGTTTCCATTTTTATAAGTAAATATATTGCATTAACATCCAAATTATTGTAAACATACTATTTTCTTTCCCAAATTAATTCTAAAAAACTATTAGTATTAAAATATAAAAATCTATTAGATATTTGTGGTTCATATACTTTTACAATATCTAATCGCTTAGCAAAGTTTTCTGCTGGATTACCTTGTTTCTGGTCATCTGGAAAACAAATTAAATCTTCATTATATTCGTTTGATAAAGATATATCCTCTCCATTATGAAAAATTATAATATCTTCTTCGTCAAACGTATTTAATAAAACAATTCCTCTTTCGCCATTTCTTGTTTCTATTATATGGCCAGTTTTTAATTCTGATTTTTTCATATTACACTATTTATCTATCGAAGTACAAGGGTTGTTTTTGCCTCCAAATTTAAAATTTTATGTACTATATCTTCTACCAACTTATTTAAAACTTCTTCTTTAAGGTGATATTTTGATTCTAAAACTGAATAGATTTTATAATAATTATAATATAAGCACTTCTCTTCTAAGTTATATAGTAAATAAATATGATTATCTTTTTTGTAAGAAATTACGCCTTTATTATATTTCAAATCAATTATTAGTCCGTCAAATATTTCAAACAAGAATTTTTCGACTTCTTTATTTACATCAATTTGTTTATATTTAAAAACTATTTGTTTATCTGTTGAACTTTCTTTGTCTTGTTCATATCCATCTGGGATATTAAAGACGATTTCTTTGTTGTTTTGATTTGTTTCCATTTCTTTTTTTAATTTTATATTTTGATTTTTAAATTCTAGGTATATATGTACTTAGAATATACA
>Ga0265297_10004714_pt1 | contig 21843 bp, 22 predicted proteins | sample Munlanlwell13791_FD_192502 | JGI IMG/M metagenome (GOLD analysis project Ga0265297, IMG submission 192502) | Leachate microbial communities from a municipal landfill in Southern Ontario, Canada - Leachate well 137-91 | ecosystem: Engineered > Solid waste > Landfill > Unclassified | place... | reverse complement strand
GTTGGCCAAAGCCAAAGCCTTTTACGAAAGTTTTTTGAAAGCACCGGTCACCACCGTCAGTAGTCTGAGCGCCGCTGAAGCCAGCAAAATCGTCGAGAATGCCTTCCGCGACATCAACATTGCCTTCGTCAATGAACTCGCCCAAAGTTTCGCCCATTTTGACATCGACGTGGTGGAAGTGATCAACGCCGCCAGTACCAAGCCCTTCGGTTTTCTCGCCCATTACCCTGGTTGTGGCGTTGGCGGCCACTGCATTCCGGTCGATCCCTATTACCTCATCGAAAGTGCCCACCAAAAAGGGTACGAACATCGTTTTTTGAAGCTAGCGCGAGACATAAATCGCGGCATGCCAGCCTACACGGTGAATTTGCTGTTGAGTGAGCTGTCCGCCCTAAGGTTAGACCCGCAATCCATCACGATTGGCGTCCTGGGCACGAGCTACAAACCAGGCATCGGCGACCAACGCAACTCCCCCGCCATGGAGATTTTTTCTTTGTTGGAAGCTCAGGGACGAACCCTGGCTCGTTTTGACCCCCTTGTACCGAGTTTGAATACCCACGCAAGCCTGGAAGATCTAAGGTCCGACCCTCAAATCCAAGCGCTGATCATTGCCACCAACCACGCCGAATTTATTGCATCTTTAGAACAGGACGAATGGCCCTACTTGAAACTCATTATTGATGGCCGGAATTGTTTACAAAAATGGCCAGAGGGTGTGGTGTATAAGGGAATTGGTCGAGGATAAGCCAGCATCAGTCTTTCGAAGCTGGAGAGTGATGCCACACCCTGTTGGGAGTTTGTTCGATTTGTTTGGTTTACTGAGAGAATGAATTATATAGAGAGAGCTTCGCAAAATGCTTTAGAAGTACTCTTGGTAATATCACAAGTTACCTTTGCAGTTTCCTGGTCAGCAGTTCTTGGGCTAGAAATAATTCCCAGTTTTGCTGGATATATCTCATTTCTTACAACGGTTATTTTTTGGCTATGCTACACTTTTTATAGGCAAAACTATGATTGACACATTCTTTAAATATGGTGGAATTTGGTTGTCACTTTTATTGCTTATTGGCGCATTGGTCTTACTATTCTTAGCACACCGGCAAGAACAAAGTGGAAAACAAAAAAAGCTCAAGTAAATATTTTTTTGAGTCTGGCAAAAATGATTGAATTTCTCGACAAATTTGCTCCACTCATCTTGTCATTTGGTCTTATCGCTGTTCTGCTCTTTCTCGTTTTCGTTGAACTATTGAAAAAAAACAAAAAATAATTCCGCCTCTCCCCACCTGGCCACGTCCTCTGTATAATCGCCATTAAATAGATATGGCTCAATCTCGATCAAAACGTGCGCAAACTTCACGATCTCCCCGCGCCGAAAAACCGAGACCTTCTCGATCCAGTGTCCAATCCTCCCGCCGCTCTGGCAAAAAACTGATCATCCTCATTCCTGCCTATAACGAAGCAACGACCATTACTAAGGTAATTGAAGCTATTCCAGAATCATTTGTTGGGATTAAAACTCTTCAAATCATTGTTATTGATGATGGTTCAACCGATACCACCGCCAAGCTAGCCAAACAATCAGGAGCAAAAGTGCTTTCTCACACCACGAACTTTGGTGTTGGCCAAGCGCTGCAAACTGGGCTAGAAGCAGCCTTGCAAGCGCAGGCAGATTACGTCGTGAACATTGATGCCGATGGCCAATTTTCTCCTAGTGACATCCAAAAATTACTCAAGCCATTGCTCGCCCAGGAGGCCGAAGTAGTAACCGGCAGTCGTTTTTTGAAAGCAAACTGGACGCCACCTATGGATACCAGCAAATATTGGGGCAATCGTTTCATGGCCTGGTTTCTCTCTCAGATCCTGCACCAAAAAATCACCGATGCCACATGTGGTTTTCGCGCTTTTACTCGAGAAGCTATTTTACGAATGCAACTTTTTGGTCGCTACACCTATACGCAAGAAATGTTTTTACAATTTCGCCGTCAGCGTCTCACCTTCCAAGAAGTTGCGGTTCGGGTCCGACCGACACTCAGACCTGGCGGAAAATCACACGTGGTTTCCAGCCTATCCCATTACATTTTCCAGGCCAGTATTATTTTGCTACGTTCCCTGCGCGACTATCGTCCCTTTCATTTTTTTGGTTTACCTGGGTTGTTTTTAGCGCTGATTGGAACCGTTTCTGGCGGCTTCACGCTCTTTCACTACCTGCAGGCTGGTGAAATTACCCCGTACAAGAGTTTAGGTTTTATTGCTCTGTTTGCTTGGTTGGGAGCTTTACTTCTTTTCCTCGTCGCCTTAATCGCTGACATGCTTGACCGTATTCGTTCCCAACAAGAAAAAATTCTGTACTATTTACGTCAAGACCGATTCAACCGACCATGAAACCACGCATTCTTATCTTGTTAGGAACCAAAGCCCAGCTCATCAAAATGGCGCCAGTGATTCAACGACTGCAAAAACAAAACGTGCCATTTTCTCTTCTCTTTACCGGTCAGCATCGTGAAACCATTGCTGCCTTGCGTGAAAACTATGGTTTGAGAGATTTTGACTTCATTTTTTACTACGGTAAAGACATCAGTCGACCGAGCCAGTTTCCAGCTTGGTTTTGGCAGGTTTGGAATTCGGCTCAAGCGCAAAAATCACATTTTCTCAGTGATACAGCCCAGAATCAAATTCTTCTCGTCCATGGCGACACGTTTTCGACCCTTTTGGGCGCCATCTTGGGAAAACTTTGGCACGTAAAAGTGGCTCACGTTGAAGCGGGATTACGCAGTTATCATTGGTTGCAGCCCTTTCCGGAGGAAGTTGTTCGCGTCTTGGTGAGTCAACTTTCCGACATCTCTTTTTGCCCAGGTAATTGGGCTCGTGATAACGTAAAAACTCGAGCGGTGAAAATCGACACCCAACAAAACACCCTTTGGGATACCGTGAAACAAGCCATGGGTCGAAAAACCACCATCTCACTCCCCTCCACACTCTTTGGAGTCGTCTCGCTTCATCGTTTTGAAACGCTCTATAACCACAATCAACTTCGTCAGGCACTACGGATTATTTTCCGAGCGAGTCGCCGGACCCCGCTTTATTTTATTTTGCATCCTGCTACTCAACATCGTTTGATTAAACTAGGTTGGCTCCGAGTACTCCAGAAAATGCCCAATATTCACCTCCTCCCTCGTCTTGATTCCGTAAATTTTCTGCACCTTGTTTCTCATTCTCAATTTGTTTTGACTGACGGCGGGAGCAACCAGGAGGAATGCTCTTACTTAGGAGTGCCAACTCTCTTACTTCGCCAAACCACGGAACGGCAAGAAGGCTTAGGAGAAAATGTCTGTCTTTCTCGTTTTGATCATGCACAGACAAATGAATTTCTGACTCATCTCGATCACTATCGGCGGAAACCTCTCTCTCAAAGCATTTCACCTTCGCAAATCATTGTTGACTGGCTCAAGGAGAATTATTCATGAAACTCTCGGTCATTCTTCCCGCCTTTAATGCTCAAGAACACATCCGAGCGTGTCTCCAATCGCTCATTGCCCAAAAAAACTGGAAAATAGGTCGGGATTACGAAATCATTGTGGTTGATGATGGTTCGACCGACGAAACCGTCAAAATTGCCCGATCTTTTCCCGTTCGCATCATCCGACTGAAGAAGAACCAAGGACGAATTACTGCTCGCCAAAAAGGGGCCGAAGCGGCCAAAGCTCCACAACTCCTTTTTATTGATTCCCGAGTGGCTATCGCTCCTGATTTTTTCGATATCCTTGATCATTATCTGCAAAAGCACTCCTGCATCTTGGCTGGCGGATACACTCTTCCAATAGAACGACTCCACTGGTCACGTTTGTTTGCCCTCGTTCGCCAAAAATGGTATGGCGACCGTTTTTGGCCCACTCCTCGTCTTACGCACTGGATAACCAAAGAGAATTTTACCCGCACTCCGAAAGGTATGGGAGTGTTTTGCTTACCAGCCGCTCATTTTTGGAAAATTCAACCCAAGGATCACGCCCGCTGGCAGAATGATGACACAAAACTGTTATCTTCCCTGGTATTTGAACAGCACATTCCGATCTTGCGGGTCGCTCCTTTACGCTGGGAATATACCATCCGCAAAAACTGGCTCGAAACTTTGACCTGGCTTTTTGATCGTGGCACCTACTTTGCCAGTTATTATTTCCAACCGAAACATCCTTTTTTTGCCACGCTGACCGGGGGATCGCTTTTCTTTCTTTTCTTGACCGTTCTGGTGTTTACGCAAACCGGTTTCACCGGGATTTTTCTGAGCTGGTTTATGCTTTTGCTTTTTCTTGCTTTTTACCTCGCCAAGCGTGTTACGGATATTGCGGTAGTGCTTTTTCATTTGCCCATCATGATTTTTTTCTTTGGGCTGGGAATCATTCGTTACTGGTGGGTACTTTTGCTCCATACAAACCAAAAAAGTTGGCTCAGAGCTGGCATAAGTCTGGTGATTCTAGGAATCTTTGCGTTCACCATTTCGAGCAATCGAGAGACCTTTTATTTACTGAAAGACTTTACCCCTGGAAGCATTCTTCCTTTGGTCATTGTTTATAGTCTTTTTCTAGCAATGAATGGTCTCTTTCTGCGGGTTATCTTGGAGGCGTTCAAAGTCCACCTTGATTCACTGACAGCCGTGGCCATTTCCAATCTCTCTACTATTGGCAATACGTTTTTACCGGCGCGTGGTGGGGCTGCCTGGCGAGCAACGTACCTTCGTAGCCGTTTTTCTCTTTCCTTTGGTGATTTTTTGGCAACACTGACGGCGGGCTATTTTATTACCTTCAACGTGAACGCCGGATTTGCCTTGATTGCTCTTCTCATCTGGTGGATACAAGGAGGTATCTTTCCCCTCAACTTGTTTTTCTTGTTTTTCACCATCTGGATGGGAACGGGATTGAGTATGTTTTTTCCTCATTTTTGGTTGCAGAAAAAACAACAGTTACCTTCAAAAATTTCTCAGGGCTTGAAAGGTTGGCTCATTCTCACCCAAAACAAACCGATCTTGGGAAAACTCTTTCTCATTAGCGTGGCGAACGTTCTGATCTCAGCAACGCTCTTGTGGCAAGAATATCAGGCGTTGCATCTCACGCACATTTCCTTAATCGATACGACGATTCTTTCTTCCACGGCCTCACTAGGCCTGTTTTTTAGCCTGACACCAGCCGCTTTAGGAATCCGAGAAGGTCTCTTGATGATCACCGCTCAACTGATTGACGTGAATGCTACCGAAACGTTGGTCGTTGGACTGTTGGATCGAGCCATCAGCCTGCTAACTCTGACCATGGTAAGCATACCGTCTTTTGCCTGGTTGCTACGCAAAAATCATTCTGAAACAGTAAGTTCGAAATAGTTACGCTTGCCAACGCGAAGCGTTTCGCCACCACCCAGGTTCAAGGATTGCAAGGGATCAGAAAGCTTTTGCGCATCTAGCTCCACACCACCTTGTTCCAGTAAACGGCGCGCCTCACTCTTACTACTGGGGACACCAGAAAGCATCACCAGATCAAGAACAGACACCGTTGCATTCACTTTGAGAGACGGAATTTGCGTGGGTAATTCCCGAGCCTGAACCGTCTTGGCAAAATGCTCAGCAGCTCTTTGAGCAGCTGATTCGTCATGCAGCCAAGTGGTAATTTCATGGGCTAAACGCTTCTTCATTTCCATTGGGTTCATCGTGCCGGCTTGGACAGAAGCTTCTAGACTGGCAATTTCCTCAAGAGGAACATCGGTTAACAATCGGAAGTAATCGCCCATGACATCATCGGTGACGGACATAAGCCGTCCGTAGAGATCTTCGGCCGAACTTTGGAGGGGAATGAAGTTACCCAGTGATTTGCCCATCTTGCGACCATCAGAACCGACAAGCAATGGCACGGCCAAGACGTACTTTTCACGGTTTTTCTCAGCCTGTAACGTGCGACCAACCATCATGTTGAAGAGCTGATCATTGCCGCCCAGTTCGAGGTCCACATCCAGTACTACGGAATCGTAACCTTGGAGCATGGGGTAAATAAGTTCGTGCAAATGAATGGGTTGGTTATTCTTGGCGCGCTCCTGGAACATGTCACGCTCCATCATCTGCTGAACCGTAAACTTGGCCATGAGTTTAACCAAATCAGGAAAAGTGAGTTTATCGAGCCAATCGCCGTTGTAGACTACTTTAATTTTGTCAAAGTCGAGAATCGGAGCAGCTTGCTCTTTCCAGGTCTGGAAATGAGCCTCAATTTGTTCATCGGTGAGCAAAGGACGAGTCTGATCTTTACCGGTAGGATCGCCAATTTTGACGGTTCCACTGCCAATCAGGAGGATAACCTCATGACCAGCCTCAACAAACTGTTGAAGTTTACGTAAGACGACAGCGTGACCAAGAGTGAGTTGATTACCAGTGGGATCAATGCCCAAATACAAACGGATGGTCCTCTTTTCCATCAGGTTGGCTAAGCCAGCGGCTGAAGGAAGGACTTGTTGTACACCACGAGTCAGGATCGTTTGGGTATCCGTCATATTTTCTCCTCTGGGGTAGATACTATCACGAGAGGCAAAGACAGTCATCGGGGATTACCAATACCGGTAAAAGAAAATGGCCCGCCGATGTTACTGGCGGGCCAAGTCGTTGGACAACTTAGACATTCCACAGGTTATTGTGGATATCCACTTTGTCCTTCCAGTTGTTCGGATCATCACCGCGGTCTTCTACCTGTTGACGGGTAGGGACATAGGTCAAAATAATGATCCGACCGTCCTTTGCTTTTACCCAACCCCAGCCCTTACGAGCCGAGTTGCCACAAACGCCATATTCGACGTCGCGGCCTTGGTGTCGAGCAGTCCCCAACTTCTGAGCGTCGGCCATAGCCGGTCGCCTCCTTGGAACTAAGCGGACGAGATTGTCTCCATCAAGACGCAACGTCTTAACGAGACGAATATATTATAGGACAATTCTGTGAAAAACGCGAGTCTACTGGCGTTTTTGACCACCAGCGAACCATTCCACACTGGTCAAAACTGGGGCAAAAACGTCGTCTTCGAGAGCAATTCGGAGATCTTCCAACTCGCGCAGACTCGGCACGCGATTTTGGTATACGACTTCCCGAATGTTTTCGATCAAGGCCAGAGGTGATTGTTCATTGGTTTCACCCATCTCGAGCACACCAGCGGCGGCTAAGGCTTGGGCGACGTTGACCTTGGTCATCTTCATGTCACGACCAAAGAGATCTGGCTGACCAATCTTGGAGTTCAAGGCCAAAAATCCAGCGTGCGCCAGACTGGCACCAGTCACACCCCACTGCATTGGGGTCGTGCGACTGTCAGAAATAATCACACCGACTTTTTTCACCTCAAAGGTCTCTCGTAAAAACTCCCAGATTTCATTAGCCCATTCTTGAAGATTGCTTGGCCACAAAACGTAGGCATTGTCGACATTTGATTCATCAATACCAGCATTCACGAACAATTGGTTGTTATTGACGGTGAGCATGACGTTGTAAGCAGAAGAAGTCGGTTCTAAATACCACTGAGACTCCTGGCGAACCAGATCGTGCTTGGTAATATCATTCGTTTTAGGAACCATACGGCCCTCACAAACACTGATAATCTTAGAGGTCACGATTAGTACCGATTCCTCGGGGAGCTCAAGAATGGCCTCCTCGAGCACATCGAAAATGTTGTCACCAGGTTTAACAAGTGAAGTTTTCAGGGCTGAAACACGCATAACACTGTATTCTAGCAGCATCTTTTTGCCCTTCTATGACCATAATTCTCATTTATGCTGCTCTCACAAGAGAATATGCTTGTTTTTCGAGAATAAAACCCCATTTAAACGAACAGCAAGACCTCATTGCAACTTGAGAGTTCTGGTTTTTCGCGCCATAATGAACGCCTATGGAAATTTTTTCAAAGATGAGCGGCTTCTTCCTCGATATAGTCGAAACGGTCGTGGTCGCCCTCTCAATTTTTTTGGTTATTTATCTCTTTTTTCTCCAACCGCATCAAGTCCAGGGACAATCCATGGAACCCACCTTTAAAACGGGTGATTACCTCTTAACCGATAAAGTTTCCTACCAAGCTGGTCAGCCTCACCGCGGTGACGTTGTTATCTTCCATGCTCCAGCCGCGGCTGGCTGTGTTGAGGGGACTGGTTGTGATTTCATCAAGCGCGTTCTTGGTCTTCCTGGTGACACCGTTTCCGTTCATGACAACGCTATCTGGATTAATGGTCAAGCGATTCCTGAACCCTACATTCCCGAAGAAAACTACACCAAAGAAGCAGAATTCACTCGAGGTGGTCGCGAAATTGTTTTAGGACCGGAAGAATACTTCCTCTCTGGAGATAACCGACCTCATTCCCACGACTCTCGTGCCTTTGGACCGGTTACCAAACAGGAAATTGTCGGTCGAGCTTTCTTCCGCTACTGGCCACTCAATAAAATTGGCATTATTCCCCGTGTAAATTATGAGGGTTTCTCCTCTACCAGCGCTTTTTCAGCTGCTGGCCAATAATCGCCAAACTCACCGCCACCAGGGGCAAACTTACTCTAGAAAGTAAACGGGCTTTCTGTAGCCAAAGATCAGGTGATGTAGAAATTTCAAAAATTAGGGCCACAAAGAGCATTCCCATCCACGCTATTAAAAGCAACCACAGCCATTTTTCTAGCTTCGTTTTTCGACGACCTAAAATGCTCGAAAGTACGGCTAAAAGCACATACGCAAACATGGGATTCAATCCAGTTATAAGCCAGGCCGATTGCCAGATCCACTCAGGGTGATGCACCATTTGTTCCAGGCTGGCGTAATGAGAAGGATCGTAACTGGAACGAGACTGGGCCAAGGGTAAGAGGATATACGTCGTTGCCTCACGTTGGAGCCAAATCCAGCTCGTAAAAACCGAACAAGTAGGCACAATCATGGCCAGTGCTTGCTTCATCGTCGATCGCCACTTTTGAACAGGCCAGAGCTCATACCCTATCCACCAAATGAGAAAAACAAGCCAAAACGGCGTTTCTTGGCGATTTAGCATAGTGGTTATGAGAAAAAGGAGAATCAACCCTCTCCGTGTATTCACACTTAGATGATCATCAAGGAAAACAAAAAAAAGCAGAATCCAAAACCAGACAAAGCCGAGAGCACTATAGACCTGAGTAACCACTTCCAGCATTGGGGCGGTCGCGGTGAGAAGGAACGCGCTCACCAACCAACTCAATCGATTTTTCACGATAATTCCGGCATACCCTATTGCTGAAATTATCAGACCAATATATATCAAACCAGATGTTTTCAGACCACTTTTATGAATAAAAGCCTGCCAGATTGAGGATAAGAAAGGATGCGAAAAATCATAGTTATAAAATTCAGAGTGATGCGTGAATTCCGTAAAAAACCGCACCAGTGGCCAGCCTTCGGCTATCCGTTCTGCGCGCCAATCATAAAGCACGAGTGAATCCCAAACGACCGGTTGGACACCCAGCAACCACAAAACCATAAGACCTAAACTGCCAGCTACCAGGAGTAAAAAGATGTATTCCAAGAGTGACCACTGCTTAAGAGATTGCCAAAGCACATTTTTCTTTTGCCATAGTTGCTGAATATTCTTCACCGCTGCAGGCAGTGAAAAGCTCAGAGCCAGCATTCCACTGCCGTAACTTAACCAGTACAGCAAAGGAAACGACCAGCCTGCTTGCCAAAAGAACACACTCACACCACCCACAACCGTTAAACCAAGCGGATAGCCTAAAACCAACTGACGAATTTCGTCGAGTTTGAGCAGGCGCTTCCCAAATTGGTATCCAATCGCCCAAAGGCCGAGCATCAAGATTATGGCGTAGGCATATGCCAACATAAAACCTCTTGTTGTGTAGTTTTTAGGGGATAGCACGAGCAATCAACTGATTTGAATGAACAAGTAACAGTCACAGCGACCTGGGCACTGCTGGAAGCCACAATCACCACCAAACGATTGCTTTCAGTGAGTAGCTTTTGGTCTGCCTCGACAGGAGTGGGATACATCACTGCCCGCAAAATTGAAGCATTATGACCTTGAGGAAGAGCTTGATCTCTCGTTGGAGCCACAATAATTGAACCCTGAAGAGCCGGTGAACCCAATGCCTCACGCAGTTGAAGAAGATGTTTCATTTCACCGGTGGGATGCAAAACTTGCAGCTGCAATTCTCGAGACTCGCCGAACATCGCCGCCAACTCTATGGCCTTAATTCGCACTAAACCTGCCCAATTTCGAAAAAAGAAGATGCTCCAAAACAAAAGAACGATGACAGCAAATCTTGTCTGGCGATGGGTAATCATCAAAGGTATTGTATCAATCGAGATATTGGTCAATATCGGCCGCCGAAAAACCAATTTTGAGCAATCTTTCACGGATTTCACTGCCTGATATATGAGATCTTTTCCATTTTGCTTGCAGATCAAGAATCGTTTCTCGACTTTCATACGGAAAAATGACCCAATCGCTATTGTGTAAACCAACATACTCGGCTTTCCGAACGGTGTGACTCTTTTCAACTTGAGTAGCGATCACGTGATCATGAACACCAATGGTCTCCAGATATTTGTCCATCACGAGTAATGTCGAACCCGTATCAACGATATCCTCAAAAATAAGCAGGCATTCCCCTTGAACATCCGATGGTAAAGGCTGAAGAATAATGGGCTCAGGATCGTGCTCCGCTACGCCTTGATAGGAAGAAATTTGCATGGCACTAATGGTCTTGAGGTTCAAACGATCCGATAAATGTCGAACCATGGTCAAACCACCGTTAGCGACGGCCACAATTCGGTCGAACTTGCGACCATCGGCCATAATTTTGTCGGCGAGTTCCTCGGTTATGCGGGTTAAATCTTGCCAATCTAAAAGGGTAAAGGCGATATCGTCAATTTGTGATTGTTTCATTGTTCAATTGTACAAGGAAAATCCTTGTTTTCTGGAGTCATACCGTTAAAAAAATAGCTCGTAATCATTTTGCGTAGAACTCGTTTATAATAGCTAAGTTGAGCCAAAGCTTTTTCGCTTTTCCTCAAGTCCGGGACGTAGCTCAGATGGCTAGAGCGCGCGCTTTGGGAGCGCGAGGTCGCTGGTTCGAGTCCAGTCGTCCCGACTTAATAAAAAACCACCCTTGGGTGGTTTTTTATTAAATTCGGACTGTTGATGAGAACCAGTTTGTTCGACGACGCCAAGTACACGTGTAACGTACCTGGCTAGTACTGGGAGCCACCACAAGTGGCGAACAGTGATCCAGTCATCCCGGCTAGTATTATCAAACGGTCCTTAAGCAGTGTGGCGCGTGGCTCTTTTAGCTGATAATTTAGCACTTGATCCGCCTGGTTGCCTGATGACCCCAAGAGCTGTTTCTCTAGCTTCCGCTTCTAAAGCTCTTAGCGTGCCGTGCTTGCTGTTTAGTTTTCGTTCGATTTTGGCTCGTTTCTCGATAATCTTGTCAGCCATTTCTTGCAAGTATTTACAAATCTCTAGTACCTATAAACCAAAAGAGCCGAGGGTGAGTCGGCTCTAGGATTCTCTAACTCAAGAGAGGGCTATTCAGTCTAGTTGCCTTTAATCACTTGAAGAGCTTTTTTAATAACTTCATCACTGTGTACAGAATTTCCTTTGCTATCCTTCCGCATAATCACCAATGTTGTTCCAACTGGTCTCAGTTCAAGTAATTGGGCTCGGCGAATCTCATCCTGACTTCGTAGAACAACCATCACCATGTTTTCTCCCCACGTGATGTCTTTTTCAGATGAAACAAGACTATTGATTTCATCAATCATGGGTTGATTATTGAGCAAGTCCTCTAAACTAGTCCTACTAGGCATTTCTCCCATAAATCCTCCTACTTTTGTAATAAAGACACTATACCATCGTTCAAACACCTTCCTCTTTATATTGAGGAAGTAAGCAATTATCTGATTCTTCTTGAAGAGATTGAGTTTGTAGGAACGAAGCACGTTCTGCCGGGAGTGATCCAGTCATTTCTGCCGTTACAAATCTAGCGCCCCTGGAAATCCTAATGCTTTCGCAAATTTCCCTGAGCATCGGAAGAATAATATACGATGCCCCAATTAGTGGCTCGTTGCAAATCTGCCTCACCATGAGGATTCTGCTGTGCATCTTTGTAAAATCCCTCCATAACATCATCAATGGTAACTACTTTTCCATTTTTCTGCATTCTCCCCTGTAAAATTTTGTCAACTTTGGCAAATATTTCTTGGGTAGCGACGAAAACCCCGAAACCTGTTTGAGTCGAGACCCAAAAAGAAGGCATATGCTCTCCACCAATATTGTGACTGAGCAAGAAAATAAGATCTCCATTACTGAAAAGCATTTGTTGAGAATTATCATGAAAACCAGGAAATGGTCCATTAACATCCCAAGGGTGAGTGTGAAGAAAACCAATTGGCCGGTACCCTTCAAGCGCCGGACTCCCTTTTGTTCCATCCTTCCAAACGGCTGATTTGGTATCAAATTGAAGCGTATGTCTCTCGCCCATAGCTAAGCCACTATCAACTCGCATAACATCAGATGTGTCTTTTACATAAAGAGGAACCGCAATTTCTCGATTCCCATGAGTACGAACACTTTCTTTATGCCACCGCCACATCTCTTCACTCCAGCCTTTTGGTACCTTGACGGTCGCAGGAAAGTCTTCTGGTTTCATTCCCTCACAAAAACGAATCCCTTGAAGAAAACCGGGAAATGTATCAAGAGGAATATTTTGTTGCTCAATTACTTTTTTGGCATTCAAAGAATCAGGTTTTTGCATATAGAAGTAACAATAACGAATTCAAAGAAAAATTTCTACTCTGTCCCAAAGTACCGATCACCATAATCACCCAAGCCAGGCACAATATACTTCTGAGCATTCAAATGATCATCTAAAGCAGCGGTGTAAATCTTCACATCAGGAAAACGGTTTTGAATCCGCTCCACACCTTCAGGCGCGGCAATCACCGAAACAAAAATCATCCGCCCGGGGTGGGTTTCCTGCACTGCCTCGATAACATGTTCCGAAGTTCCCCCGGTGGCCAACATCGGATCGGTAATGATCACCACATCGGTTGGAGAGATACTAGGCAACTTCCAGTAGTAACGGCGAGCCTCGGCTGTAACTTCATCCCGTTCGAAACCGACAAAACCCACTCGAGATTTAGGCAAAAATTTCAAAGCAGCTGGCAGCAACGCCAAACCCGAACGTAAAACAGGGACTATGACCACTTCATCCGATAGTTTTTGACCTTGTGTTGTCTCGAGAGGAGTTTCAACCTCGACATCTCGAAGTTGCAGATCGGCAACTGCTTCATAAAACAAAAACTCACAAATCCGATCAGAATGACGTCGAAAATCAGTGCGGCTGGCATCCTTACACCGCAAGTGAGTCAAGGAATCCTTGACCATGGGATGATCCACAATCACTAGTTCAGACATAACCGTCCTTCCAATTTGTTATTTAAGCAAGCTCAGACACTCCTCAACCGTAAGTAAACGTTGTTCACCTGTTTCCATAATCTTAAGAAGCACTTTGTTTTGCGCAATTTCATCCTCACCCAACACAATGACGTAAGGAATTCCCCGACGACTGGCAAACTTGAACTGCTTGCCGAGTTTGGCATCCTCACAGTAGAGTTCAGTGGCAATTTCGGCTTGACGCAGTTGCGCGGCTATTTGAGCCGACTGCTTCTGGAAATCAGAGGAAAACACCGTCACCAAAACCTTGGCACCCGCTTTTGCCGTTTGAATCAACCCTAATTCGCGAGCGGCATCAACTGTCCGGTCAAAACCGATACCAATACCTACAGCCGGCATCGAAATTCCCGAAAGATCGTTGATGAGATTGTCATATCGACCACCACCACCGAGTGAACCACCCGTAAATTCTGGAGCCACGACCTCAAAAATGAGACCGGTGTAGTAATCCAGTCCACGCGCAATGGTGGGTGTAAAAACGAGACTCTCTTTTGGCACTCCCAGTTGGGTCGCTAAAGTCATGATTTCTCGGAGATTGGCACTTGGTTGCGTTTGCGTAATCGCTTCCAAGGCAGCAGCAGCTTGTTGGCGTTCTAGGCCTTTACTTACCAGCTCATCGATTACTTTTTCTGCCGGTAATTTGTCAAGTTTATCGATAGATTGAATCAGGCTACTAGTACTAACACTTTCATTCGTAAAAGGAGCCAGAGTCGCAAACAAAAGCTGACGATCATTCACGCGCAATTCGATTTTGGCAAAACCAATTTGGCGATAGGCCTGATACGTTGTGGCCAAAATTTCGGCATCGGCGAGTGGACTGGTACTGCCAAAAATGTCGATGTCGCATTGGGTAAACTCGCGGTAACGACCCTTTTGGGGCTTGTCAGCCCGGAAAACATTCTGAATTTGGTAGCGTCTAAATGGCAAAGGCAATGTAGCCAGATTTTGCGCCATTACCCGAGCCGTTGGCACGGTTTGGTCATAACGCATGGCGACTTCTCGGCCACCCCGATCAGCAAACTCATAAACGAGTTTATCGGCTTCCTCGCCATATTTACCCATGATAGTTTCTTTGTACTCTAAGGTTGGCGTTTCCAGAGGTTCAAATCCGGCCGTTTCAAAGGCGGTGATAATTTGACGCGCGACGAAATCCCTCTCCCGTTTTTCAGGTGGCAGAAAATCGCGGAAACCCTTCAGTGTTTGTAGTGTTGTCATATTTTTCTTTCTTTTGGCAATCATTCTTGATGAATGCCTTTATTCTAGTTGTTTTTGCAACCTATTTGTAGGCTGCGACGGAATCACGACCATAAAAAAGCCCCGGTAGGGGGCTCGTGATTCTTTTTTTTGGCACAGCCAATCACCCCCACCGGACAACATGAGAGTGATGTAGAAAACTGATGGTCAGTTTTTGAACTGTCATACCTGGTTATTATAGCAGATTCTTGAGATCCAAGGGTCGGACCCTTGAAAAAACACTGGAGTTATTAGCCTGAAAAACAAGGGTCCGACCCTGTAAAAAATGTTGATCCACCTAGCCTGGGAAAATAGGGTCCGACCCTGTATAGTGGTTTTTTATGCCCGTTCATCCCAGTTTTACTCGCTACTTTCTTGGAATTGGCCTAGCAGAACCTGAGAACGCTTTCTTCTCGGAAATTCGCCGACTCTACCATCCCAACCACACCCTCACCAGCCCTCCGCACGTGACGTTAAAACAACCTTTTCTCATGCCCAATCGGCAGTATCTTTTAGAAAAATTAGCTAAGGTAGCTCGGTATTTGGAACCTTTTTCTCTGGACTTTGAGCTTATCGGGAGTTTTCGACAGCCAAAATACGGCACTGTTTTTTTGGAACCTCGCACGAGCGAAAAACTCAAGGTCATTGAAAGGACACTCAGCGAAAATATCGCTTTTCTCCCAAGTAGCAAGTCATTTTATCCTCACTTGACCTTGGCCCAGCGCGTTCCCCACGAAAAACTCAAGCAAACTAAACAAGAACTCAGGGCACTCAAGCCAGAAATAAAACTCCTCGTTGATCACATTGCGCTCTATCGCCAGGAAGAATCGGGAGATTGGACTATTGATCGAGTGTTTCCGTTTGGGGTCGACAATTCGCACAAACGCCAAACAGTGTCAGATGATGGTGTTCCACCTGAAAACCAGCCATCTCCTTGGGATACTCATTAATGCAAGGCACAGCAACTACTTGGCCACAGTGGTTGCAAACAAGATGGTCATGATGATGATCACGCAATTCATATGAGGCCGTTTGTCCGCCAAACATGTGACGACAAACCTCATTCCTCAAGGACATTCGCTCTAGAGCGCGATACACCGAAGTTTTATTGCACACCACACCCATTTCCTTAAGCTGAGCGACAATTTGGGGAGCAACAAGAGTATGTTGCGCTTGGAGAATTTGGGCGATTTTTTGACTGATTTTATCTGGTCTGGCCACGTTTTGATTATAGCACCGTCACACAACACTCAAGATAACTTCACTTTGTATTCTGATCCCTTCTTGAATTGTGCAACATTGTTGCTAAAATTGGAACTATGACTTTCTTTTTTATCCTCACCGCCACGCTTCTTATCTCTGTCGTGGCCATGATCAGTGGTTTGTTATTAGCCTGGAAACCCCATCTGACTGACAGAATCTTACCAGGACTCGTTGGACTGGCAGCTGGCACCATGTTGGGTAGTGCTTTTCTGCATGTCTTACCAGAATCTTTTGAGCTTTTGTCACCTGGTTCAGCTCTGGCGATTACCCTAGCTTCCTTTACATTTTTCTTTCTCATAGAGAAAATTTTCCACTGGCATCACTGTCATGAAACCGATTGTGATGACTCACAGCACCATCATTCCATGGGTTACATCAATTTGATTGGTGATGGCTTTCACAATTTTCTAGACGGCATGATTATTGCCGCTGCTTTTATGGTGAGTCCTTGGCTTGGCTTAAGTACAAGCATAGTAATTGCACTGCATGAACTTCCCCAGGAATTAGGTGATTTTGGTGTGCTTCTCAGTTCTGGTTTTTCTAAAAAGAGGGCGATCTTCTTCAATTTTGTGATCGCCTGCGCAGCTATTCTTGGTGGGAGTTTTGCCTATTTCTTTCAGTTTCAGACAGCAACGCTGACCCAATTTCTGCTTCCCGTGGCCGCTGGGAATTTTATCTATCTGGCGGCTTCTGATCTGGTTCCAGTGATGAAAGATGATAAGCACATGGCTCGATCATTTTTAGTTTTTTCTCTCTATCTGATCGGCATTGCCAGTATTATTTTATCTGGATTTTTTTTCCCAGAGCATTGATTTTAAAAACAGTTTTTTCTCAGAAAAAGTCGAGATTGTCGCCAAGGCATCTGCTATTATCAGTATATTAAGACAAAATAAGCCCAGTCTCCAAAGAATGGGCAGGGATGAACTCAGAACTATTAAGGATTTTATGCCAAATCTGCAATTTCAAACTCAAGTGAGCGGCGACCACCAAGGGGTTCACTACATTCGTACTAAACCTCTCAGTGAAATCGTGGCAACCATGTCTTTTGCTGCCGCAGTCTACTTCATGATTACCAATCACGTTCCCAATGCCGCCCAAGAAAAAGTGTTTAATGCCCTTTTGGTGGCCAGTCTCGATCATGGTCTGAGTCCTGCTTCTGGTTTTGTACCTCGAGTTGTCGCCAGTACCGGCAATGACTTGCTGCACTCTCTAGCGGCGGGAATCATGACCTTAGGTCCGTATCATGGCGGCGCCATCAGTGGAGCGGCTCAAGTGATCGAACAGGTCAAGCAGCAAGGCTTAGAGTCGCTGCAAGCTTCTCATTTTGCCAGTAAAAAGAAGATTCTCGGCCTGGGTCATCCTCATTACAAACTGAACGATCCTCGGGCCGATCAACTATTTTCCATTGCTCGCGACTCAGGTATTGATCACACACACCAAGATCTCATGCTGGATATTCAAAAGTATGTCTATGAGCAGCTGAATAAACACCTCGTGATAAATATTGATGGCTCGATTGCCGCCATCTTGTTAGATCTTGGTTTTCCCACTTCAGCTGGCAATGGTCTCTTTGCCCTCGCCAGATCTGGTGGCATGATTGCGCACATTCTCGAAGAGTATCAAGAAAAACCAATTCGTCGCATTGATGAAGCGGATATAGAATTTCAATTCCCAGAGGAGGATGAACATGTCTGAACTTACCGCCGTTGTTTTAGCCGGAGGCATTGGCACTCGTTTTTTACCATACGTCACCGATAAAACGCTGTTTCCTTTCCTCGGGGAATCTCTCTTAACTCGCACCTTAAAAATGATCGCCAAAGCCGGCATCAAGCAGGTAATCGTTGCCACCAACGGAGTGAACCACGCCTGGCTGGAACCACTTCTTTTTACTGAATTTTCCGGGCTGAACATTCAACTCCATCGCCAATCTCAACCTCAGGGCATGGGCGATGCTTTGTTATCGGTTCGATCACTTTTGCCAGATAAGGATATTTTAGTGATGAATGCTGGCGATATGGTCGCTCCACATCTCTTGGCCGGCCTTTTACCCAGTATCGAAGGTAAATATGCCGTCGTGACCGGAATGGAAACCCAGGTCTATCAACCTTTAGGCTATTTTGTCTTGGAAGGTAATAGTGTGGTTGGCATCCAGGAAAAACCCGGTGCTGATAATATGCCCAGCAATGTGGCGAATCTCGTTTTCCACTATTTCTCGGATCCTGGCAAGTTTTTGACTTTGATCGAAGAGGCCAATCAGCGATCTACTGGAGATGACATCTACGAACAAGCCCTGACTGAGTTGATGCGCCAACACGAAGTGTCGCTCTTCCGCTACATTGGTCCCTGGCAAAAGCTAAAGTATGGTCATCATGTTCTTGATATGTGTGAGTACTTTTTACGCCAGATGGAAAACCATATTGACGTCACCGCCCAAATCGCCAAAACCGCCGTTATCCATGGTCCCGTTCAGATCGCTGCCCACGCCAAGATTCTTGATCAAGCTGTCATTCAAGGCCCCGCTTACATTGGTGAAGACGTGGTCATTGGCAATAATGCCCTCGTTCGCGGCAGTGTGATCGAACATAATAGTGTGATCGGTTACAGTAGCGAGATTGTACGGAGTTATGTTGGCCCAGAATGCGACCTTCATCATGCCTATGTAGGCGACTCAGTGCTCGAAAATGGGGTCCATTTTGGCTATAACGCTCATACAACCAATCTGCGCTTTGATCGTCAACCTATCGAGGTGAAGCTCCCCAATCAAAGAATTGAATCCGGCAAAACGAAACTCGGTGCCCTGATCGCGAAAGGCAGTGAAGTGGGAGCTAATTCCACCCTTACTCCAGGTGTAACTTTGGGAGCCAATAGTCTGGTGTATGCCGGATCTTTGGTCTACTCACCAGTGCCAGATGATTCAACGCTGAAAAATCACCAAGAGCAGATTATTACCAAGAACGAAGTACTTTAACGTTTGTCACACTGCTGAGTTGCACTGGTTTTGAGAGAGAGATCAGATATAATTCAGGTACATTCCTCGCCGGGGTGGTGGAACTGGTAGACGCGCGAGACTTAAAATCTCGTTCCTGAAAGGGAGTGAGGGTTCGATTCCCTCCCTCGGCACATCGAAACAATCACTTTCAGGTGATTTTTTTTACCGCTCGATTTTGTAATTCGCCATTTCTGGGAGAACGTAACGAATGCCGCCTCTGGGATCAGCAACATCCCCCTCAAAACGGGGAATAATGTGCCAATGAAGGTGAAAAACCGTTTGTCCAGCGGTTGGACCTTCGTTAACACCATGATTGAAACCATCAGGTTGGGTATTCATTCGGGGATGTTCTAAAGCGCGCTGACAAAACCAAACTTGCGTTGGGTTGATTGCTTTCTCAATAAACACTTCGTACTTTTCTTTGAGATCAATCTTTTCGAGAAGAGCCATTACTTCCTTTAATGAAGGCCGAAAGTTTTCCCATTCTTGGCTTGAAAGATCTCTTAGTCCAAAAACGTGTCGCCTGGGAATAATCAGGGTGTGTCCAGGTGCAACCGGAAAGCCATCAAGCATGGCAAAGAAAAAATCGTTTTCCCAGATATGTTCGGCTGGGACATGAGCAATGCTACAAAAATGACAGGTGTTTTCCATATATATACTTTACATTGTGGCTGACTGGCCTGTCTCCCAGAGATTTAAAGTGGCAAATAAACGGAGCGCCATTGCTCTGGTTTGATCATCGTTCATTTCTTTCCAGTTGATAAACTCTTGTCCTTTTGCCTCCGCCAACAATCTTTTAATAAGCTGAGAAGGAACGCGAACATCGCCTTCTTCTACAAACACGGTCACCCGTTGATCTTTAAAATTATGTAACAGCAGATAAGGATCATCGCCAACAATATCCGCCACGTAAGCCGGAAGATCAGAAATATCGTTGAGATCTCGCTGGACTATTCGAGTCCCGGAGAGTTCAGGCATGGTGCGGAGTCGTTGATCCAAAAAATCCGCTAATCCTGGTTCATAAGGAAAAAGGTGGCCGTGAGCGTGACCAATTGATTTTCCCATGACTTTTTGATTAACGCCGGTGCCATGTTCAGCCATGATACATACGCCCACTCGACTTTGAATACTTTCTACAGCGCGGGAAAAACCAGGAAGAAGCTCCTTGGGAAGTTGAGAAAGAGCCAGATAATGCTCAATTGGCGTTGCTAAATAGTGAGGAACACCCCTAGCCGCAGGGAAGACATCTGGTCGAATTCGAAAACCATCACGCTCTTGTAAAATATTCATGCTGGCAATTGATCGTCCAAGAGGTAATTCTGGAAAATGTTGCCGAGCTTGAATAAAACGAAACTCGTCAATACTTGGGTTGCAAAAAGGACAATTCTGAGTTTCTGCCGTGGTAGCTCGGTAGGCCATACATTCCTTTCCGATACCTGAATACAAAAAAAGACATCTCGCTCTTTCGACTCACTTGGTGTCTTTCCTGTAAACAGGAATCGTTTCTTGGGAGCGAAAGCTTTTGATGCCTCCGCACTTTACTTTGTGATCTTTGAATTATAGCGAAAGTCTTTCATCAGTCAAGCTGATATTTGAGCGCTTCAGAATGAACCTCAAGCAGATACAGATTGGGATTCCCATAAACTCAAGGTAGCAAAAAGGCGTAAAGCCATTGCTTGGGTCTGCAATTCATTCATTTCCTTCCAATTGATAAAGGGTTGACCTTTTGCTTCAGCAAGAAGTCTTTTAATCAATTGAGAAGGAACCCGAACATCACCTTCTTCAACAAAGAGAGTTACTGTTTGATGCTGAAAATCATGCAAAAGAAGATACGGATTATCCTTAACCTCATCAGATACAAAGGTTGGTAAATCAGAAATATCATCTAAATCTCTGAAGACAACCTTGGTATCAGCAAGTTCTGGCATCATCCGTAAACGCTGATGGAGAAATGCGGCTAAGCCAGGTTGTGCCGGGAAAAGATGTCCATGCGCGTGTCCAATTGATTTTCCCATGACCTTTTGATTTAAGCCGGTACCGTGCTCGGCCATAAGACAAACACCCACTCGTGACTGAATTTCCTGAACCGCCCAAGTAAAACTGGGAATAAGCTCTTTTGGTAAATGGGCAAGAGCCAAATAATGCTCAATAGGAGTTGCTAAATAATGAGGAATTCCCTCAGCGGCAGGAAAGACATCTGGTCGAATTCGAAAACCATCCCGTTGGGCGAGAATTTGCAATTCAGGCGCTGGCCTTGAAAATCTTGTGTGAGGAAAATAATGTTGGACACCAGCAATAATGTCGGCATTTACGGTGGGACTGCAAAAAGGACAATCTTGAGTTTCTGCCGTTGTTGCTCGGTAGGCCATACATTCCTTTCATTTCAAAGAAAGTCTCTTGTTAATACAGTAGTGCTGAGACTCTTAAAACTTCTTGTGTTATTGTAATGGATACTTACAATAAAATCATTATGAATGATTCTTTATGCCTCCCCTCATCACCCTCATCGGTAACATCGCTTCTGGGAAAACCACTGCTTTGCCTCTCGTTGGAAAAGCGCTCAACGCCCACGTTTTGTTTGCTGATGAGCTTTTCCAGATAAGTCCTTTTCGCGATCGGTACTTAGAAGATACTCCCCGCTGGGCTTTTTCCAATGAACTCTGGCTCACGGAACAACGATATCGTCTCACCATGGAAACTATCGCCGAACATCCCAATGAGGCCATCGTCATTGATAGCGGTTTGTTGATGAGTTGGGTCTACAGCTACAGTCACGTCGGTACTGGTAGCTTTTCACCATCGGAATGGGAGCTCTATGACCGTTTGTTTTCACACTGGTTTTCGCCCCTCCAGTCGCGCATGAAGGTGATTGCCT
>Ga0265297_10004713_pt1 | contig 21846 bp, 16 predicted proteins | sample Munlanlwell13791_FD_192502 | JGI IMG/M metagenome (GOLD analysis project Ga0265297, IMG submission 192502) | Leachate microbial communities from a municipal landfill in Southern Ontario, Canada - Leachate well 137-91 | ecosystem: Engineered > Solid waste > Landfill > Unclassified | place... | reverse complement strand
GGACAATCGCTCAACCTCCGCGATAACGGATTCAATGTCATCATCGGACAAAGAAAATCATCCAAAACCTGGGACAAGGCCATCGCCGATGGTTGGGTACCCGGAAAAAATCTTTTTGAAATTGAAGAGGCTTGCCAAAGAGGAACAATCCTTCAGTTTCTGCTTTCAGACGCTGGTCAGATCACTTTGTGGCCAACCGTCAAAAAACACCTGACTGCCGGGAAAGCCCTCTATTTTTCACACGGTTTCGGCATCACCTACAAAGAGCGCACAGGTATTATTCCTCCGACTGATGTAGATGTTATTCTCGTTGCCCCCAAGGGATCCGGAACCAGCCTTCGCAGAATGTTTCTGCAAGGTCGCGGACTAAACTCCAGCTATGCTATTTTCCAGGATGCAACCGGCAAAGCATGGGAGCGGGTTGTTGCACTGGGTATTGGCGTAGGATCAGGCTACTTGTTCGAAACTACTTTTAAGAAAGAGGTCTATTCGGATTTGACCGGCGAACGCGGTACGTTGATGGGCGCCATCCAGGGAATTTTCGCCGCGCAATACGAAGTTCTGCGCAAGAATGGTCATTCCCCATCTGAGGCTTTCAATGAGACTGTTGAAGAATTGACACAAAGTTTGATGCCGTTGGTTGCTGAGAATGGCATGGATTGGATGTATGCCAACTGCTCAACGACTGCCCAACGCGGCGCGCTTGACTGGTGGAAAAAATTCAGGGATGCCTCTTTGCCAGTTTTCACAGAACTTTACAAGGAAGTCGCCGCCGGTAACGAAGCACAGCGCTCCATCGACTCCAACAGCAAAGATGACTACCGCGTCAAACTGGAAGAAGAGCTCAAAGAACTCCGCGAATCAGAGATGTGGAGGGCAGGCGCTGCCGTAAGGAAATTGAGACCGGAGAACAACTAGACGACGGAGAGACGGAAGGACTAGGACGACTTGGACGAGTGGAGGAGCGGAAGACTTGAAGACTGGGGGACTAAGGGACTGTGAGAAGTACCGGTCCCTTATCTAAGCCAAATGGTCCTTACAGACCTAAAAGTCCTGAGAAGGTCTAAAGTCTATAATAACAGATCATTAATTAGTAACAAATGGACAACAGAGTATATATTTTTGACACCACCCTGCGCGATGGAGAACAGGTGCCGGGATGCCAGCTGAACACGATCGAGAAGATTGAGGTGGCCAAGGTGTTGGAGCAACTGGGGGTGGATGTGATTGAAGCCGGATTCCCGATTTCGAGTCCTGGCGACTTCAAATCAGTAGTCGAAATCTCCAAGGCTGTCACCTGGCCCACCATCTGTGCCTTAACGCGTGCCGTGGAGAAAGACATCGAAGTGGCTGCCGAGTCGTTGAAATACGCCAAGCGTGGCCGTATTCACACTGGCATTGGCACATCTCCTTACCACATAGTCTCCAAACTCAATTCCAATCCGGAGGAGATTTTGGAGAGAGCGGTCAAAGCTGTTAAATATGCCAAGAGATTTGTTGAGGATGTCGAATTTTATGCGGAAGATGCAGGCCGTTCAGACAATGTATATCTGGCAAGGGTGGTAGAAGCCGTGATCAAAGCAGGAGCCACTGTGGTGAACATTCCGGATACGACAGGCTATTGCCTTCCCTACGAATTTGGTGAAAAGATCAAATTTTTGATGGAGAATGTTCCGAACATTCACAAAGCCATCATCTCGACCCACTGTCACAACGACCTTGGAATGGCCACGGCCAACACCATCGCCGGAGTGATGAACGGGGCGCGCCAAGTAGAGGTGACCATCAACGGAATTGGCGAACGGGCCGGAAATACCTCCCTCGAAGAGGTGGTGATGATCCTTCGCTCGCACAAGGAGCTGGATCTGCACACCAACATCAATACCAAAAACATCTACAAGACCAGCAAGCTCGTCTCTAACCTGATGAACATGCCGGTTCAGCCCAACAAGGCCATCGTTGGCCGCAACGCTTTTGCCCATTCGAGCGGCATCCACCAGGACGGGGTTTTGAAAAACCGCGAAAACTACGAGATCATCGATCCGGTTGAAGTTGGCATCAATGAATCTTCGATTGTACTGACCGCCCGAAGCGGACGTGCAGCCTTGAAGCACCATCTCGATATGCTGGGCATCAAGCTTGGAAAAGGAAAACTCGACGAAGTTTACCAGGACTTTCTGGTGATGGCCGACAAGAAAAAAGACATCAAGGAGGATGACCTTTTGGTATTGGTTGGCGAACTTGGCCATGGCGAACGCCGTATCAAACTCGACTTTTTGCAGGTGGTAACCGGGAAAAACCTGGTTCCCATGGCAACCCTGCGTTTGGATATCGCCGGCGAGAAATTTACGGCAACCGAATCCGGGAATGGTCCTGTCGATGCAGCCATCAAAGCCGTCAAGGCCATTATCCACCGCAAGGTGACCCTTCAGGAATTCCTGATCCAGGCCATCAACAAGGGAAGCGACGACATTGGCAAGGTGCACATGCAGGTCGAACATGAAGGAACTGTATTCAATGGCTTTGGCGCCAATACTGACATCATCACCGCTTCAGTTGAGGCATTCCTGGATGCCATCAACAAGATTGGCAACAGTGAAATAGCTTCCGACGTAAAAAAAGTTGAGAGTTGAGAACTGAGAACTGAGAGTTGAAAGTGGAGAGCTTAGAATGTGTGAGGAGAGAGAACTCTCAACTCTCAGTTCTCCACTCTCAACTTATCGATTAAATATACAAACGATCATAATAGATAAATGGAACCAACAACATTATTTGACAAGATCTGGGATGCCCATGTGGTGAACAAAATCGAAGGGGGACCATCAGTTTTGTACATCGACAGGCACTTCATCCACGAGGTTACCAGTCCTGTAGCATTTTCGGGATTGGAAAGCCGCGGATTGACGGTCTTTCGTCCGCAAAATACTGTGGCAACACCCGACCACAATGTACCCACCATCGAACAACACCTGCCAATCCGCGAGGAGCTCTCACGCAAGCAGGTTGAGACCCTCACTACCAATTGTGAGCGACACAAAATCCCCATGTACGGCCTGAGCCACAAATGGCATGGTATCGTGCACATCATCGGACCTGAGCTTGGCATCACCCAGCCTGGCATGACCATCGTCTGCGGCGACAGCCACACCTCTACCCACGGAGCCTTTGGTGCCATCGCTTTCGGTATTGGCACGAGTGAAGTTGAGATGGTCTTTGCCAGTCAGTGCATTCTCCAGCCGAAGCCAAAAAAGATGAGGATCAATGTAGAAGGGAAATTGGGCAAAAATGTCACTTCGAAAGACATCGCGCTCTATGTAATCGCAAAAATTACCACGTCAGGCGGTACCGGCCATTTTGTCGAATTTGCGGGATCAGCCATCCGCTCCCTCTCCATGGAAGCCCGGATGACACTCTGCAACATGAGCATCGAATGTGGCGCACGTGGCGGGATGATTGCCCCAGATGAGACTACTTTTGCCTATTTGAAGGGTCGCGAAGAGGCTCCGAAGGGAGCCGCATGGGATCAAAAAGTGGCAGAGTGGAAAAAACTCAAGACAGACGAAAATGCTGTTTTCGATACCGAGTACACTTTCGATGCAGCCGATATCTCCCCAATGATTACCTATGGCACCAATCCAGGAATGGGTGTCGGCGTCGAAGGTTCTATCCCTACCGGGGATGACCTGACAGGCAGCGACCGTGCAACCTTCCTTAAATCACTCGATTACATGGGTTTCAAACCCGGAGAGAAGCTGAAAGGAAAGAAAATCGACTACGTCTTCATCGGCAGTTGTACCAACGGACGAATTGAAGATTTTAGGTTGTTTGCCAACTACATCAAGGGCAAGAAAAAAGCCTCCTGGGTTACGGCCTGGATCGTTCCCGGCTCAAAACAGGTTGAACAACAAATCCGCGAAGAGGGACTGGTTGAGATCATGGAGTCGGCAGGCTTCGCCCTCCGCCAACCCGGATGCTCGGCTTGCCTGGCCATGAACGACGACAAAATCCCGGAAGGGAAATATGCAGTCTCTACTTCAAACAGAAACTTCGAAGGTCGCCAGGGACCCGGTGCCAGAACCATGCTGGCAAGTCCGCTGATGGCCGCTGCGGCAGCGGTGAGTGGAATGATTTCTGACCCGAGAGAATAAATTAATTACAAATTACAGATTAAAGATTACAAATTAAAGAACCACATAATCAGCTTTTTATGTATTATTTGTTTTGCAATATTATCTGTAATTCGCCTGCTTTGGCAATTTTTAATCTGTAATTTTTAATTTTTAATTAAAAAATGGCAATGGATAAATTTCACAAAATATTAAGTTCCGCGATCCCCCTTCCCATCGAGAATGTGGACACGGACCAGATCATTCCGGCCAGGTTTTTGAAGGCGGTTGAGCGCAAAGGATTTGGCGATAACCTGTTCCGCGACTGGCGTTACCGCAAGGATAGCACACCCAACCCCGATTTCGTTTTGAACAATCCGAAATATTCGGGAACCATTTTGGTCGCCGGAAAGAATTTCGGCAGTGGCTCAAGCCGCGAACATGCCGCATGGGCGGTATATGACTTTGGTTTCAGGGTCGTCGTGTCAAGCTTCTTTGCTGATATCTTCAAGGGCAATGTCCTCAACAACGGGCTGTTGCCAATCCAGGTACCTGAAGATTTCCTGACAGGAATGTTCGGAACCATCGAAAAAAATCCTTCAGCCACTTTTGAGGTGGATTTGGAAACTCAGACCATCCGGAACAACAGCTTAGGGACGGAATTCAAATTCGATATCAACCCTTATAAAAAAGAGTGCCTCTTGAAAGGGTACGATGACATTGATTATCTGCTCAGTCTCAAGAAAGAGATTGAAGCGTTTGAAATGAAATAATTAAAAATTACAAATTACAGATTAAAAATTAGGAGAGATTTTTTGTGATTATTCAATTATAACAATTTGTTTTACTTGCAATTAAACATTTATCTCCAATGCGATTTCATTTTTAATTTGTAATCTGTAATTTTTAATTCATTAACTAACTATTTCGATGAAGAACAAAGTTTACATCATGGATACCACCCTGAGGGATGGGGAACAGACCTCCGGGGTATCCTTTTCGGATGCTGAGAAGCTGAACATCGCGAAGATTCTGTTGGAAGAGGTCAGGGTTGATTACCTAGAGATCGCATCTGCCAGGGTATCCGACGGTGAGATGCTTGGCGCCAGAAAGGTAATGGATTGGGCCCGGGGGACTGAGTATCACGACAAAATTGAGATTCTTGGTTTCGTGGATGGAACCACCTCCCTCGACTGGATCGCCAAAGCGGGTGGAAAAGTGATCAACCTTCTTGGTAAAGGATCGCTGCGCCATGTGACGCAACAGTTGAAGAAGAGTCCTGAGCAACACCTGGCAGATCTCAAAAAAGCGATCGCCCTTGCTCAGGAGATGAATATTTCGGTCAACCTCTACCTGGAAGACTGGTCGAACGGTATGCGCAATTCGCCGGAATATGTTCATTTCATGCTTGAGGGGCTGAAAAAAGAGCCCATTAAAAGGTTGATGCTTCCGGATACGCTTGGAATCCTCAACCCTACCGAGACTTTTGAGTTCTGCTCGACCATGATGCGCGACTTTCCAATGCTCCACTTTGATTTTCATGCCCACAACGACTACGACCTGGCCGTGGCCAATGTCGATGCAGCGCTGCGTGCAGGCATAAGAACCATCCACACTACCATCAACGGACTTGGCGAAAGGGCCGGAAATGCGCCACTCTCAAGCGTTGTGGCATTAATGAACGACCACCTGAAGTTGTCCAATTCGATCAATGAACGGAAGCTAAACATGGTGAGCCGTCTGGTAGAGACCTTCTCCGGTATCCATATCTCCGGCAACAAGCCCATCATCGGAGAGAATGTTTTCACCCAATGCAGTGGCATACACGCCGATGGCGACAACAAAGACAACCTATATTACAATGACCTGCTGCCCGAGCGATTCGGCCGTACCCGGAAATATGCCCTTGGCAAAACCTCCGGCAAAGCAAACATTGCCAAAAACCTGGAAGATATGGGTATCCGACTTGATGCGGAGAACCTCAAAAAGGTTACCGACAAGGTGATTGAACTAGCCGACAAGAAAGAGACGGTTACTTCGGAGGATCTTCCCTACATTCTTTCAGATGTTTTGAAAAGTGAATCAATTTTCGAACGGATAACACTGAAAAATTATGCCATCTCGCATGCGCTTGGATTGAGGCCGATGGCCACAGTGTGTATTGAGATGAATGGAGAACTATACGAAGAGGCAGGATCGGGAGATGGTCAATACGACGCTTTTATGAATGCGCTTCATAAGATCTATCACAAGCTGCACAAGCAATTGCCGGTCCTTGTCAACTATACCGTCACCATTCCTCCCGGAGGAAGAACGGACGCATTGGTTGAGACCCTGATCACATGGAACCTGAACCGTGAATTCAAAACACGCGGACTGGATCCCGATCAGACTGCTGCCGCTATCAAGGCCACCATTAAGATGCTGAACATTATTGAGAGCAATGGGCAAATTTATTAATAAAGATCGATTCAAAGCGCCGGTCCCTGAGCGGGGTGGTCCCTGAGCTTGTCGAAGGGGGTAATGTGAAAATTGGAAAATGTGGAAATGTGAAAATTAAGAGTTGTAGCAGAGAAAATTTTGATTATATAAAACCTTATTTTCTTTGGTAATCTTAGTAGAAAGCATAAACCCAGTGAACCCAATCTTATTACCTTATTAAATTTGCATGAAGAATAAATATTGAATCTATCTGAAATATTCTAATAAGATAATAAGATTTAAATTTGATCCGTAGAACTTTTCTACTAAGATTGCAATAGAAAATAAGATTTCATATAATCAAGACAGATTGATTCCTACATAATGAAATTCAATTACTTACCTTTCGACCCTTCGACTTCGCTCAGGGGTCGGTAACTTTTCAAACATTTCAAACATTTTAAACAAATAATAGATTACATGAAATTAAACATCGCTGTTCTGTCCGGAGATGGAATCGGGCCTGAGATTGTAGCACAAGGACTGAGAGTAACCGAAGCCATCGCGAAGAAATTCGGACACAAACTGCACACCGAAGAGGCATTGGTAGGAGCCGTTGCCATCGATGCAACCGGGAATCCTTACCCTGATGAAACCCACGAACTCTGCATGAAATCGGATGCCGTTCTGTTTGGCGCCATTGGTCATCCGCGTTTCGACAACGATCCGTCTGCCAAAGTTCGTCCCGAGCAGGGACTTTTGGCCATGCGCAAAAAACTGGGACTCTATGCCAACATCCGTCCGCTGATCACTTTCCCATCACTGTTGGAAAAATCCCCCCTCAAAACAGAACGCATCGAAGGCGCTGATTTTGTAGTTATCCGCGAATTGACCGGAGGGCTATATTTCGGTCAGCCGCAGGGTCGCAGCGAAAACGGTGATACTGCTTATGACACTTGCGTTTATACCCGCATGGAGGTAGAACGGATACTAAAACTCTCGTTCGAATTTGCCATGAAACGTCAAAAGCGTCTCACGGTAGTCGATAAAGCCAATGTGTTGGCCACCTCACGCTTGTGGCGACAGGTTTCCAAAGAGATGGAATCCCAGTACCCTGAAGTTGAAGTGGAATATATGTTCGTCGACAATGCCGCCATGCAGCTGATCCAATGGCCGAAGCGATTCGATGTGATGGTGACTGAAAATATGTTCGGGGATATCCTTACCGACGAAGCCAGTGTGATAGCTGGTTCAATGGGAATGTTACCTTCGGCTTCCATCGGGGTACATACCTCGGTTTTTGAACCCATCCATGGTTCTTACCCGCAGGCAACCGGCAAAAATATCGCCAACCCATGCGCGACCATCCTTTCGGTAGCCATGCTGTTCGAATATGCCTATTCGCTCAACAAGGAGGCAGCCCTTATCAGGAAAGCTGTCGAGGCATCACTGGTAGCAGGAGCTGTTACAGAAGATCTTACCGACGACAAGTCCAAAGCGCTTTCAACTTCAGCAGTGGGAGACTGGATTGTGGCATATATTGAAAAATAGTTATGAGAAATAGTTATGAGTTATGAGTTATGAGTTATTATGAATTTGTGGTTTTTAAACTACAATAATGCTGCTATTTGCGCTTAATAACTCATAACTTATAACTCATATCTCAAAGGTATGGTTGAATCACCCTCATCCATGCCTTGTACCCTTCTCCAAGCAGGTGTAATCCATCATTGGTGTACATCGGGTTCAGCAGATCATCGTTGGGATTTTTCAGCTCGCTGAACAGATCCACGTAGGTGGCGCCCAGTCTGGGACAAATGGTCCTGAGCCGTTCGTTGAGATCTTTCACCTGGGGAGTCCGGCTTGTATGATTTGCGAAGGTTTTGAAAGTATTGTTCACTGGCAAAATACTCTGTACATAAACCTTCGTCTTCGGCGATTTTGTGCGAATGGTTGAGACGATTTTGCAAATATTGACGTAAACCGTATCCGGAGAGATGTTCTTTGCGAGATCGTTGATCCCGATCAGCAAAAAGACTTTGGCAGGCTGCACACGGGTCACCTGGTACAACCGAAAGAGTACTCCTTCGCTGGTGTCGCCGCTGATACCCCTGTTTTTGGCACGCGGATTTCCAAGCAACTCACACCATTCAGAACCATCGGTAATGCTGTTTCCCAAAAAAATGATCTCATTTTTCGTATCCGGAAGGATTTCGAAAAGGGATTTTCGCTGATCGTAATAGGTTCCGAATTTGGAAGGCTGAGCAAGTGAACAAAGGGAAATAGATAGAAACAGAATTGAAATAAGGTAACGCATGGTAAGGAAGTTTAAATTGTTTGATGTGTTTGTAAACTAATTTCCATGCCCGTATTTAAAATTTCACAAGCTAACGGATTTTCAGGAGTAAAATCCTCAGAACTCATTGGGTGTGGTTCAATTCTTGTATCTATATAACTTGCCAATGATAACATTTGAACTTGTAAATCAAAGTAATCGATTTGTTTATTCTCATCAAATATGAAAGCTAAATCTATATCACTATGGGCTGATTGCTTATTTTTAGCATAGGAGCCAAAAAGATAAACTTTTTTAAATTGTAAATTCTCCTTTTGTAAACAGAGAATATATGAATTAATTATTTGATTAATTCCTTTATCCATAGCCTGTATGCTTTTATTTTTTCAACCCATTTGTTAGTAAACTCGCTTGTACACTTATTATAGAAGTTCTGCTTAAAATCATCGTATCGTGCAGATATGTTGAATGTAGTAATCATTGCAAAATCATTCCTTTGCTCATTAGTCAGCTCTAAATGAGAAAGCTCAGCGACTCTAATCAAATTGTGCAGGTTTTGAGAATGCTTATGATTGACTTTGATGTAATAAGCTTTTAACAGCTTTTCCAAACATAAATGGCCAATAAAAAGGGCCCAATTGTTTCTATTTATCTTAAAAAAATCCAACATTTCGTCATAATTATCGTCTGACGACTTAATCCATGCATTTATGGCTTTATCAATATTTTCAATATTCGCTTGTTCCATATTTTCTTAATCCTGAAACAAATGTAACAAAATTATGCCAAAATCTGCCCTTCCCCCATATTTGCCTCGCTTGCTCGGATTTGTAATCCAGTGCCTTTCTGTTAAAATAGTTACCCATCTTTGACCGGAAAAAGTTACAAATTAGGGCACCGGGGATTTTGTCCACAGCACCGCAGCGGTTGGTTGGCTACTCCAGTAAGTCGCCAACGAAGGTTCATTCCCTTTCAGAAACCCCTTCATCTTTATACAGCATGTAAATGAACGCTCTTTATTGCTGAATTCGTCCGGTTACTTCGGGACACACTCTGCGCCAGCGGGGGGTTATTGTTTGCAAATTCACTAAACTTTTGAAAGTTTTATTTCTATTTTCACTGCAAATGCAACTAATAATAGTTACATTTGCAGTGTAAATTAGGTATGAATGGGAACTTTAAAATACAAAGGCTATACAGGAACGGTTGAGTACAGCGAAGAAGACAACTGTCTTTTTGGCAAGATAATCGGTATGAACAAAAATGTCATTACTTACGAAGGCAAAACAGTTGAGGAGTTGAAAGCTGATTTTGAGGCCGGTATTGACTTATACCTCGAAAGTTGCAAAGAGCGGGGGATAAAACCTCAAAAACCTTACAGCGGATCGCTGAACATCCGGATTCCATCTGAGATACATAGTCAATTGGCGCTAAAAGCACAAATGACCGGACGTTCGATCAATGCGATTATCAAAGATCTGCTCACAAATCAGCAAAATCTGTTAAACGCATAACGTATTAGCGTTTTATTTTAGGTTTCCCGCTGGTGTGGTTTGTTGCCTACTCCTGTTGGTTACTGTGCTTGCCGAAGCAAAGTCGCCAACGAAGGATCATTCCTTTCCAGAAACCCCTTCATCTTTTATTCAGCATGTAAATGAACGCTCTTTATTGCTCAATTCGTCCGTTTACTTCAGGACATACTTTGCGCCAGCGGGGGTTTGCAATAATGGCTACTTAATAAGTAAATCATCAGGGTTCTGTCTACAATCCCAAATTGAGTGCGACTATATTATCTTGCGCTTAGCCATCCCGAAACTTTTTTATCCAGGCGTTCATGCTCAATGAAAAGACCTTGCTCAATCTCTTTCCTGGACGCAATGATTTCGTTTCTTTGCTCAACTGTCAAAGAGATAACTTCTGTATCAGTTTTTGATTCCAGAATAGTCTTTAGCGCCTTGAGAAATGAAATGTCATTTATCTCGGTAATCCTATGAATTAAGACTTTCTTTAGTTCAATCGTTGTCATGGTTATTCTCCCTATTTCTTACAAAGATACAAATATTTCTGTATCGAAGTCCGCAGCATCGCAAGGCGGTTTGTTGGCTACTCCTGTTGATTACTGAGCTTTCCGAAGCAAAGTTGCCAACGAAGGATCATTCCCTTTCAGAAATCCTTCATCTTTTATACGGCATATAAAAGAACGTTCTTTATTATTAAATTCGTCCCTTCACCTCAGGACACACTCCGCGCAAGAGGGGGAATCCCGCACCTAAAACAGGCCCTGATCCTATCCGAAAATTACCCCTGAAAACTGAAACTCCATAATACGCAGATGTAAAATTAGCGTCCTCGAGGGGATTTCGTGCAACAGGGCTTCATGTTGGGTCTCGTGCCTCAACCACACGAAGCCTTAGTTATTATAGCCAGTTAATATTCTTTTATTAATTCTTCAATATCTCGACCTGTAAATTCATTCATTATTCTCAATAGTTTAGGAACATCAATATTTTTAGTTGATTTTATCTTTTTGGTATAAGCGCATAGACCGCCCAAATATATTTTCTTACTCATTATTAAATGCTTGTAATACTGCCATTTATCAGAATAATTATTTGAAATTTAATTGTAAAACAGAGATGATTTGCTAATAGACCCATATAAATCGTTTGCTATAATATATAAATAACTGTAAATCAATCATTAAAAATGGGCGGCTTAAGCGCTTATACCAATTATCTTTTTTAATATTACTGGAATATAGTATTCATTATTGTCAAATAAATCTTTGAATAATTTAAATATTCTACCATATTGGCCAACATCATTGGAATATATAAACTTATCACCATATAGTTTTCCTTTGTCCATTTCTGGGATTGGAGAATCTGCTCTCCAATCTAATAAATTTCCGTTCTTTTTAAACTTAAAAGCATCAGATAACCTGTTTGCAAGAAAAAATTGTTGAGCCTCATTTGGAGCTATTTCGGTGCAAAATTTGTAAGCAAGATACTCTGACAAACCCTCTCTAAACCATCTATAAGTATAACCATTAAGCTTATACTTATGAACCAATGTTCCTTCGATAATTTCATGAGAAAAAGAATTCCCTATTATATTGATTAGTTTAATATGATTAATTTCGTCCTTTTCATACAATGGGAATATCCAAGGAATTTTGTCGTTTTTCCCAACTGTACAAGTATTCTTGGAGTTTGTTGATATTAAAAAAAGGTTCTGGTGGTTTATATTCCTAAAGCCATATTTATTAGTCAGTACACTGTCTAAAAGCTCTAAAAGATTTAAAGCTGTTTGGGCATTGCTTTTCAATGTTGACGAACTAAAATATACAACATAACCTTTTCCTACATATGAATCAGCAGATGAATTATCTAATATGGATAACTTTTTGATATTCTCAATACGATTATTTCCAAATACTTCATCATTTATATATGAAGCTCTTGTTGTTAATGAAAACTCATTAGGTAGAAATTTAGTCATTCTATAAATCTTCAATTTCCCGTTATTTGCTATGCAATTTAAGATAAGGGATTGTTTATTGTTGTTTTCAAATGTTTGTTTGGCTTCAATAATAATAATTGTATCATTTGATATCCTCCATTTAACTAGCGATATGTTTTTTATCCTTTCTGATAATTTGAAATTGATGTACGAATAAAATTGAACCAAAGAAGCATCTCTACCTGAACCATCCACTTGAAAATCATTCGAAAGATATGGTTGAATAATATTATAGTCCTTATCGTTTATCGCATTTTTGTAGCTTTCAAGTACAGCATTTATTTTTTCATCATCATTTTGCTTGAAAGATAATACACTAAAGATTAAATAACTTATGACAAATAATTTCATCAATTTTCTATGCTTAATTTTTGTTTTTTAATTGGCTATAACGTGTTTATACGCACCAAACATGCGCCTATACACTGAATTTGGAAGTAAAGAGGCAGGTTTGTTGCGTGTTACAGGCACGATAAACTTACCTAATAATATTTGAATACCAAAGCTTTAGGAAGGGAAATTGTGCGGGGCAAATAATTAAGGCATAATCCTAATTGGCAATCAACATTTCGGCTAAAGCCGTCGCGGAACATGTGCCCATTTGGTCAATGCCATAAATGACGTTGCTAGTCAATTAGCCATTTTGCGGAATACATGTTATTTGGATTATGGAGGTTTGCGGGGATAAACATTTCCCCTTCGGCTACGCTCAGGGACCGGTTCTTATTTTCCACTCTCAACTTTCAACTTTCAACTTTTTTCCCCCGTTTCAGTTTCTTCAATTTTCAGTCTTATCCGCGAATTTGGGTTTTAAAACCGTCAATTGCAAAACTATTGCCATGACAACCGGTATGGCCAGCAAAGCCACATCGTGTCCCAGACTGCCGGCATCGGTCGATTTGCCTAGGATAATGGTAATGACAGCGCCCGACGAAATTCCGGCCATGTTCATAAGGCCATAGGCCGCAGCGCGATGACGTGCCGAAACGAACTGGCATAGAATTGGCATGCAGTTGGTATCGAACATTCCAAATCCCAGACCAAACAAAACAGCTCCTCCCAGGATGCCTACATATCCGGTTCCATAACCAAGGAATAACAGTGCAGGCACCATCAGGCTCAATCCAATCACACCGGTATAGATCCTTCCTTTGATGTTCACACTCATCCAGCGATCGGCCAGATAACCGCCGAGAACAACACTGATCAGGGAGGATCCGGCGATAGTAATGGTGGCCATGGGTCCGGCGATGGACATATCAATACCCAATGTCTGGGCAAAAAGCGTTGGTATCCAGCTTTTGACTGCCCACCCGGGGAAGCTGGGCGCAGTAAAGAAAAACAGCACCACCCAGAAACTCATGTTCCCGAAGATCATCCCCAGGCTGTTTACGACCGATTTAAAACCATCAGAAAATGTTGCTTTTTTTGAGGCTGGAATTTGGATCCGTATATCTTTCAGAAAGAAAACCAGTACCAAACTGTAACAGATTCCTATCAACCCAAAAAGGTGGAATGCCTGTTGCCAGGAATAGGAGTGCGCAACCGTTGCGCCAAATCCACCCAAAGCCTGTCCAAGGTAAAGGCCCGACAGGTGAATTCCCACTGCCAGCGAGCGGGTCGATCCCCGATGGTAATCGGCAATCAAGGACAATCCGGCCGGGATGTACAATGCTTCGCTGATCCCCATCATGGCACGGAGCGCGTACAGCTGGTTAAATGTCGTTGAATATCCCATGGCCATGGTCACTCCCGACCATACGGCAAGACTTCCAACAATCAGCCACTTCCGGTTCACCCGGTCGGCAATCAGTCCGGCCATCGGACTCATCAGTGCGTAGATCCATAGGAAAATGGCCATCAACCGGCCAAAATTTTCGGCTTTCTCCAATTCGTGGATGTCGCCCATCATGGCCACTTTCATGGTGGATAGCATTTGGCGGTCCATGTAATTCAGCATGGCGACCATCCAAAGCAGCCCCACCACTACCCAGGGATAAATTTTGTTGTACTGGTCCTTAGTCATGAAAAATCTGTTAAAGAAATAGGTGGAAATAAATAGAAATAAGTAGTAATAGATAGTAACGCAAATAAATTAATTGTTTCAAGAAAAACTAATCAATTTCAACCTATTTCTACTAATTTATAACCCTTTATCCTTTGTACTTTGTACTTTATCCTTTGTACTTTATCCTTTGTACTTTATCCTTTATCCTTTTCTTCCTCCATATTGCTAAGGTGCAGATCCAACGCCTTCACCGAAATTTGTATCTCCAGGATGGAGAGTCCGAGCGAGATAATCAGCAGCAACAGGGCTACACCAAAAACCCAAAAAGCCTCATTTTGGTAACCCGTATAAATCAAGAACATCGTCAGCACGCACAAAAACAGACTGCTTACGCCAAAAATCTGCATGTTTTTGGTCAGGTAGAGCCGACGTCGCAGATTGGCAATCTGCCCGAGAAGCACCTCATCCTGATGAAGTTGAAATTTGGCATGCAAATCCCGGATCAGTGCAGCATATCCCAGGAAACGATTGGTATAGGCCAGCAGGATCAGCGAGATGGCGGAGAAGAGAAGGGCGGGGGTGGTTAAAGTGAATTCGTTCATTGTTCTTAATTTAGATAAAGACTAGGACGACTAGGATGACTAGGACGAAGGGGATGAGTTGTTTTGATCAAATCTCATCTCTCATGACAGTGACCGTTCCGTCCGCACTTTGACAGTCTCAGGGACCATCTCGCTTTAGGATGGGTTCTCCTTTTCATCGCCGGGATCGTCCTAGTCATCCTAATCGTCCCCTTCGTCCTAGTCGTCCTAGTCGTCCCAGTCGTCCCAGTCTATCTTCTTGCTATTTCAAAAGTTCAGCAATCCGCTCCCGTAGCTTCTCAGCCCGCAAATTCTTGCCGATAATCTTGCCGGTTTTATCCAGCAACAGGTTGGCCGGAATGGAGTTGATTCCGTACATTTTGGCGGCCGCATTGCCCCAACCCTTGAGGTCGGAAACGTGCGACCAGGTCAGTTTGTCATCGGCAATTGCCTTGAGCCACTTGGCCTTGTCACTATCACAAGAGACACCAATCACATGAAATCCTTTGGCATTGTAATCTTTCCAGACCGCAACAACATTTGGATTCTCACCACGGCAAGGTCCGCACCATGAAGCCCAAAAATCGACCAGGGTATAGGCGTGTTTGGCATAAACATCAGAAAGCTTTACTGGAGTCCCAATTGAGTCGTTCATGGTAAAATCGGGGGCAGTTTTGCCAACGGCCACGGATTGCAGAAGCGTTACCCGGTCGGCAAGCGCTTTGGCGCTTTTGCTTTTCATAACTTCGGGGGAGAATTTCTTAAGATAACCCTGAATTTCGTCTGCCTCCATGCCGTATTGGATCTGTTGCAATACAACCGGAGCAACAAAGGAGTTGGGATTTCCGGCTACAAAATCTTTTTGAACTGCCATTTGCACATTGTCCAGTGAATCGAGCTGTTTCTCCAGGGAAGCCTGCAAAGCGGCGTCGTTCTTTTGTTTGGCCTCGTTGTATTTGCCGTAGATTTCCTTCATTTTGGTATTCAGGACAGCGCCATTGGCCTCCAATGCCTTCATCTCATCCTGACTTGCGGATCCGGTGATGGTCACATTTCGCAAATCATCCGATTTACCTGTAACCTGAATGGCCTTGTTCTCAACCAAAACAGGCACCTGCTTACGTTCGCCCAAAACCAGGAAACACATATCCGGCACCTCAACAGCGCCTTTCAGTTCGAATTTTCCACCTACACTTTTGGCAGAATCCAACGTAGTCGCTTCTCCGCCAACCCGTTGTTTAAGATAAACTGTTCCATCCGGAAGACCTTCAATATTCCCACTGATGGTAAATTTTGGGGACGGTGCGCTGCACGCCGCAAACAATGCTGCAAGCGAAATCAAATAAAAGATTTTTCTCATTTTTATGATTTTAGGAATTTAAAACTTTAATGGGGATTACTTCGTGGACCTTTGTGTTATCCTTAGCGTCCATTGTGGTTAATAATTAAAAAATCTTACCACATAGGTCACAAAGTGCGGCACAAAGGGACACCAAGGCTGGAATATTATACGTCACAAATAAGAATGCACTTTTTCAGGGAGGCCAGTTTGTCGGGATTGGTTGGCACAAACTCCTGTCCTACAAAACCTTTGTAACCGGTATCAACAATCGCTTTCATGATGGCAGGATAATAAAGTTCTTGTGTCTCATCCAATTCGTGCCGCCCTGGAACACCTCCGGTATGGATATGGCCAATATATTTGATATTTTTACGAATAGTGTCAATAACATTCCCCTCCATGATCTGCATGTGGAAAATATCGTACAGCAACTTAAACCTTTCTGATCCGACCATCTCACAAAGGGCAGCGCCCCAGGCTGTATGGTCACATTGATAGTCCTTGTGGCCATAACTATTAAGCAATTCCATGATGATGGTAACCCCATGTTTTTCGGCAAGCGGAGTAAGCCTGCGCAATCCCTTGGCACAATTGATCAGTCCAACCTGGTCATTTTGGCCCTCCCGGTTACCGGAGAAACAGATCAGGTTGGGAACTCCTGCAGCAGCGGCTTTGGGAATCATTGCTTCGAAATCGGCCACCAGCTTATCATGGTTCTCGATCCTGTTAAATCCTTTCGGAATGCCCCAATCGGTTGCATAGCCAACTGCACATTTGAGCCCCGCAGAGCTTACTGTAGCCCAGTCTTTCTCTTGCAACAGCTCAATGGATTCGAGTCCCATCTCTTTACATGCCTTCGCCAGGTCAGCAAGCGGTATATCGCCATAACACCATTGGCTTACCGAATGGTGTATATTCCCTTTCAATCCGTTGGAAGCTGGTTCTGCGGCCCTGCTTTCCTGAAAAGGCAAAACAGTTGCCGACAAGGCCACCGAGGCAGCTGTTTTCCCGATCATCTCTCTTCTGTTCATAGTCGAATGGATTCTTTTGTATTGCACGAATTTAATAATTTTTAAATGTAAATTTATAGTGCGATATTTGGATCGCTACTATGACTATACGTTCGTTTTAAATAATTACACAGAGTCACACAGAGAAGCACAGAGTTACACGGAGAAAAAAAATAAATGTTTATGGGGTTATTCTCCTTAACATTTCAAACATTTCGTTGCCTCTGTGTAACTCTGTGCTTCTCTGTGTGACTCTGTGTAACATTTATTTTGCTGCGATAGAAACTATTAACAATTATCAAAATGAACCGTTTATTCTGCATTTTTGCCTTGGCGCTCCTGCCGCTGGTGACTTCGGCGCAATGGCTCGATTTCTCCAAAACATCCATTTTTTGTTCCAATAAGAAGAACATCCAACTATTCAAGGCAGCTACTATATTGCAGGAAGAGCTTCAGCTTCGCACCCATATACAATTGGCTATCGCCGGAAAGTTGGACTCCAAAAATCTGCCGCAGATCATCATTTGCCTCGAAAAAGATGCATTGAAACTGCCTTTCGGGATTACAACTGCCCTAAATTCCCTGCCGCCTACCGGGAAAGACGGGTACAAAATTGTCTGCCCGGATACCAAAACAGTGGTCATTGCAGGCCACGATGAGCGGGGTACACTTTACGGAGCGGGCTATCTCCTGCGAAAGATGGAGCTCTCCGCCAACAAAATGCTGGTACCGGATCATCTCTCGATCTCTTCCACTCCGGTCTACCCCATCCGGGGCCATCAACTTGGCTATCGTCCCAAGACCAATGCCTACGATGCCTGGACCGTCGCCCAATACGACCGCTACATCCGCGACCTGGCCCTTTTCGGCGCCAACAGCATCGAGATCATGCCTCCCCGGACCGACGATGATGCAACCAGTGTACACATGAAACTGCCGGCCATCCAAATGATCGTCGAACAGGCAAGAATCTGCAAATCCTACGGACTGGATGTCTGGATGTGGTATCCCAACATGGGCAGCGACTACAACTCCCCCGATTCGATCAAGTCCGAACTTGCCGAACGTGAAAAAATATTCAGTATCCTTCCCAAACTCGATGCCCTTTTCGTACCCGGTGGCGATCCCGGTGATCTTGAGCCGGATCCGCTGTTCAACTGGTTAAGCCAGGAGGCGGTGGTACTGAAGAAATATCATCCCAATGCCAAAATTTGGGTATCCCCTCAGGCATTCAAACCAAGCACCGTCTGGTACGCCAACTTCTTCTCCCACATCAACAAAAAACCGGATTGGCTGGGAGGTGTCGTTTATGGGCCATGGATCAAAATGCCACTACCGGAGGTTCGCAAGGCTACAGATCCGTCCATTCCAATCCGTCTTTATCCTGATATCACCCATAGTTATAGCTGCCAGTACCCGGTACCGGAATGGGACCTGGCCTTTGCCATGACCCTGGGCCGCGAATGCATCAACCCCAGGCCAGTGGATGAAAAACTGATCCACAACCGTTATGCCTCATTGGCGCAGGGAAGTATCAGCTACTCGGAGGGTACCAACGACGATGTGAACAAATTTATCTGGACCGGCCAGGACTGGAATCCCGAAACCCCTGTCATCGAAACGCTCCGGGATTATGCACGCTATTTCATCGGATCTCAATACGCGGATGCCGTTTCGCAGGGTTTGATGGCGCTGGAGCAGAATTTTCGCGGACCACTCCTGGCCAACGAACAGGTCGAAAGAACCCTGCAGCAATGGCAGGATATGGAAAAATCAGCCTCCACGGATGTGCTTTCAAATCCAAGGTTTCAGAGCGGACTTATCAGGGCTTACTTTGATGCCTATACCAGGCGCCGCCTGATCTATGAAACGGATCTGGAACAACAGTCACGTTCCATTCTCGAGGCAGCCAAACCAAACGAAACCCATAAAGCCATTCAGGATGCAAGGGATATACTGCTTCAGGCCAAAGAAAAACCAATTGCGGAGCCACTAAAAAGCAGATGTTTTGCCCTTACGGATTCGCTTTTCCGAAGCTTCGGCGCCCAGCTCACCATCGGGAAACACCATGCCATGAGCGGTCGTGGTAACTTTATCGACAACATCGATATCCCCCTCAACGACGCGCTCTGGCTGTTGGACCAACTCAATCGAATAGAAAAGAAGAGCGATGAGAAAGATCGGCTGGCCGAAATTGGTAAAATGTTGCATCGGACGGATCCCGGTCCGGGCGGGTTTTACGACAACCTTGGCAATCCCGCATCGTGGAAACATGTGAAGGCTCAGAAAAGCTGGCAGGAAGATCCAGGAAGCCTGGAGTCGCCCCGCGTCAGCTTCGGTGTTGGACTGAAGCGTGTCGAATGGGTAGATGAAATTGTGGCCAAAGGATTCGAAGGACAAACCACTCCGCTGGCCTGGATGAACCAGATCAACACGCTCTATTTCACACCACTGGAAATGGAATATGCCGATCTTGACCCAGCCGCTAAATATACACTGCGAGTTGCATACACCGGCCGCTTTCGCTCTAAGATGAAACTCGAGGCCAACGGTATCCTGATCCACGACTTTATCAGGATGGGTACGCAGCCCATCTTTGAGTTTCAACTCCCGAAAGAGGTGACGCAATCCGGCAAAGTAACTTTCACCTGGAGCTGCGCCCAGAACGACAAAGGCGAAGGAGAAAGGGGTTCGCAGGTGGCTGAGGTGTGGTTGATTCGGAATGACTGAGGGAGGACTAGGAAGACTAGGATGACTGGGACGACTAGGATGACTGGGACGACTAGGACGACTGGAATGACGGAGAGACGAAAATGACGGAGGGAGAAAGTTGAGAGTTGTGAGTTGAAAGTGTTCGAAATATATTTCCGGACGGGTAGTTTTCTGGGCGTATGCAAAGGGGAAACGGTGAAACAGTGAAACATTGAAAGGACTAGCTTTTCATCGGGGTTAAGCCACGTAGTGGCGAAATCTTGGTAGCCAGGGGTGGAGTGAAACGGAACCCCTGGAAATGAATGATAGATGAAGAGCCGTCCGTGGAAGCAGTCCAAAAAAGCTTGTAAGTTAATTTCGGACGGAACAGTGGCAATTCTGAAAGATGCAAAGAATTAGGAAAAATAATTTAGAAATTGAATAATGTGGAAATTGGGAAATGTGAAAATGTAAAAATAAGCAGTTGCACGATCCTGAATTTTTGACCACTATGTTGAGCCAAAACAAATACAGCCGCGTAGCGGCGGCATATTGGTAGCCCGGGGTAAAGCGACGAAGGAGCGGCACCCCGGGTTGGAAATGATGAATATAGAGCCGTCCGCGGTAGCATGCCAAAAGAAGATGGTAAGCTAATTTCGGACGGAACAGTTGCAATTCTGAAAGAAGCAAAGAAAGGTGAAAATAATATGAAAATTGGAAAATGTGAAAATGTGAAAATTGACATCTGCCAAGTCATAGGGCTCTGTGTAACTCTGTGCTTCTCTGTGAAACTCTGTGTAATAAAATATTAGCTCAAATCTAAAATACTATGAAACAACTATTTCTATCTATTTCCTTATTTCTATTTATTTCCCTGCCGGGATTTTGTCAAAATACCCCGCAAAAAATCATCCCCGGCCAATTCCTGAAATCCTGGTTACTGCTTGGACCAATCCCGTTGCAAACCCAACCAGACCCAGCAAAATCCTGGGACCATCTTCCCGGATTCAAAAATGACTACCTCGGCAAACTAGGTGGGGTGCAAAACCTCCTGGTAAAACCCGGCGATATTGTCAAAATTGGCAAAAAGTCGCTGGCATGGAAACATTGGCAATCAAACGATTCGATTGTCGATCTTGCTGCAGCCCTTTCCAAAACTTACCCCGTCTTCGCCTATGCCTATACAACCGTCGAGGCGGCAGAAGAGGGCGTTCAACTGATTGGTCTTGGCACCAACGACGGGGCAACTTTGTACGTAAACGGCACCCAGGTATACGATTATCCTGCCTCGCGCGGTGTAAAAATCGACGGGGACCTAATCCCTGTCCTTCTGAAAAAAGGATCCAATACCCTCCTGCTAAAAGTCGAACAGCATGGCAACAAGTGGGGCTTCGCCCTGAGATTTCACAATTTTTCGGCTGCTGAAGCGCTAGACAGAGGCGATCTTTTCAAAATATGGGCTGACGAATCCGGGACCGCAAGCATCGTCTCCTCCTATCTTCCCGATGTGTTGAACCACATGGTTCGAAAAATATCCGTAACGATCAGCGACATTCACGGCATTGAGATCCTTAAGGAAGACCGCTCGACCAACTTTTGCACACCCCTCAAAATTCCTTCAGCCAACTACCAGCCTTACCTGGCAACGGTTACCGTTCAACTAAAATCCGGAATGACACTACAGCGAACCAGCGAATTTACGGCTGGCAAAAGAATCGAATATGCGCTTTTTAGTCAAGGCAAGTCTGATTACCGGATCTCCATTGCCAACAACGCCTCCGAATTAGAAAAATGGGCCGCAAAAGAGCTGCAACACTGGCTGAAAGAGATTAGTGGAGTGGAAATTCCGCTTCTCCCTGAAGATCCGAA
>Ga0265297_10004712_pt1 | contig 21847 bp, 19 predicted proteins | sample Munlanlwell13791_FD_192502 | JGI IMG/M metagenome (GOLD analysis project Ga0265297, IMG submission 192502) | Leachate microbial communities from a municipal landfill in Southern Ontario, Canada - Leachate well 137-91 | ecosystem: Engineered > Solid waste > Landfill > Unclassified | place... | reverse complement strand
AACGCGCAGTGGACGAACTGGAGTGGATCGCACAGGCGACAGCAAAAAACATCAGCATGTTCCTTTGGCCTTGGATTATGGAATCAATTTGAAGTTTAAATGGAATTAGTCGGAGGAGGGATAGTATGGGCAGCAGTGGGCATCAACGCCCGGTTGTTATCCGAGCCCGGAACGTTAGTGACGGGGCAAATTATGGTCCTTTTAAAAGTGTTGTGCTCGGCTGGTCACTGACGTTCGCGGCTCGGCCATTGTTAAGGTCTCACCCTGTGGGCACGGGCGTGACGCCCGTGGTGAGGCCGTGCCGGAGAGGCGGCGATCGTCACGGGGGAAAAGGACTTCATTGAATTATTTTCTTGCCACAATAAATGAAATGTATTTTGCCTTTTGGGAAACCATCGGATCGATAATGGCATCCAATTTTCCCGCCAGCCGGTTGGCTATTTTCCCCTTGAAAAAAGCGCCACAAACCCCATACTTTTTGATGTAATTTTAGTTGTGTGGGTCATGGAATATATTTTACCGCAATTCGGCACGCCGCCTGTAAAAGTCACTTATCGATCTAGGTGGACGAAAAATTCCTTTATCCTTCCAATGATAACATCCTGATCCTCTTGGCACAACTCGTAATAGCAAGGCAAGCGAATTAGGCGCTCTGACAGCTCTTCCGTGACCGGCAGATCGCCCGGCCTGCAACCGTATTGCCGGCCCATGGGCGATGTGTGCAGAGGAACATAGTGGAACACCGCCTGGATGTTGTTTTGCTTCAAGTGCGCCAGCAGTTGGGTGCGAAGGGCCACGGAGTTCGTAATGATGTAGAACATGTGGGCATTGTGTTCGCACCCCGGTGGGGCCTGTGGTAGGCGCAGATGTCCGGCATCGGCCAGTGGTTGGAGGCCGGTGGCATAGCGGGCGTGAATGGCGTGCCGTTGCCGGGTGATTTCGTCGGCCTGTTCGAGCTGGGCATAGAGAAAGGCGGCAATCAATTCCGACGGCAGGTAGGAGGAGCCGATGTCCACCCAGGTGTATTTGTCCACTTCGCCGCGGAAGAACCTGGAGCGGTTGGTGCCTTTTTCCCGGAGGATCTCCGCACGTTCCACAAAGCGCGGGTCATTAATGACCAAGGCGCCCCCTTCGCCGCTGATGAAATTCTTCGTTTCATGGAAACTGTAACAGCCAAGGTGGCCGATGGTGCCGAGATAACGGCCGTTAAACGTGGCGTTGACCCCTTGGGCGGCGTCCTCAATGACCAGCAGGTTGTGCTTGGCCGCAATCTCCATGATGACATTCATCTGACAAGCCACGCCGGCGTAATGGACGGGAACAATGGCCTTGGTCTTGGGAGTGATCGCCGCTTCGATCTTGGTTTCGTCGATATTTAGAGTGTCGGGCCGGATGTCCACAAAACAGATGGCAGCACCGCGCAGGGCAAAGGCGTTGGCGGTGGAGACAAAGGTATAGGAGGGCATGATGACCTCGTCCCCGGGGCCAACCTCGGCAAGTAAGGCGGCCATTTCCAACGCGGCGGTGCAAGAATGGGTTAGCAGCACCTTGTGGGCCTGAAACCGTTCCTCCATCCACGCATTGCACTTCTTCGTGAACTGGCCGTCTCCCGCAAGATGCCCTTTCTGCACGGCCTGCGCCATGTAGTAAAGTTCTTTGCCGGCAATGAATGGACGATTGAATGGAATCGAGGTGTGCATTAGCTTATTTCTTCCAAATGTGCCAAATGTCCTGCTCGTTTTCAATAATGTAGCCCATTTTGTGGTATAAGTTGCAGGCGGCTATATTAGTTTTTTGTGTTACCACGGTACAGGTTCTAGCACAAAGACTGTCGTAATAGGCCTCGCATTGTTTCAGAAGGCGCATTCCAAAACCTTTTCCCCTGTATTTTTCGTTAATGGCAAGGAGCCCGATTTTGCCGACACCGTTTTCGACGGAAGCCGTAACCATTCCTTGCACGCAATGGAAATCAGAGAGGACAAAAACTTTTGAACCTTCTTCTCTGAGCGCTTTTCGGAGCCATTCACCGTACAAGGCTTTGAAGTGTGGATTAAACCGGGGATCGAGAAAAAATCGGGATAGGTGTCCGCTGGCGTATGCCAATTGCAGTAATTCTTCTTGCTCCGTTGTGGTTTCTATGATCGAACGGTCCCAGGTCGCGAATGTGGAATTTACCGGTTTCTTGAACGTAATTTTCCGGTCATAGCATTGGCTAGAAAAATTTTCGAGCACTGGGCGATATAGTTCAACAATATTTGAGGGAAGGACGACATAGATCACCTCTGCGTCACTGTATTTTAAGCATTCCGACAGGCGATGACTTTCCAGGGTACTGTCAACGATTGCCTGCGCCACACGCATACCAAAAAAGCGGGAATCCCATTCAAGAAGGCGATAGTTCATGCATGTCCATCCATATTGATTTTATCCGAAATAATGAACGTTGGTCGCCCCTTGACTTGATCAAAAATTTTGCCTATGTAAATACCAATAATTCCCAAAGAAAACATCAGTATGCCGCCAATGAACCACACCGACAAGATCAAACTCGCATATCCTTGAACTTTAATTTTGTCCGTCAAGTATAGGGAGTAATAAAAAATAGCTATGAGCAGCGCTATGGCGGACATGGCGAAGCCCGTATAGGTAAATATTTTTAGTGGTTTGTCGGAAAAGGCGATGATATTGTCGGTTGCCAGCCGAAGGAGTTTTATTAGGGAATACGATGAGGCCCCCGCCTTGCGTTCCCCGTGGCTCACGGGGAGGTAGGCTTTTCGGAACCCCACCCACTGCGACATGGTCGGGAAATAACGGATGTTGTCTTCCATGAACAGAATCGATTGAATAACCTTATGGTGATAGATACCGAAGTTGGCCACGCTGTGGTCTAATTTAGTGTCGGTCAAATAGCCTAAAATTTTGTAGAACGACCGTGATTGCAGCCGTTTGAGGATACCATCCTGCCGGTCATGGCGCTGAGCAAATACGGAATCATAGCCTTCCCTAGCCTTCTGGTAGAGGTTGGGGATTTCTTCCGGGACGTCCTGCAGGTCGCAGTCCATGACCACCACCCATTCTCCGGTGACATAGGTAAGCCCTGCGGTGATGGCGTAATGCTGCCCGAAGTTGCGTGAGAGGTTGATGCCCTTGATGCGGGGATCTTCCTTGCAGAGGGCTGCGATGTCCGGCCAGGCATTATCGGGGCTGGCATCGTTGACGAGGATGAGTTCAAAATCGGGGAATGCGGACTCCGCGCTTGTCTTCACCCGTTCATAGAGATCCCGCAGGAAGACACGTCCCATGTATACGGGGACGACAATGGATAGGCGGTTGGAATGGGGGTTCATGATTTTCCCCTTGCACCTTGGCAGTCACACTGATTTCGACGACACCGTACCAATTCCCACAGCCCAAGATGACAGGCTCCCAGGGCAATGGTCACCAATGAGTAAGCGCGTAGCACCAGCGATCCTCGCTGTGCGATGGCCGCCGCGCAACCGAAGTGCATCAACAGTTGCGAGGTTCCGACTTCCCCGATGCCCACGCCTCCGGGAATCAGGCTGATGATACTGATCAGGGCCACAATCGACATCAGCGCCACGGCCTTTGCGAAATCCAAGTGAATTCCGCCCGCATATAGAAATACCTGCCAACTGAAGACGACCGATGCCCATGAAACACCGGTGATCACCACTGCCAAGATCAGCGTCGGCAGGTCGCCCACGCACTGCCGCATGTGCTCCAAAAGCCGTTGCAGGCGGCCGGTGACGCGCAGTTTGGCCAGGACCAACAACCCCGCCACGCCCGCCAGCAAGAGACCGCCAAGGATTGCGTAAGCGCGGTTCGGCAGGATATTGACGGTGGTCAGCAGGCTCACGCAGGCCATGGTCAGCAAGGCCGCCAAGTCCAGCACGCGTTCAATCAGAAATGTGCCATAACCGGGCGAGCGCTGGATTAAGCCATACTTTTTGAGCAGTTCGATCTTGAGCATTTCCCCCGATTGGAACGGCGTGACCAAGGAAAAGCTCAGTGAGACGGCCGTACACAGGTACAAGTCGAGGAATGGCACATGTGTGCAGGTCCGTCGTAATAAAATGTGCCAACGGAGCGTTCGTAGCAACCAATAGGTCACAATGGAGGCGCCGCCGCCGGCAATCAGACAGGCCAAGTTTACGTTCTTGAGAACCTGTCCCAACTCCCGCCATTGGAAGGTGCGCCCAATGTACCAGATACTGGCCGCGAAGACGATGGCGCCGAAAAACACGGAGACTACCTGGCGCCACTGCCTCCACCCCGTACCCGTTGTTTCGTCGGGGGTGTTGTCAAATGTCTCGGTTGGGGTGTTTGGGTCGTGATCGTTTTTTTTGCATTAGTTGCCGGTTTGCATCATGGAATAGGTTTTTTCCATCGACTCAAATCCAACTGTGCCGTGGTTGGGCCGAGCTTGGTCATGGCGGCAGGATCTGCCTTGAACAACGTTCTTAAGGATGAGGGATAACCATAGGCCACCATTTGGGTTTTTCCCGCGAGGTCCGCCAATGTCTTGGCGATCTCCGGCCTGCGAGTGAAATCCAAGGGCGAAGCCTTGAGTTGCAATACGGTTACGGCGCATTGTGCGCCATCATCAAAGTGGCGGATTTCTTGCACGAACGCCTGTTGGTTGTCTTTGCATGGATCGCGGGTGGTTAGGCCCAGGCCGGCCAATTCGGCGACGGCATAGCCCGTGCTGCCCTGCAAAATGAGCAGTGGCAGCTGTTCGCGGATGGCCGTCTGATACAGGTGCTGGCGCTCGTCTGACAGTTGTGTGGCGAGTGCGCGCCATTGCCCACCGAGCAGCACGGCGCCGTGGCCAAACAGTGGTCGCGGGCCTTCCGGAGTGGGAAACGCCGCGCCGGCGCCCAGTGTCAGCGCCAGCAACTTGCCGTTATTGGGTGGGCGATCAAAGGGTTGCCGTTCGAAGCCGGGGCCGCTGGCGTTATCCCCCAGTTGGGCGCGCACCCCGATGCACCAAGGTCCGAGCAACAGGCCGGCGCAAAGCAGCGGCAACAGCCACCGCGGGCTTTGGAAAAAAGGTTGATACCATAGAAAGCGGCAGCCAGCGGCAAAACCAATGGCCAAAGGCACGGCAAAGGCAATGTATTGTTTGGGATTTCCCACATAAGCCAATCCAAGCAGGGGCAGGACAAGAACGAGAGAAACCAGTCCGACGCGCCATTTTTGCCATAGTAGAACGCCAAGACCAATTAGGAAAAGGATGACGGTGCCGGGGGTGAAAAGGGGCAACGCATTGGGGATCATAAAAAGTAAGGTTTCGCCCTTTTGGGTCATGCCTTGGTGCGCTATTTGGGAATAGGCCGCCATTTGCTTGGCAACGGCAAACATTTCGCCAGGTCCATAACCGGTAACAGCAACCGTGCCAAACCAAGCGACTAGGGCGGAAAAGCCCCACGCCACGGCGACGTATCCGCGACGCCAATCTAGAAGGCGCACGTTCTGAGAGTGGCCGCCGGCCAGGAACAAGTCCCAAAAAATTACCCAGCCATAGAGCACCAGGTTCCAACGGCACGCCGCGCCGCAGGCAAAAAAGACGACGGACGCAAGACCAACCCCCCACGTGCGAAGATCGCAGGTTGCCTTGCCAAGGTTTGAACAGGCAAGAAGTTTCCTCGCCAAAAGATGCGCGACCAAAACCAGGCACATGCCCGTCATCATGGGGGTGTAGACCAGGCCCAAATAGAAAAACTCCGGCATGGCGGCCATGAGGGCCAAGGCGAACAGCAACTTGGTGCGTGCCTCGGTTTCATTGAGCCATGAAAAGACCAATACCAGCATCAGAACGACAGCCAGGCAGGCACTGGCAGCGGTGAATGACATGGCCGTTACGCGCAGGATAGGTTCCTTGGCTGGCAAGACGGACAACAACAGATCCATGCCGCCTTGATAGGGGCTGTATGGTGGTTGAACCACGGCGTTTCGGCCCAGCGCGTGATAGGCAATGGAGGAAGCATCGTCCCCCTCAATGTACACGAACGTTAACGACGCCAGATACACTAGGGAGAAAACGCCGACAACGCAAAATAACCAACAATTACTACGTACCCAACCATGCGTCATAGTTTATCCTTAAATGAAGAGAGTTTTTTGGAGTCACCGATTTTTGATGGCTCACGGCAAACTCAATAACAATGTCAAATGATGAAGGGGGAACGGTGGTAAACATCTAGGGGCGGAGAACGAAACGCCTTTATTGGGCGTGATAGTAACTGGTCAAATGGGCTTTTTATCAGTTAAATAATTGACCTATTATTCACATTCTTGTCTTAGATGTTTGTTGCTCCCCGTTTTGCGTCTTTTCCAATTTTTTATTTTCACGGTTTCGCACCGAGTGGGAGCTGGACTATGGTCGCGCAAATACGCTGCCCAATGCAGGGAGGCGGCCCAGCCCTGATCTACTTCCCGCAGCTTCTGGGGCCACCGCCAACACGACGTGTGTGCCAAGGCGCCGAGTGTGTAATGGAGGCGATAGCCGGCCAGCATGTCCGGCGAGTCATGGATCAGGCGTGGCAGCATGACCGTGGGGGATGGATTGGGCTTGACGGCACCCCCACGCCATGGGTGGGGATAGTCAAACCGGAAACCGCCCCGGGGCGCTTTCAAGTGCCGCACGATCTCGTTGGGCAGGCAAATGATGTTGGCACCCGTCAGGCGGAGGCGTATGCCATATTCGGTATCTTCGCCGAAACCTCCCTCCAGTCGTTCGTCGAATCCACCAATAGCAGTGGCGAAGGTACGTTCCACTAGCCCGGCACAGGTGCCAAACCGTGCCCAAGCATGTGGCCATGGTACCGCTGGTGTCGGTTTCTTGAATGGCGGATTGACCACTGTGGCATTCACTGCCCCCACCTGGTAACGGCGGGCGGCGGTCAGCATATTGGCCAGGAACACAGGATCCAAGCGGACGTCATCGTCCAGAAACAACACCCAACGGCTGCTGGCCTTGGCCAGCGCCAGATTGCGGGCGCGGCAAGCTCCGACCCAATTCACCACCGTGTGATCCAAGCGGAACGGCCAGTTTTTTCCTTCAACCCGAAAGAGGGTCGGCATCTTGGTCGCGACGTCAGCATCGGCCGGCAGCCGCTGATCCACCACATAGACGGTGCACGGTGGGATGGTTTGCCGTGCCAAGTCCTCCAAGACATTCTGCAAATGCTCCGGCCGGCAGAGCGTGGGGAGAATGACATCGACCTCTTGATCTCCATCCTCCTGTGCGTCCGTTAGCGATTCGGTCACTTCCGCGTGCAAGGCTTGCAGCGGTTGAGTATCCATGGCCGGCGGGCGGGACGTGAACCAAGCGCGAAGGGCCGTGGCCAGGGGCAGGCGTTGCCGCCGCCACCATTCCCCGGCCAGCCAAAACGGCAGCCATTTGGCACCATAAACACGGCGAACAAACCAGGCGGCTTCCCAAGTAGTAAAAACCAGCTTCGGCGCGGTGGCCACCGCCTGGTCCGGGGCGGTGAACAGGTCCGGCGTGGAATAGGGAAAAGCACCGCCGGCCATCAAGCGGTAGGCAAAAGCCCACAGGGCCACGGTCCAGGTCGGGGCGTTCGGATCGAACAGGTGGGTGCTGAACAGGTCGCCGCGGCAGATGCCAGCAGCAGGCGACACCAGCCAGGTGGGGACGCGATTGCCGGTGGGCGCGGGTAGCAGATACGGGGTGTCGAAATAGACAAAACCGAGCGCTTGGCCGGCCCGCGCGGTTTGTTGCCCGGCGCCGTAATGCAGCAGTTCCAGCGGCTGGCGGAGCAGCGCCGGCCATTCGTGGACGGGGCGGGCCGAGGCCGCCCAGCGCTGGTCGAGCCAGGCGATGTGCCGGACCGCGGGATCGGTCGCCAGCTCGATTACGGCCGCGCTGGGGGTGACGGCCTGGAGTCGCACCGGCTGCCGGCCTTGAGGCGATACCCGATCACACCCCAACAACTGGTCGCCGTCCAAGTTAAGCAGGATCAGATCATTCATGTGGAAAGCAGAAAGGAAACGTGATACGTGACCCGTGGTTTTGTGACCAGTAATCAGTGATCAGTAAACTTAGTAATCAGTCAAGCAGAGGAACCGGATAGACCGGGCCCTTGTTTTTCAAAACCCGGAATGCGAGTGACAGGGCAAATGGATGTCCTGCCTGGATCAATGGTGCTGCCTTTGCCTGGTCACGCCACCCCCTGTGGTCGCTTTGTTCCCGGCTCTGAAAACCACGGGGGCCTTTTTTTAGAGCGCGATGCAATCGCTTTACTACATTTCTTGGGGGGCAAAAACGCTTTCGTATTGCGCGGCGATGGTGGCGGGGGCGAATGCCGCCACGGTGGCGGGAGGCGGCAGCAATTCCCCCAACCGGCCGCTCTGCTTGTAGTCCCATAGTTGGTGCAAGGCTCGGGCGATGGCGGCGGGATCGTCAGTGTCTGCTCGCAGGCCGCCCCCGGCGCGCAGGCAATCGGCGACTTCACCGTTTTCTGGACTGAGCGCCAGGATGGGTCGGCAACCGGTTACATAGTCGGCCAGCTTTGACGGCAGAAAAATCCCATCGTTCAATCCTTGCCCTTCGACCAAGAGATAGACATCTGCCTCATCCAGCCAAGTGATGACGCTTTCTGGAGACTGGTAGCCGCTAATTGCAATATTGGGGCGTAGATCCTCTGGCGGCGCCAATCGCGGATCCATAGTGCCATCCGCCAAGACGGTGCAGCGTCCGCAGAATTCGATGACCACCCCATTCTGGGCCGCCGGATACGCCTGGAACAACTGACGCAGGCCGTCATAGAGCGGTTCGACTCGTCGCTCTTTCATCAGCAGGCCGGCATGGCGCAACAGCAGTTTGCCAGCATCGCGTTTGATTGGTTTTTCCTTGTTTCTCGTTACCGTCATCGGATCAAGAGCCGGAATGCGGCCGATATGCGGAATGGCGCGGGCTTTGGCACGGAACCGCGTTCGACTGCCATTCAGCAGGTGCTTCATCAGCCGTACGCCGGGATACACCACTGTTTCCGCCTGCGTCAGCCAGTGGTTCAATACCCATTCCTGACGGATGCGCGACACCGGCCCGACCCTAAAAAAATAGGGCGCCGGGTACAGATGGTATGGCCATGGATCGCTGAAATAGGCACACCACCGCAACCGCGGAAAGTGTTGTTTCACCCGGCTGGCCGCGACATGGCTGGCGTAATGATTGAGGCGCGAATGCAAAACGTCGGGAAGACCGTCCTGGGCGACCCTGGCGGCGACTGCGGCCTCAACCGCCCGTGCCCAGGCGCGATCCTGCAGGGTGTAACCGTAAATAGTCCCCGGAATTGCGGCCAAGCGCTTGCCCAGCCAGCCCCCGCGTTGGTTCAGCCAATTCCATACCGTTGGCTGTTGGGCGACTGGCCAGAGAACGATTTCCACGTCGATCCCGTCCAGCACGGCCCGTTTGACCTCGGAACTGGTCAGCTCCGACTCAATGCCCGCAGTGAAAACCGTCAATTGATGGCCGCGATCCGCCAGGGCGCGGGCCAGTTTCGTGGTTACCAATCCCTCGGCTGTGCGGTTGAAAAAATGATAGGAAAGTAAAAAAATTTTCACAAGAAAGTCAAAATCCCTTTGCCGCTTTAGTATCCGTATGTTGTCCCGGCTTTAGTGGTCACCACGTTTCCACATGGCCATACGGGGGAAATAGTTTTCTTCTATATTGCCGGTATTTTTGGCGCAATCTAACATATAATGTAGGAGGAATAAGCTTTTCGTTTCGAATTTTCTCTGCTGCTTGCCGTTCATTTTCCAGCGTGGACGATTTTCTTCCATAATTATTAATGCTGATCAAATAATGGTTTAAATTATAGATGAAAATATCATTGCAGTCAATGCGTTTTTTCCATCGATCAATAACCGTATTTACCGGCGAATATAGTTTAAGCATGACTTTCGCGGCGTCTTTATTGATCATATAACCAGCGCCACTGAAAGCAAAAATGGTTTTGTGAAGTGAAAGTTGAGGGAATGGTTTGTGTGCATTTTGTGACAGGGTGTTGATTCTGTTTGGTTGGGGAATTCGTTCAACCGGATTTTTACAAAAAGAATGTACAGGTGTCAACAGGATTATTATAGGAATATCTTTCTGCAAAAATGACAATAATTCAGTGGCGATATGGCACAATAATGGGCTTATAAGAACGTCATCTTCAAAAATAAAAGCACCATTTTTCTCGTTTCTAATAATACAGTCATAAATCTTGCAATGGCTTAATGCGCAACAAACCTCGCTCATAGACAAGTTGTGGTTGCGAACTTGTTCTTCAGAATATGAAAGATTAGTGGCTTTGTTGGTGATGCTATTTTTGTCAATGGCAGTAAAAAAAACGTAGTCGAATATTTCAAGACTTTTCATCTGCTGGAGCATAAAATTTTTACGGTCAACATCTTGCTCTCGATTAATGATATAGGCTTTCATGATTGTGTGTCCCAAGGATAAGAAATGTCGTTGGGTGTTTATATGGCAATGTCGTTATTTGCGGAATTATGTTTGCCGCCGTCAGCTTCGTTCATCGAAGGCGGTTTGCCAAATGGAACAATTCCGCGATGTGCTGGCGGAAGGGGGGCATGGCAAAACGCGCGACCCGCGCGCTAGCCGCTGCGCCGAGCCGTTGTCGCCGGTCCGTATCGTGGATCAGTTCCAACGTTTGTTTTCGCCACTCTTCACGGGTGTGCCAGAGGTAACCCGCCTGGCCGTCGGTACCCACGATCTCTGGCTGGCCGCCACCCGCAAAGACCACTGGCACGCATCCCGCACTCATCGCCTCGACGGTGACAATGCCAAAATGCTCCATGCCCTGGGGCTGTGTTTCCATATCCAACCCTTCGCCGACGGCGTGCCAGAACAGCGAAGCTTCTCCATAAAGCCGTTCCAGTTCGGGGCGCTGGATGTCCAAGTGCAGATGCACCGGCAACCCTTGGGCGGCGGCCCGCACATGTGCCAGATACTCGGTATCTAGGACAAAGCCGGCGAGGTGCAGTTCCCATCCAGTCAGTCCATCCGCGCACAATTCCCGGAACAACTGCACCATTTCCAGTTGCCGCTTGGTCCGGCCATGGCCCAGAAACCGGCCCGCGCCAAAAATCCACGGTTTCTTCGGTAAAGGCGTGATCGGCGCCACCGGCGGATAGAGCACCGCTGCCGTCCGTCCCCAGCGCTGGGCGATCCACTTGGCGGTGAACTGTGAATTTCCCAGCACGGTTCGCCATGAGCGCAACCGCAATCGGTTTCTCCAGCCACGCACCGGCACCAAGGGGAACTCGCACAGGATCGTCGCCCGCCGGTTAAGTGTCAGCCGTGGCGGAGTGCTATCCTGCAAAAGTACCGCATCGAACCGGCGGTCATAGAGCGCTTGGCGCAACTCGCGCAGTGGACCGTGAATGATCGGTGTACGGCAGAAATGAATACTTTCACAACCAGCCAATTCCGGGAAGAAATTAGCCGCCAGTTCCGCCACGAACTCACCGGGCAAATGCAAAAAGACCTCATGCCGTTCTGCCAGCGCCGCAGCAATCGCAAAAATGAAAACGCCGCCGCCGCCATGACTCGGCCCGTAGGCGTTGCTGTATATGGCAATGCGCATTAGTGGAAAATACATATTATTTAAGTTGCAGGGGGGGGATGCGCGGGAAGGAGATTGGGTTATCAGTAACCAGTCATCAGTGATCAGTAATGACGCGGGGGGCGAAAGGGAAAAATCAAAGGTCACTGACATTCGCGATTCGGAAAGACAGTGGGACCGCATTGGGTTACTACACCCAATCGTTGTGCCAATCGTAATTTCTGCGAATAATTTTGGCCGGGCAGCCGGCCACCACACAGTGGGGTTCATCGAAGCGTCGGGTCACGACTGCTCCTAGCGCGACTAGGGTTCCATCGGCGACGCCGGCACCCGGGGCGAACAGGACACGGGATGCGATGTAACAGCCCGTTCCGATGCAAATGGATTGGTCGGTGTGTTCACGGGTGGTGCCGTGTGTCCAAAACTGGCTGGCGCGTCCCGCGATCCAACTGTTGTCACCAATGTGGATTCCCGCCGCAAGGTCAAAATAGTGCTCGGCGATAATTCGGACGTTGTTGCCAATTACGCACGTGCCGTTGCCGATAAATTGGTTGTCGGAAAGGATTCGTGTTCCGCCGCCGACTTCAAACCGGCCGCAGGCTACCACACAATTACCGCCGATCTCCACGTTGCGCCCCAAGTGGCATTGCGTTGGCGCAGAGATTACGGTTTTCCACCCGATCCGGAGATGTTCGGCATGGCGCAACCCTAAAAAGGCATAGGCTAGGCAACGCAGACGGTTATGGGGTAATCGCGAGACAGCGGCCAGTATATAACGACGGTTGTTCATGCAAATGTTGTAACCGAAAAAAGTGTCGAATTGGCCGGTCACTTACGTTCGCGGCTCGGCCGGAAAGGACATCCTGTTATTCGGGGGGGCGGTTGTTATCCGAGGCTAAAACGTGTTTGACGGAGGGCGTGTTAACCAGAAACTACAGTGGCGCATCAGTTCATCATGGGACGAAAAGAGCGAGAGGAAAAGGAGAATCTTTTCGACCGTAGATCGGCGGAATTCGTGAGCGACAGCGTTGACCGCCAAACGGGGCATGGGGTCAATACAGATCAACCGGCCGTGCTGGTTTTGGTCAAGTGCCGTTCTCGTGACCCGAGAACTGAAGCCGTTTCCGACTTCAACCACGACGGAGGGGCGTCGTTCACGGATCAGGCTGTACGCGACAGAAGCATCAACCTTTCCGAAAAACGGATTATTGGAGTAATATCCATGCCACGCCGTTCCTTCTGGATTGTCACGTGGTATGCCGTTAAGCTCGGATGCGTATTGGGGCAACAACGCGGTGATGACGTGTTCTATGCTCTCGGGATTCCATTCGATACCTGTACATCGATCACTGTCCGGAACCGTTGTTGGTTTGGGAAGGAGAATGGTGTTGCGCTGTAATACCAATTACAGCCCTACAACATTCAATATTTTATTGGCCGTGTTGTAAATTAATTTCATCATACATTCCCTCGAAGACCATTTTAGGCTGAAAATAATCAGGTTGGGGATGCCTCCAATTTCCGGATCAGCCGCTTGCCGATGGCCATCCCCGGTTCCTCGATGAACCGGTAGGAAAGATAGGAGACGGGAATGGCGAGGGCAAAGGTGATGGCGGCCATGCAGGTCCAGCGCGGGATGTCGTGGCCGGGGGGAAGGGGAAACCACGGCGCAAGTTCGCCGTAGCAACCGCCAAGCAAGTCAATGAGTGCGAAATGCCAGATGTACATGCTGTAACTGATCTTGCCGATGAAGCGGGTGACGGGGTTGACCAAGGCGAAGCAGTTATTCACCGACAGCGCCCAAGCAAGGAGACCGAAACCGCAGGCGAAGGTGAAGTGTTTTTGAATGATGATGTTGTGCCCCGTAAAGGCGAGGCCAAAGAGCAGGTAAAGCGCGAGAACCAACATTATCCAGGACCGTCGTTTCAGGGAAGGCGAGCCGGCCAGGGGAACCGCATGTTGCCGGATGGCAAAATAGGCGACAAAACCAACGACAAACACAAGGAATTGATTGGGAAACCAATAAAAACGAAACTGGCCTTCAAGGTAATGAACGGCTTCCGGTCGCAACTTCATGTAAAGCATTTTTTCGACAAGATTGAGCGGCACAATTGCAATCGTCGCCAAAAGCAGTGCGACAAGCCCGCGATTCATGCTGGTGATATGGCGATGCATCAGGGGGAAGATTGCGTAAAAACACATTTCGACGCCGATGGACCATCCGCCTGGCACTACCGAAGCGTGGGCTGGGGGCCACAGTGGAAACAGAAACGTTGCCGAGAGCACGATGGGTAACCATTCTGGGGGACTGCACCAAGAGGTCGGAATGCAACTGTAAAACACGATGCCGGCCCAAAACAGCGGGGCGATGCGGAAAAAACGGCGGACAAAAAAATTTCTTACGGGGTGTTGTTCCCACTGGCTTCGTTTGTCCATGGACATCAACAGCGTAATCGCGCTGACCGCGAAGAACAACTGTACGCCGCGGGCCCCGGCGGCGCTCAGCAGGAAAGGCCACTGGCCCTTGCACAGCGCGGCGTTGCCGCAGTGATGAGCGATCACCGCCAAAATCGCCCAGCCGCGCAGGGCGTCCAAATAGGCATAATGTTGCGGCGCGTGGTTGGGATGGTTGCTTTTTGAAACCAAAGATTTCAATCCTCGTCGGGAGGGATCAGGAAGGCTGTCGCATCACATCCTTGGCACGCCATATGCGGAGCCAGTGCGCTTTTATCTGATGCTCAGGGGAATGGTCGAGCCAAAATTGCAGTAATCGTCGCGCGGGAGGCCCCGCCTTCAACAAACAGGATTCAAGCAATATCCGCAACACCGACCGGAAATTGGACCATTTCCAGGTGCGCCATAATAACCCAAACCGGAGAGTGGCGGGAATTGTGCCCACATAACGATTATAAAACATCAGCCACAGCAAACAGCCGGGAAGATTTTTGAAAGTCAGCCATGGCTTGCTGTGGGTGATGTGCACCACCAAGCCCGCCGGGTTCATATAGACCGCGGCCGGCATGTCGCCCACGCAGAAACAGTTCCAGGAGACGTCGAGTTGTCCCGTCTCATGCCGCAGGAGATAGTTCAACACCGTCTGGTCATGGGTTACCATGCGTTTGCCGTGCTCACGAACCAGCCGGGTGACGGTTGCGGTGTGCCCATGGGCGCGCCAAGCGGCCAAGTTTAGGACCATGGCGCCGGAATTGAAATAGGGCAATTGCCGGTCCGGATCGTCGCTGGCCAGCCACGAACAATCTCTGGCCAGGGTGACTCCGGGCTCGTAGACGGCCATGGCGGTATGGTGGCTGCAGCCAAGCGCCCAAAGCTCGCGGACATCTTTCAACACCAGCATGTCCACATCGAAGTAAAGCAGGCGGTCCCGTTGCACCAACTCCGGCAACAACAGCCGGGCATAACAACTGAGGCTGGAGTTTGTCCCGCGCGCAAGCGACGGGCAGTCACGGAACAGGGACAGATCCGGCTTGAGCCGCATCAGGGTGCTGAGGGGGGAATACCTAGTGATGAGTCGTTGCAGTCTCCGCCAGCTTTTGCCGGTGATGCCGGCGTCGAGAATAAAAAAATCGACAGGCTGTTCAGGTGCGGTGTTGAAAAGAATGCTGATGGCCGTGACCAGGAGGCCGGGCACGTAACGCTCGTCAGCACCGAGGGCGATGGAAATGGGAGAAGGCATTTGGTTCATGGATAAGTAAAATATTGCGATAAAGCAACGGCCAATCTTAATGGTATTGCCGGAGAAACGGGAAAGATATAGGCATTCCTATACTTCTGTATGAGTCTTTTTCTATCGCCATTGCAGGCGCCTAATGGCTCGCCGAGCGAGGCTTGGGAAAATACCGTCTTCAGCGGAAAAAAAGAATTCCGGTGAAATCGGCACTCGGCTGTGATATTTCAAGGGGAGAGGATAACAATCCGCCAATAAATCCTGCACTAATTTCCGATAATTGAGGCCCATGCGTTCAAGTGAAAATTTTTGTTTGACCAACTCCCAACCAGCATGACTGAAGTGTGACCACAAGTCTGGATCGTGGTAGAGCTTGGCGATCGCCTCAGCAAAGCGCGGGGGAGTGCGTGGTGAGACCAGAAACCCGCTATCGCCAGCGTTGACGGTGAAATCCGTAACGCCGGGTAAATGTGAAGCCACGGGAACGCAACCGCAGCTCTGTGCTTCGACGATGGTCAGGCCAAAACCCTCAAAATTGGATGGTGCCAGCAATACATGTTGATCGAATAGATAATCGGCTATTTTGTCTGGTTGTACCATCCCCAAAAACGTCACATGTTTTTGCAAATCCAATTCGGCGACTCGTTTTTCCACGGCTGGACGTGCGTCCCCATCGCCGATAAACGTGCAGTGAATATGCAACGACTGCTGACGGGTGGCAGCGAGGATCTCGGGAATTAATAGCACCCCTTTCTGTTGTTCTATCCGCCCCACATAACACAAACGGAACGGATCTTGGCGGTGCGGCGCACGAAGGGACGTGAGCGTTTCCAGCGCACAGGTATGGACGCCGTGCGGGATGCATATCACTGGCCGTTTCTGGCAATAAGCTTGGGCGGCGCGTTGGATGCCTGGACTCGGCGCAATGGCAACATTCCAGTTGAGCGGATTTGCCAACGTTTTCCGGTAGGCCACTTCATAATCCGTATGCAAAACCGGCACAATCCGCGTTTTGCGCGGGAGGAGTGCCAGGCCAGGACTCAAGCAAAAGCAGTGGTTGAGCAGAATAACATCAGGCTTCATTTTGGCCAAAAAACGCGCCATGCCGAGAAGGTGACGAAGCGTGCCTTGTGGTGTTTTTATCCTCAACGGGAGGATGCGGACGCGCGCGGTTCTGGCGGCAGGCTCGATGCTAGCCTCGTTACCTACCGAGATGATCGAGACCTGATGGCCGAGACCCGCCAAGGTCTCGCTTAGATCATCACAGTAACGGCGTATGCCTCCGACGGAATATTTGCCAGTTAGCAACACGACGTGGGGTGCTGATAATTTGTCAACCATAGGAGAGTGACGTTTTTTGTCCAAGCGTCCATTCGGGGGTGATAAATCGTTGCGCCGTCGCGCGGTGTCGGCTTGCAGCATGAAAAAACGTCAACCCCAGGCGTGTTGTCATTTGTCTTTTTTGGTTATGCGCTTTAATAGTCGTCTGGCACTCCAGGCCGGCTGCAGCAGAAAACGGCCAAGCCTCAGCGCCGTAGAGGTTTCATAGGCGCGGATCCGGCCTTCCATGATGGTTTCCAGCCGTTGCGCACGCTGTTCCTGGGCCTCCATGCAGTCAACAACATGCTGGACAAATACGGCTTTGTTATTTTCCACCAGGCGGCGGATTAGTTTTAGGCGTTGCTTTTGGGCGGTGAAGAACATCGAACCGGGGGTTCGCCGGTAGAGGAAAAGAGCTTCCTGGAGCGTATGCACCAGCCAGCCTTGTGCGGTTACGGAAAGCCAGAAGTCCCAATCTTCAAAACCCTCCCGCATGGCCTCGTTATAACCACCAACCTGTTCCCAGCAAACCCTGCGGAACAGCGCATTTCCACAGCTGTTGCTGACGACTAGAAAATTTCTGACGTTGCCGCCTTTAGGACGCCAGAGGTGGCTCATGGCACCAAAGGATTGTACCCAACATGTGACGACTCCCACTTCCGGGCGCGTGTCCAACACTGCCACCGCTTTCTCCAAAAAGGTCGGTTCAAACAGGTCATCCGCATCCAGTGTCAAGATGTACGGACATAAGCTTGCCTTTATGCCATTATTTCGTGCCGCCGAGAGCCCTTGGTTGGAGGTTGTCAGAATCCGCGTCTTGGGCCGTTCAAAGCGTGACAAAATATCGTTGGTTGCTTGCTGGGTTGAGCCGTCGTTGACGACAATGATCTCGAAATCTTGATACGACTGCCGCAAGATGCTGTCCACTGCCTCCGCAACGTACTGGCCTTGATTGTAGCAGGGAATGATCACCGCTATGCTTGCTGGCATTTAGTATCCCTCCATCTGATGTATCCAAGCACGGGCCGTATCAGTGAACGCAAGCAAGGCCGATGCCAGGGACAATTCTTCAGCAACGTCAAGTAGGCGCGGATCGCCGTGGCGTAGTCGGCATGCTTCAGCACTCGGCTTGAAAATTCACGGTGATGTGTACCGTTCCAGAAGCTTTTGGCAGATTGGGGTTGACGTCATCATCCGCTGTAGGGTTGGTTCCCCAAAGCACCTGTCACTTGTGCATGCTTGTGTATCTTCGCACCCATGCGCTGGAGTTGCCGGCTGAATCGGCGTTCAATGGTTATCTTGGCGGCCAACCGGAGGAGGCGGCAAATGCGCCAGGAGATAATATCTTTGACGGGCCAGGCAATGGGACATGAGTGAACAAGAAGCCCGCAATCAGAGAAAATCTTGAGACATCGGGATTTTGCTGGTCGTATGGTTATCACATGATGACGACAGGACTTTAGGTTTGGCTGGCCGGGGAGTGCCAGGACGGGGCGTTCCGTGCACCGACAACCAGATCGGCAAGAATATGGACAACGCTAGGCTGTTTTTGCATGGCCATGTCGGACGATCTTGTTATTCGAAAAGCCAATCACACTCAGGCGTTACAGCGCCAACGGCACGTCCCGGTTGTTCTTTGGGGTTGTCGATATTGACGACCTCAAACTGCAGGCAATTCGGTGAGGTGAAGAAATCCTTCTGTCCATCACCGAACCAAAGGGAGACGCCATATCGACCAGAACGGAGCTTTGGAGACTTGATGCGTACGCAGACACATCCCGCAGATTTGGGAAATGCTGGGCGTCCGACCCCTTGTTCCTTCGGGTTGGCCCCAAACAGTGGCGTGCCACCGGTGTCGGTGATAAGAAAACCAAGACAAGGCAAGGCAATGGGATGCGGCAATGAGTATTGAACACGCAGAACCATAGTATTGTCTTCTTGAATTATTTGCGCGTTTTTAACGAGTTGTCCGCTAAAATCAACGCGATTAGATCGCGAAGTGCACATGTATGCGCCTATGCAGTCATCGGCTTCACCCGACACCCTTACTGTTCCAGATTGGAGCAAAATGGCCTTATTACACAGGTTGCGAATTGCCGCCATGTTGTGACTGACGAAAAGGACTGTCCGTCCTTGTCCGGCCACATCCTGCATTTTCCCCAGGCATTTTTTCTGGAACTCGGCATCGCCGACCGCAAGGACTTCGTCGACAATGAGGATTTCGGGGTCGAGGTGGGCGGCGACAGCGAAGGCGAGGCGGACGTACATGCCGGAGGAGTAGCGCTTGACCGGGGTGTCGATGTATTTCTCGACCTCGGCGAAGGCAATGATCTCGTCGAGCTTGGAGCGGATTTCGGCCTTGGTCATGCCGAGGATGGCGCCGTTGAGGAAGATGTTTTCCTTACCCGTCAGCTCGGGATGGAAGCCGGTGCCGACTTCCAACAGCGAGGCGATGCGGCCCTTGACGCGGATTTCACCGGTGGTGGGGGCGGTGACGCGGCTCAGGATCTTGAGCAAGGTGCTCTTGCCGGCGCCGTTGCGGCCGATGATGCCGAGGACCTCGCCTTGCTTGACCTCGAAGGAGACGTCGCGCAGGGCCCAGGTGTAGTCGGGATCGTCGTCCTCGGCGGGGCTTTTTAATGTTGAATGCTGAATATTGAATTTTGAATGTTGATTGGCGCCGATCTTGAGGTACGGGTCGGGCTTGCCGCGGAGCTGGGCCCACCAACGGTTGAGGTCGTGCGACAGGGTGCCGGTGCCGACCACGCCGAGGCGGTAGCGCTTGGAAACGGAGTCGACTTGGATGACGGTATCGTTGCTCATAGGGAACGTGGGGAAAATGTTGAATGATGAATGTCGAATGTTGAATGTTGAAGTGGGGACGGCTGACGGGGCCGCTGCTTTGCGGAAGGCCGGGACAGGCACGATTGCCGGTCTCACGTTCTTTCCGAGCCCGGAACGTGAGGGACGGGGAAACTTGTTGTCCCCTTTGGACGGTGGCGCATTTGACCGGTCACTTTCGCGCCCAGGAGTGGCGCTTCGTTCGCGGCTCTGAAAGACGGGGGCTCGGGAAAACACGCTTCACGCGTCACGGCGTTTTTTCCTTCGACATTCAAAATTCAACATTTGCTTTGGGATGGGAGGAAAGTTTTCCCCTTCCCCCGCCGCCCCCAACCCTTTTCAAACCTTTTTGTTTGCCGTTCTTGGCGCGTGGCGCGCCGGAAACGGCAAACAAGAAGAGGTTGGCATGGCGGAAACATCCGAGCCCGGAACGTGAGTGACGGGTAAAAATGGAAAGCTGATTGGGAAAGTGGAGTTTTACGCCTCACGCTTCACGGTTCTTATTTTCCAGTCTCTAGGGGGACGATGGGTGTGATAAATGGCGACAATTCGGATTTTGCTGGAGATACGCCAGCCGTTGTTTCAGATCCTGTTGTTGGGCGGCGGTGAGCGGAACATCGTCGGGATGACGGGTGGCGATATCGTCCCATAGTTCCTCGACCAGGAGGATTTTTTCGGAGGTGGTCAACTCATCCATGTTGATAGTTTTGCTCATGCTGTCGGGCTCCCGAGTTTAGGGACGATACTCCGGCGGAAGGGCAATGCGGGAGAGGATTGATGAAAGGTGGATGGCGGAGGAATGGGCAACTTTTGGGAGGTGAGACGTGATGTTTAACCTAAAAACCCGAGGCGAAGCCTCCGTGGAGTGCCGGCGGCTTCGACGCCGCCCTGATACCGCCGGTCAAAGCCGGCCCGGACGAAGGCTGCGTCGAAACCGCAGACAGCCTAGGGCGCCGATTGGGGAACTGTTATCTGTTGAACGGTGGCGTCTTTGACCGGTCACTTTCGCGCCCAAGAGTGGCGCTTCGTTCGCGGCTCGGAAAGATGGGGGCGTTTGTTGGGAAGCGGCAATACAATGTTGAATGATGAATGGCGAATGTTGAATGTTGAAGGGGGGAGCGGTTGTCGGGGTCGCCGCTTTGCGGAACGCCGGGACGGGCACGATTGCCTGTCTCACGTTTATTTGACCCGTCACTGACGTTCCGGGCTCGGAAAATCACGCGTCACGCGTCACGGTTCACGTTTTACGCCTCGCGGCGTTTTTTCCTTCGACATTCATTTTGGGTTTACTCGATGGAAAACGTTTGCTTGGGATAGTTGACCGTAAGTACTAAGGATTCAAGGAACATGGAAACGCCAAGAAGAATAATGTTAAGATTGGGCATCACTTGAATGAGTGCGTTTTCAACGACAAACACGGTCTCTCCGCTGCCATCCTTGGCTTCAAGTCGCATGGTATGTTCCGCTGCCATTGCCTCGCCATTTCCCGTCATGATTTTTGCGGGGTTAATACCTTTGGCCAAGTCATGCCCGAGCTGTTTTGCCAGCCAACCGGGAATAAAACAAGCATCTGCCCCGGTATCAATCAATCCGTAAGCGTCACAGCATTTTCCGGTGTGCGGGTTGGTTATTCTGACCGGCAGGTATGGGTGTGGACCATCGCACGGCGAAAGTGGGCGGAAGGGGTAGGTTACTTTTTTCATGGCCCCCTCAATACATGCACACCATTTTCTTGGCGGGAATAAACATGACCACTGGGGATTTAACTTTTTTGCGCTTGGCCGCTTGCATTACCCTGCCCGCATCTGTTCCGGACGCCACCACAGTATTGTCCGCAAACGAGCGCAAGGCAACAAATTTCCCCAGCATTTTTTTGTCTGGAACAATGCAACCGTGTTGCGCGGATGCTTGTTGCCGGGGGGGGGCCTTGGGGGAGGGCATAGTTGGTGACTTCACGGTGAATTTCCTTTATTTGTTGCCCATTATAACACCGTTTGTTTTGACCGGTCACTTTCGCGCCCAGGAGTGGCGCTTCGTTCGCGGCTCGGAAAGACGGGGCGTTCGTTGGGAAGCGGCAATGCAATGTTGAATGATGAATGGCGAATGTTGAATGTTGAAGGGGGGAGCGGTTGTCGGGGTCGCCGCTTTACGGAACGCCGGGACAGGCACGATTGCCTGTCTCACGTTTATTTGACCCGTCACTGACGTTCCGGGCTCGGAAAATCAGGGGTCACGGTTCACGCTTTACGTGTCACGCATCACGGCGTTTTTTCCTTCGACATTCAAAATTCAGCGTTCAACATTCGACATTTGCCTCATACCGTGTCCATGAACGTTTTTTCAATGTGGGTGAACAGCAGGATGCCGATGAAGAGGAGGCGGG
>Ga0265297_10004711_pt1 | contig 21847 bp, 20 predicted proteins | sample Munlanlwell13791_FD_192502 | JGI IMG/M metagenome (GOLD analysis project Ga0265297, IMG submission 192502) | Leachate microbial communities from a municipal landfill in Southern Ontario, Canada - Leachate well 137-91 | ecosystem: Engineered > Solid waste > Landfill > Unclassified | place... | reverse complement strand
TATTTGATAGTTATTATTATTTGATAGTCATTATCATTTGATAGTCATTATCATTTAATAGTCATTATCATTATCATTATCATTATCATTATCATTATCATTATCATTATCATTATCATTATCATTTAATGTTTAATGTTTGAGAGTAGATCGATTTTCTATTTGAGGACCCTAGGGGTCCTTTTGTAAAAAGTTATGCATAAAAGTAATAAGGTCAAACAAAAATATTTGTGGGTTTTATTTTTCCCCAGCTCAAATCTGGCAATCCAGCATTACTGTTTACCATACACCAATACTAATTCTGGACCCAGCATTATTTTCATCCCAGCACATTTTTATGTTTACTTTCTAGATCAACTGTGTTATAATAAGTTTATACGACTTTAATAGACAAGGAACGATTATGCAAGATACGAATTGGGATCTGGTGCAGTTTAAATATGAGTTCCTGGGATTTTCTTTAGATGATCTCGCTCGTGAGCATTCTATTTCAAAAGCTGTATTAGATTACAACTCAAAAGATTGGAAGGCTGTTTCTCTTGAACAGGACCTTTCTTTTGATATGAGTGAGATAAAAACCATTGAAGATATTCTCACAAAATTAAATAATCAAGTAATAAACCAAACACAAGCCTTCTTAATTTTAAAACAAAAATTCCTCAGTCCAAAATTTATTGAACTCGAAACAACCATTCTCCACAAAGCTATTTCTATTATCAACCTCCTTGATGAAAAAGATTCACGATCAGCAAAAACCCTCAAAGAATTAACAGAGGTATTGGTAGGTCTACTCAACCAAAATCCTATGCTTAAATCTGGAGGGATGCCTGAAGGAGAAGGAGATAAAATCTGGGAAGTAAGAGTCGTAGAAGCCAAATCAAAGAAAGCTGAAACTGAAGCTGAGTAGGAACTTATATGCTTACAGAACAGAGTGGTAAAAAGATTAGCATAGGACTTACAATTCCTTTAATTTTTCTTACTATAACTATCGCAGGACTTATTTGGAGAGGTGCTCAGACAGCAAGTATGGCACAAGATGCTCATAAATTTGTGGTTGATAATCAGTCGTTGCCTTCTAGGGTTTGTGTCTTAGAGGAACAGTCCAGAAAATTCAATTTGAACTCAGAAAAACTTATCGAAGCAGTTACAATTCAAAAAGCTATAAGAGCAGAACAAGAGTCTATGAAAAACAATATTGCCGAAATTTTGAGAGTAGTTAACCGGCACAGAATGGAAACAGAAAAAGGAAACTAATTCTTTTGGCACTGCGATTACAAATACCTGAGAAACTCCTTCCCTTTGTCTCTAAGAAAAAGCGATACAAAGTCGCTTATGGTGGAAGGGGTGGTGCAAAGTCAATGTCAATCGCAGATATGCTCTCTATGAAAGCTCAGACTGAAGGGGCTCTTGTTGGATGTTTGCGTGAGTATCAAAACTCGATTGAAGATAGTGTGTTTGCGTTATTGAAGGCGGAACATAAGCGCTTGAAAGTTCCTGGGTTTAAGAACTACAATAATAAGATTGAACATAAAAATGGTGGTGGGTTTAGGTTTAGAGGGCTTGCAAGGTCTATTGATGCCATAAAATCCATGTTTGGATTTAAATACTTCTGGTTGGAAGAAGGTCAGTTTATATCAAAGGATAGTTTACAAATATTAACTCCAACCCTTAGAGAAGAAGGTTCTGAGCTGTGGATATCAGCAAATCCAAGAAGTAAGATGGACCCATTCTCTGAAAGGTTTATTGAGCCATATAAAAAAGAAATTGATAGGGATGGTTTTTATGAAGATGATATGCACTATATTGTCAAGATTAATCATAGTGACAATCCTTGGTTTCCCCCTGAGTTAGAAGCTGAAAGACTAAATGACTTCTATTCGCTACCCAGAGCCCTGTATGACCACATCTGGGAAGGTGAATACAATGACTCAGTAGATAATGCTCTGATAAGTGCTGAATGGTTTGATGCTTGTGTTGATGCTCATTTAAAATTGGGGTTTGAACCTGTTGGTATCAGAATGTCTTCTCATGATCCCTCAGATGAAGGTGAAGATGCTAAAGGATATGCCTTCAGACACGGTTCCGTTATTCTCCAGGTTGAAGAGAAGATTACTGGAGACATAAATGAAGGATGTGATTGGGCAACTAGTATGGCTATACAGAACCAATCTGATGCCTTTACATGGGATTGTGATGGTGTAGGGATTGGACTTAACAGACAAATAAGTCAAGTGTTTGGTGGGAAACCTATAAGACTATCTCAGTACAAAGGCTCTGAGAGTGTTGAGAATCCAAACTCTATTTATGAACCAATAAGTGCTGAAGGGGCAAATGTATTCTCAGTACAGAATCAAAAAACAAACAAAGAAGTTTTTAAAAACCTACGGGTTCAAATGTACTTTGAGCTTAGAAACAGAATTTACCGGACCTTTGAAGCAGTGACAAAAAAGAAATATCATAATCCAGAAACTTTAATATCTTTTTCTTCTGGTATCGTTGAACTCTCAAAACTACGATCAGAGTTGTGTAAAATGCCAAAGAAATCTAATGCAAATGGAATGCTCGACTTATACTCTAAGAAAGAGATGAAGGCTAAATTTAAACTCGATTCACCAAATTTAGCTGACTCTGTAAAAATGTTATGGAAAGTTCCTAAAGTCATTGATATTGGAAAAGCAAGACGACCCCCTACAATTAAGGTAATAGGTTCAACATATAGGGATCAAAAACGAAGGATGCAAAACTAATGCCACTCGAATTAAATGAATTGAAGACCATGCACGAGAAGGCATATATTGCCAATCAAATTCCCAGAGAACGAGCTTCCAATGATTTAGTATTCTATTGGATCACTCAATGGGATGATGATATACTCCAGTCTTCACAATTAGCATACCGTGGTGAGTTTGATATCTTGCGGAAGGCTGGAAGGCAGATCTTATCAGATCTTGCTTCAAATCCTGTTCAAGTTGAATTCACACCTATAAACGAAACAAGACAAGATTCTGCGGAACTTGCAGATGGGCTCTACAGATCAGGACTTCAGAAGAATACTTCAATAGAAGCTTTTGAAAATGCTGAGACTGAAAATGTTGTCTGTGGTGTAGGTGCTTGGTTACTTTACACCAAATATGAAAGCAGAAACATTGATAATGACAAACAGATAATTTTACGTAAACCCATATTTGAAGCAAACAATACTGTATTCTGGGATCCAAATTCAAAACTGTTAGACAAGTCTGATGCAAAATACTGCTCAGTTTTAACGGCTTATACTGAAGCGGGTTATAAAAATCTTGTTGAAGAACTTACTGGTGAAGAACTTGATAAAGTAAATGCGCAGTCTTTTAAAAATCCTGAGCACTCATTCACCTTTCCATGGCTAGGTGGTGAAGGTAAAAAGATTTATATCACAAGTTTTTATCATATTGAAACAATCAATGATACTATCCTTACCATGGAAGACCCATTAGGTGAAACTCTTGAATTACAAGAATCTGACTTAATGGATATAATGGATGATATGATTGACAGTGGATACTCTATTATTTCTGAAAGAAAAATAAAAAGGAATGTGGTTTATAAATATATTGCTTCCGGAGCAGAAATTTTAAAAGTAGAAAGAGTTGCAGGTCAATATATTCCCGTAGTTCCTTGTTACGGAGAGCATGCAGTTGTTGAAGGTGAAGAATACTGGGAGGGAATAACAAGATTAGCTAAAGATCCACAACGTCTCAGAAACTTTGCTTTCTCATATATGGGTGATATTCTTTCAAGATCCCCACGTCAAAAACCTTTATTCTGGCCAGAACAGATTCAAGGGTTTGAAGATATGTATTCTGAAAGTGGTATTGATAATGCCTATCCGTACCTCTTAATAAACAGGAAGACAGCAGACGGTGAAGAACTTCCTCCTACTCCAATAGGAGTTATGCCAGAACAACAAATGCCTTCTGCTCTTCCTTTGGTACTGGCCCAAACAAGAGAAGCAGTCAGTGATGTAGCTAATGCCGGTGTTCCTGATAAAGTTGCTGAACCAGATATCTCTGGAAAAGCTGTCCAGAAGTTAGAAGCAAGAATTGAACGTCAGTCAATGAGATTCCAAACTCACATGAAACATGCAAAACGCAGAGATGGTGAAATTTGGATTTCAATGGCTTCTGAAGTGATTGATACTCCACGAAAAGTTATGGTTGAGTTACCAGATGGTCTTAAAAAAGAAATGCAAGTAATGGACACTATAGTGGATAAAGAAACTGGTAATTTAATAACCATTAATGATTTGAGAAGGGCTGAGTTTGAGGTTTTTTCTAAAATAGGTCCAAGTTACTCAAGTCAAAAAGAACAAACAATTGATAGACTTGAAATGATGATGATGCAAATGCCTCCTGGTGATCCTATTAGGCAAGCTTTGCAACTTAAAATTTTAGCTCTCACTGATGGTGTTGAGTTTAGTGATATCAGAGATTACGTAAATAAACAATTAATAACTATGGGTATCAGAAAGCCTCAAACACCTGAAGAAGAACAGTTTGCACAACAATTACAATCACAACCTAAACAGCCAGATCCTGCTACAATGATGGCTATTGCGGAAAATAAGAAAGGGGATGCTGATCTACTTGAGCAAAAACGTAAGGGTATTGAAATGCAGTTGAAAGCTCAAAATGATGAAAGACAATCAGCTATTGATGCTTTTGAAGCTGAAACTAAACGTATGGATGTATTAGCAAAAATTAAAATAGCAAGTGTAAAAGTTGATTTAGATCAAGTAGAAGCTCTTGGTAAACAAGTTGATAGGGCTACTAAATTAATAGATTTAAAAAGTATAACCGGTAAAGTGAATTCCGGATATAATGAACAGAGGCGTACTGGTTAAACGCGAGTACTTGTGCTAACACAAGGAGCCTTACATCAAGGAGGAAAATGATGGTAGAACATCTGGATGAAAATGGTAAATCTGTTGTAATTGTCGATGACCCTGTTGTCGATGACCCTGTTGTCGATGACCCTGTTGTCGATGAGGATGATGAACCTATAACTGAGCCTTGGATGGAAGATGACACTGGTGACCAGACACCAGATGATGTCATGCCAGTCAGTGCTCACATTCGTGCTAAACGAAAATTAAAGGGAAGGATTGGGGAGAGGGATACTGAGATTGAAAAACTCAGGAAAGAAATTGAAGAACTTAAAGGACAAAAGGCAACACCTATTCCCAAAGATACAACATTAGTAAGACCAAAGGAAAGTGACTATGAGTCTTTAGAAGCTTTCCAAACTGCTCTGGATGAGTATGAAGATAAACGCATTGAGAATAAGCTTTCTGTTGTTCAAGGACAAACCCAACTTCGTGATAAACAAACGAAGGCGATCAAAAAACTTAGTAAGGCCGTAGATGACCACTATGTACGGGCTGAGGAACTAATTAAGGCTAGTGGTATTTCTGCAGAAACTTATAAACAAGCGGATGAAGTGTTTAGAAACGCCATAGAGGCGGTTAGACCAGGGCTGGGTGATATTATTGTTGATCAGATGATTTCCCTTTTAGGCAAAGGCTCAGAGAAGGTTATGTATAAACTGGGGAGAAGTAGTGCTCTTCGCGGGGAATTCATAGCTCTTCTTGCTGAAGACCCAAATGGCTTAAAGGCGACAGCTTTTTTGGGTGAACAAAAAGCGAAACTTTTACTTACCAAACAGCGGTCATCTAATGCTCCACCTCCATCAAATGAAATAAATGGAGATGCTACTTCTTCCAATAAAGAACGGGTGTTTAAGAAGAAGTATGAAGCTGCTCATGCTAAAGGAAATTCACAAGTAGCTTATAATGCAAAAAAAGATGCAAAAGCAGCTGGCATTGATACCTCTAAATGGTAGAAAGGATACATAAATCATGGCACTTTCAACAGGTAAAACTGCGGAAGTAATGTTCGAAAAATTCAAAGAGACTTATGAGCATCAACAAGATATGCTAAGTCTTGTTGATTTTCATGAACCGGATGCTGGAAAAATGCAGAATGCCAGTAATGTAATCTGGTATCCTGTACAGCAACACGCTCCGATCATCTCTGGCTGGGACCTTACTGGCACGGAGACTGGAATAATTGAGGAAACCTATCCGGCGGTCCTCGGAACCCCTACCAATGATTTTGTCCAGATGAGAGCGGATGACCTAAGAGACATGCGTTTCTGGGAACGTCGAGCTGAACAGTCTGGCAAACGGCAAGCCACTGACTTGAACTCACATATTGCTCAAGCAATTGCAGTTCAAGGATCATTGTTCTATCGTTCGAATGCCACAAGCGGTTATGAGTTTATAGCTGAGGCCCAGGCAATCATGAATGAACGCCAGGTTAATCATTCAAAACGGTTTTTCTGTATCAATGATCGTGATAACCTGACATTCGGAAAAGATCTGGCCGCTCGTCAAACGCTGCAGGGTCAGCCTGCGGAAACCTGGAAGAATGGTCAAATCGGCAAAAACATTGCTGAATTTGATGTGTATGTTGGCTCATTCTTGCCCAATATCACAGGCGCTGCCAATCCAGCTGTAACGGTAACCGGCAACCAGGCCTTTGTACCTTCTGGTGGTTCTGTGAATGCCACTACTCGCGTTGTAACAAATGTCGACTATCGTGAAGCAGACCTGGTTGTCAACAATTCTGCTCTCCTGGCTGTTGGGGATAAGTTTACTCTGCAGAATGCTGCAGTGGATATTCAGTCTGTCGGTTTGGCCGATAAAAATCCTACTGGCCAGGCAATGACTTTTACTGTCATTGAACTCACGGATGGTACTCATATCAAAATTTATCCCAAACCCATCGCTGCGAACCAGGCTGGCATTTCCACGATTCAAGCCGCATATGCCAATATTAATACGGCGATTCTCAATGCAGCCACTATCACCCGCCTCAATGTTGATGCCACCAAAAAAGCAAACCTTTTTTGGGATCAGTCTGCTGTTGAAGTAATTGGTGGGACCATTCCTGCCGAACTTTTCAAACAGTATGATGGAATGCGGGTAATCACTGACACCATGTCAAATGGTCTTCGGGTGTATATGGTTTATGATGGCAATATTGCCACCATGACTTTCCGTTTCAGGATTTTCACCTGGTACGGGATCACCATCAGCAATCCTTCGAATTGTGGTGCTGCGGTTACTTTCTAACTTTTAACTTAACAATCTAACCTCTGAGTGGGGTGTAAAAACCCCACTCTTGAACAAGGAGGGTATTATGTCAAGAGTATTTAGAATTGGTGAAATATATCATCAACAGGATTCTGATAACACAGATGATTTAACTGTAGCTGTAGCAGGTGCAGCATTAGTCATTCCTGTTACACATGCAATCGTATTAAAAACTACAGGTGGTGCAGAGGCATTGACTTTAGCAGATGGTGAACCTGGTCAAATGCTGAGCATTATCCTTGTTGCGTCGGGTGGGGCTGGAACAATAACCCCAGTAACTATGACTGGTTTTGCAACCATTGTTCTTACCGCTCAGAGCGATTTTGTCACTCTGCTTTATGTCGATGATAATATAGGCTGGATTATCATAGGTATGGGTGGTGCAGCAGCAACACCAGTGGTATCATAACAATCTTACTCAGTGGGGTGTAACAACCCCACTTGAACAGAGGAGATACTAAAATGCCAAGAAAAAGAGATTTTTATCATACGGGTTTGGATATATCGAGAAGTGAATTGGCCTATATGCGTCAGCCAAATCCCTCAGGTGCTGAAGACTATGTTGTTGATTTGAATGCCGCTGCAACTGGATCAGGCAATCTCAATTATCCTTTTTCAACAATTGCTGAAGCAATTGCTGCAAGTAATGCAAGTATCGGTTTAAGAGAAAATCGATGGTGGGCACGACGCAACAGAATCTTTGTCATGGGTGATGGAATTGAAGAAGATTTGACAGTTCTGCCTGAAAAATGTGACATTATTGGTGTTGGTTCTGATCTTGTTCCTTACCCAAGGGTTATTGGTCACCACATCATCGCTTTGGCTAAAGTTGGATGCCGATTCATTAATATGGGTTTCATCGATGATGCTGTCTCTGATCTTTTTGTAATTCCTGCAGGATGTCATGGTTTAACCTTTATTGGTGGTCAAATGGTACCGAATGTCGCTGGATCAACTAAAGCTCTTGAGATCACATCTTCTGCCCTAGTTACTGTACGAGGAGTTGATATTGTAAAAAATGCTGGTAATCCTGTTGCAGGAATTTTTGCACAAGGCATTTCTTTGGAAGGGGCCGCCGGATCTCATCAAACAGATATTGATGATAATTTCATTGAAGCGACTGAAGGAATAACTGTTGCTAACACTTGTTTGGCTTACAGCTCTAAAGTCAGGAGAAATACTATTCATGCTACTGCTCTGACAGTTAATGACTTGTCTGACTTAGTACATGTTATTAGTAATGACCTTATCTCTGATGCTTCTGTGGCTTTAGCTGCTGCTGCTAATGGTATTGTATGTAATGAACTATTAGCCAGTGGTAATAAGATCAGTGGTAAAGATACTGTTCGCAATGCTGATTATCCATTTGTTATCCAGTTAACTTCTTAACCTTTAGTTCTAATAAATTAACCACCCTCATTAACTTGAGGGTGGTTTTAAGGAGTGTAAAATGGCAATTATTCTGTTTAAAAATGGTGCATTTAAAATCTGTAATGCTTTTTCATACCAGCATGAAATAGAAGCTGGGTGGTCATTAACCAAGGAACCTGAAGTTCCTGAAGTCAAGGAACCTGAAGTTCCTGAAGTCAAGGAACCTGAAGTTCCTGAAGTCAAGGAACCTGAAGTTCCTGAAGTCAAGGAACTTGAAGTCCTTAGCGCACCTGGTACAATTGAGGCACTTGAAGCCCCCGAACTCTCATTAACTGAAAGACTTAAAAAAGTCACAAATAAAGGTTAAATATTATGGCTACTGGTGATACCAAAGGGGACATCATAAATAGGGCTTTTTCAGCTTTAAGAATCTCAGGAATAACTGTTGATCCTTCTCCTGAAGACTTAGCATTGGCCTTAGTTAAACTTGAAAATATGGCTGCTGAATTTGCTGGAAGGAATATACGTACTGGTTATCTTCTTGAAGATGATCCTGATCCAGGTACACCCCATAATATGGATAGGAAATTCTGGCATTCTTATGATGTTCTTCTTGCGGTTAGGTTAATGCCTGACTATGGAAAAGGAGCCATGCCAGATGTGACTTTAATAAGACAAGCTTCTGCGGGTTTTTCATTTCTATCATCTATGACAGCTACTATTAAACAGGTTCAGTATCCTAGTAGAATGCCTGTTGGTAGTGGGGCTTCTGTAGGTTCAAAATTCTTTGGAAAGGTAGTTGAAGCTCCAAATGCAGTTCCAACAAGAATAATGTATATTGGGGATATAACTACCTTTGTTGAGCATTTTGATTCTTACCTTGAAACAGCTGAAGACATTGCGTCCTACACTATTGCAGCGAGTACTGGTTTAACAATAACTGCTGATGCCCTTGCTACTCCTGATGTAACATATACAATCCAAGCGGTAGGTAATGGTGATGGTTCAGCAAATAGTTTATTGCAAGTGAAAATTGTAGCAACAACAACAACTGGTAGAAAAGAAACTAGAATTATTAATTTTAAACTACTTGAGTCAAGTATACCTGATTAATGGAGGCTTACCATGGCTAATACAGTTAAAGTTACAAACAGAACTATTGAGGTTAGTGCTATAGATTCTGATTACATGATGCCACAGAATATTAATGTTGAATCTGTTGTTTTTATTCCTGGAGCAGCAAATGATGTTGTTTATATAACTGAAAATAGTGGTGAAACAGCTGATCCTGTAAAAGTTAAATTGATATCTGGTGATGGTGAACCTCGTATTTGGTATTCTAACCAACGTCTCCAATTGGGTTTTATTTTTGCAAGTGGCATCTTTACTCAAGGAGCAAAAGTTATTTTCAATATTGGGGAAGTAAGATGATACCAAAAATATCTGATTTAGGGCTAGGTCTTTCTCTGGGTTTAGGCAATAGAGACCCAAGTCTTATATTTTTTGAATCTGTTAATTTCAATTCTTTTATTCAAACCTACGCCGGGACAAACCGCACCCGAATCACAGCGGCCAATGTTCAAGAGGTTGTAGCCGCAAACACTATTCGTATAGATCATGTAGGCGCATCCTTGACACCAGCGCTTCTGATGGAACCGAAAGATGCTAACATCCTGCTTGAAGTCATTACTGACTGGACAAAATCAGCCGGAACGACCGTAACGAAAAATGCTGTATCTTGGCAAGGCGCTGCGAACGGGGCTTGGACAATCGTAGCTGGCGGAGCTGATGCCACGGTTATCTCAACGGCATTAGCGGCAAGTTCAGCAGCATTTACTTTCGTTGTGGCTATGAAGCGGAAGACCGGCGTCGGCGCTGTCTCGATGACTATTGACAATGGCACGACTTGGACCGCCAAGACACTGACGACCAGCTTCCAGTATTTCAATGTTACGAAGACTGCGGCAACTCCTCAACTTGGCTTTAAACTTGCTATCAGTGGGGATGAGATTATAGTTGACTGCCTGATGCTTATTCCGAATACGGCGATTGCATCGAGTTATTTTGCTCCTGCCTCTGCAATAGGCGACGAGCTTGCAACCAACGTGGACTTCTCGGCGGTGACGGAGGGCGTGGAGCTTGCCACTGGTTTGCTGACGGTTGGCAACTGCTACAAGATTTCAGCCCACACGGACACAGACTTCACGACTGTCGGCGCACCTGATTCAAATGTAGGCACTTATTTTAATGCAACTGCCACAGGTGGCGCTGGGATACTTGACGCAGGGGACAAGGTGTTCCCTGTTACTTTTCTCAACTGGCTTGTTTCTGTCGCAGGATCGTGGGCACCACAAGCTGCGGCAGGCTTGTTAACAGGAAAGGCCGTAGCAAACCCGGCTGTTGCCGGAACTTTACAGCAACAATTTGCACCCGCAAATAAAGTTTTTCGGTTAACGGTGGTCGTAGATACATTAACTTCTGGAACGATTAGACCCGGATTAGATTCGTATAGTACGGCCGATGCGATGACAGCTGCTGGAACGAGTGTTTTATATAGGCAAACACCGGCTTCTTTATCCTATGGTGGAATTCATAACGTTAATTCTAACGCCGTTGTTTCATCTATTTCATGCAAGGAACACGGCACGGTAAGGCTCTCAGAAGCCAACACGATCACACCGGCGACGCCTGCGGCGGTCAGCGTGGCTCTGGCGGCAACGGGGACACTGGTGGTTGACTGGATGCCGAGTTGGGCGTCTGGAACGGCGCCAACATTAAATATTTTATTATCAACATCGTTGGCGATCAATACATTATATGTACTTGTTAACGGTGCTTTAGCAAGTTCTAACGGAGTATCTGCGGCGAGTTATTCTATGGCTGCTGCGGCGAATTCTTTTAATAAGCTTGTAGCACAGTGGTCCTCGTCTGCTGGTAAATTTAAAGTTGGTGCCAACGTAAACGGCGCAGGAATTATTTACGGAAGTGAAGCTGCTTTCAATGTACCTTATCCTGACGATGGCACCCTTCGGCTTGGCTACGCCCTTTCCGGCCCCATGTGGATCAAGTCGATCAGGATCTATAACAAGGTACTCACGGACGCACAGATTAACGCATTGAATTAAGGGTGCACTGAACGCACTACGATGAGGTGAAACATGGCAAAAGTAATGAATTTCATCCGTATCTGGATGAGGGACAAATTGACCGAAAAGATCACCATCACATTAAATGGGGGATCAAGTTTTACAACGGCCCGTTAAATCGAGGTTTTTTTTTTGAGGGTCTGTATTAACTATATATTAGAGGTTATTAATGCCTAAAATACCAGTTTCACTCATAAAGGGAGATAAGGTAAACCCTAAAGTAGACTATAGAGATGCTTTACCTGTAAATATGTTTGCAGTTAGTAAAGAAATCCTAGGAGCTAAAGGTTATCTACAGTCTTATCCAGGATTATCTTCTTTTGGTACCGGTTCAGGAATAGATAGAGGGGCTAATTATAATGAGAGACTGGGGACTCATTTTAGAGTTTCTGGTACAAATTTAATATCTGTATCTCAAACTGGTGTAGTTACTGTTTTAGGAGTTATTCCCGGAGCTTCTCAATGTAGTTTACAGAATTTTTATAGCTTTAATACTCAAGGCATAATAGCAGATGGAAAAATGTTTTTGTATGATCCTGTTGGTGGTTTTAGGGAAGTTATTGATGCTGACTTAGGAAATCCAATTGATGGTGTTTGGGTTGATGGTTATTATTTTTTAACAGATGGTGAATATATTTATCATACTGATCTTACTGATGAGGAAGCCATTAACCCTTTAAAATATGCAACTGCAGAATTTATGCCTGATGTTTCTTATGGTGTTGCTAAAACCAAAGATAATAAAGTTATGGTATTTGGCAGGTATACAGTAGAGTACTTTGCAAATGTTGCTTCTGAAAATTTTGCTTTCCAACGACTGGATACTCGAGCTCAAAAAGTTGGTATAGTAGCAACTCATGCTAAATGTGAAGTTAATGGAAGTTTTTATATTGTTGGAGGAAGTAAAGAAGATGCTATTTCTGTACATGTTTTAACTGCTGGTACTTCTATTAAAATAGCAACCAAAGAAATAGATGAAATTTTAGCTGAATATACTGAACCCGAACTTACAGATATACGTATTGAAAGTCTTTCAGAATATGGAGTAACTTTTATTTTAATCCACCTTCCAAATGAGGTTTTATGTTTAAATGAAACTATTATAAAAATATTAGGGATAGAATATGCATGGTCTATCTTAAAATCAGATACAATTGGAGATACTCCATATAGAGCAATTAATGGTGTGTTTGATGCTAGAAATGCTCTTTGGATATATGGTGATAAATTTGATAATAAACTTGGAAAACTGGACAAATCAATAGTAACTCAATATAATGAAAAAATTGAATGGATTTTATTTACACCATTTTTGAAATTAGAAACAGCTTCTATTGATAGTTTTGAAATAGCTACTATTCCAGGATTTAATGTAACTGATGATGCTACAGTAGCTATTTCTATTACTAATAATGGATTAACTTATGGAAGAGAATACTGGTTAACATATAGTGAATCTCGTGAGTATAATAAAAGATTTATTGCTAGACGTCTTGGCTATGTACGTGATTATGTAGGTTTTAGGCTAAGGGGAATTTCAACTTCTAAAATGGCTTTTGGATTAATGTCAGTAGAGTTTTCAATATGACTGATAACCTTTATTTACCAGACATGCCTGCTTCACCCATGTTTATAGATGATGACAGAGTCATGTCTATGGAATGGCAAGAATTTTTTAGAACTCTTTTTAGTAGAGTTGGTGGTGTTACTGGCCCAAACTCTATTGTGACTCTTTTATCAGATGTTGGTGAAATATTCTCAACTCCTATATCACATGATAAAAATGTTTCAAAAGAACTTGAAAAGTTAATACACACTCTACAAATTCAAAAAGATTATGGTAAAAGAATTAATGAACTTGAAAAACAATTACTGATTCTTTCTGAATCAAAATCTTATGATAAGAAAATAAATGAACTTAAAAAATTTACAACATTAGTTAACCCAACTCCGCAATTTGTAAATGCAAATAAATTAAATGGAATTGAATCTGGAGCAGAAATAAATGAAATAAACGGAGACAGTATTAATGGGAGAGTTCTTAGATATTCAATTTTAACAATTGCTGATGGAACAGATGCTGCTACTTTAGAATGTCAACTTGTATCTCTCTGGAATGGTGATTCTGATGGCCCAACTGATAATGTTGCTAAAGGAGCTACTACTGGTAATTATACATTAGATGGTGTTGGAGTAGTTTTAAAAGTAGAAGCAACTGGATTAAGTGGTAACTGTATAATGGCATTTGGAACTATTGGATTAAATATGTCAGGTATTGCAGGTTTAACTGTTTATGTAAATAATTCAACAAATGATATTCAAATTGAAACATATGATGAAAATGGTGTGGCTCAAGATCTTACAACTTTAGTTGATACTGGAACTATAAAAATTATGGTGTTGTATTTAACATCAACATAAGGAGAATAATCATGGGGGTAACTTTAAAAAATGTTTATTTGGCACAGCCAGGAATAGCTAATACAACCCTTTATACTTGTCCTGCAAATACTGTAGCACGAGTGTTAAAATGTACTGTCACGAATGATACAACTACTGTGGCAACAATTTCATTTAATAAAGTTCCCTCTGCTGGTGCTGTTGCTGCCACAAATCTCATAATGAATTTGAGACCAATAGGTGGTCTAGAAACCTATGAGTGCCCTGAAGTTGTAGGACAAGTACTTGATGCTGGTGATTTATTGAGTGCTATTGCTAGTGTAGCAGACCAATTAACAGTTTCTCTTGATGTTGTGGAGATAGTGTGAAATTAACAAATTCATTGTGCCCTGAATGCTATGAAGTAATACCAGCCACAATAACTGAATTTAACTCAGAAATGTGGATGACAAAGACTTGTCCTTCTCATGGGCTATTTCATACAATGGTTGAGCGAAGTGCATTTTGGTGGCATATCTGTAATGAACTTGATTGTAAGAATATTTATGATGGTTATTTAATTGATGTAACTGATAGATGCAATATTAAGTGTAAATATTGTTACAACGGTAATTTAGGAAAAGACATTGGTATTGATGAGATAATAAAAGATGCTGAGAAATATAAATATCTTGCACCTTTTGTTTTAGTAGGTGGAGAGCCAACTGTTCATCCATCTCTACCAAAACTTTACAAAGAATTAATTCAAATAGCTGATACTGTTCTTTTAACAAATGGGATTAAACTTTGTGATGATGAGTATTTTGATGAACTGTGTGAAGCAGGACTTTTAGTAGGTGATACACTTAATATGGGACTTTCATTCCACAAAGAGTCTAATGGAAAAGATATTGAACTTGTTGAGAAATGCCGAGAAAGAAAAGTAAGAATTGGCACAACATTGTGGGTAATTGATGAACTCAGTCAAATTGATGATGCAATTTCAGTATATCAAAAATACTTTGATGTCATAGGTAATATGCGAATTAAAGCAGCAAGTAATCTTGGATGTGAAAATGGTGCAGACAATAAAATTTTTACATCTGATATTATTTGGTATTTGGCAAAAATAGGAAAAATTGAACTTATAACCTCCAGGTTTAATAAGGTTTCATTTGCTAATATTCTATTTAACGGATTGTTTATTATGCCAGTGTCCTGGTATGATGTAAATAACGTTGATCTTGATGATATAAGTTGTCCCCCATATTATAGAGCAAAAGACGGCAACCTTTATAATTTTGTAACAGCGGAATTGATCAATGCAGGTATCAATAAGAATAGCAAAAATCAGTGATGTTCGGTCTATTGCTGAATTTATGAAGCAATTTGAGACTGCTACTCGTTTTATAAAAGTTGATGTTGAACACACAACAAAAGAATATGAGCGATTAGTTTCTTTTGGAATAGCAACACTTTTAATCATGGAAGTCAAAGGAAAAATGGTTGGTGGTTTAGGATTTATAGCTATTCCTGATGTTCATAGTGGTATCATGAGTTCAGTTGAAACATATTGGTTTGTATCTCCTAAATATAGAGGAGTAGGACTGTTATTATTTTCAGCTTATGAAAAGGAAGCCATAAAACAGGGATGTAAACGAATTGCAATGGTTCATTTAATGGATTCATACCCAGAAAAACTTTGTAAGCTTTATGAGAAAAGGGGATATGAGTTTGTTGAAAAACATTATATAAAGGAGATTTAAAATGGGTGCTATAGGAAGTTTGATTGGGAAAGCTTTTGGATATGACCCTGCTGGTGATGCTGCTGATGCAGCTACTGAAGCTGCTAGAACAGAGGCTAACTCTCAAACAGAAGCTCTTAATTATCTTAAACAAATTAATGCACTCCCACAGAAATTCAAAGAAGAATCTCTTTATAGACTTGGGGGTTTGGTTGGTTTAGAGGGGGGCACAGGAAACCAACAAGAGCTAATTGATCAGGCAATTCAGTCTCCTTTATATCAGGGCATCATGAGTGGGAAAGAAGCAGGAGAAGATGCCATTCTAAGAAGTGCCTCTGCGACTGGGGGTCTCAGATCAGGAAATACCAATTATAATATGTTTGACTACAATGTTAGGCTGCAAAATGAAGCTTTATTGCAATCATATAACCAACAGTTGATGGGTCTTCAAGGACTAGCAGGACTACCAACAAATGAAAATGCAATTGCTACTGGAACAGCAAAAGTTGGTAGCATCTTAGGTGAAGGTATGATAGGGTCTGCTCAGATTGAACAAGATGCAAGACAAAATGATATGGATAATACGTTGGCTTGGGCTAAATTTGGTGCTTCTATGTATTCTGACCGGCGGTTAAAAAAGAATATCAAGAAAATCGGAACTATCAAAGGTTTTAATTTTTATTCTTTTGACTGGAATTCTGTCGCAAATAAAATGGGACTTAAGGGCAGTACTTATGGTTGTATGGCCGATGAAGTGTTTAAAATTATGCCAAAAGCAATTGATATGAGGTTTAACTTCTTGCTTGTAAACTACGGAATGATAGGAGTACTGTAATGCCTACTAATAGATTTTATATAAAACCAGCAGGTAATTATTCTCAAGGACTAAATGGCTTAACTGATGTTCTTAAAGATAGAAGACTTTATGAAGAAGAACAGGCAGAAAAAGAAAGAGTCAAAAAGGTCAACCAAGGCGCAGCTGAAGTTTATAAGTCAGGTGATCCTGAAGCCATTGCAGAATATAGTTTGAAAAACCCAGAAGTGGCAAAAACTTTATTGGGCACTAGTGACCTCAGAGATACTAAGGCTCAAAATTTCTATGTAGATTCATTATTCCAAATGCTTCAAGACCCTGATAATATGGAAAAAACTATTTCGATCAGGGAAGGTATTGCTAAAGCTCAGGGTCTTCCTCCAAGAGAATCTGAAGAGATTGACAAGTTCATGGAGAAATACAAAACGGATCCTGAAGGTACTAAGAAAAGACTTGAGCAAAAACTAGCTTTTTTGGCACCAGAAAAATACAAAGCCTATAGAGAAGCCATGGGAGTTACTGCTAAAAAACCTGCCAAAGTTGAGGAGTTTGAGTACTTTAAAGACCTACAAGAAACTAACCCTGATTTAGCAGAACAATTTGGTGTTGGCGCAGGTTTTGTGGAGAAAAAAGGAGATAGAACAACCGCTGCAATGAAGAACTTTAATAATTATGTGACTTTATTAGCTACTGATCCTGAACAAGCTAAACTATTTGGTGATTCTATTGGCATAGCCAGAGTAACTCCTTATACTGATATTGCAAAACTTAAATCTGACAGAGATAACAACCTTATATCTCCTGAAGATTATGAGAAGAGAAGAGATGCAATAATGAACCCAATGATGAAAACTCCTGCAGAACTCACTACAGCTGCTCTTCGTGGTGATCCTGAAGCTAAAGCTGTCTTAGATATAATGAGAAAAGATACTATTAGTTTAGCGGGAGAAAAAAGTAAAGCTACTACAGAAGGAAAACTTGAGGGGTTATATGAGCAGATGGCTTTGAATGATGTTGCACAAGGTATTCTTGAAGGCAAAGAAACTATAGATAATGTGCATAATACCTTTGGTGTTCCAATCCAAGAAGTTGTAAGAAAAAAAGTTTTAGCCATAGAACCAGATTTTAACTTTGTACAGCCTAGAGCTATCCAAAAATCTCTTTCTTCTTCGCTATTACAGCAGCAAAAACAAAGAGGTGCGATGGGTAGTTTTGTTCAAAATATTAATGGCCAGGTAGGTAAAGTAGAAAAATTAATGAAGGATGTTATTAGTAGATTTGGTGTTAGAGCTTTAGATGTACCAGTAAGAGAATTTAAAACACTTGCTATTGGCGCTGGTGATGAACGAGTTCTTGAATCTTATACCAAAGAAATCAGTGCTGAAATTTATAAATTAAGTCAGGGTTCACAGGCATCAGTTGCTATGCTTCCTGAAGCTGGTAGAAAAGAATGGGAAAGAATTCACGATTTTAGTCTTTCTTGGCCACAACTCAAAAAGGTTATGTTAGGCACAAAAGATATGGCCAATATTCGTTTAAAATCTGTAAATGATGAAATTAAGCAAACTGTTGAAAGACTTGGGAATATACGTGAACTTAGCAACCAATACGTAGCTAAACCTGGAGAAGCAGGAGCTGAGTTTGAGTCTAAAAGTACTATAACCGTTGTTAATCCAGAGACTCAAGAAGAAGAAGTTTGGGATACCAAAACTGAAAAGAGGATAAAATAATGGCCCTTCCAGCTTATGTACAAAAGGTCTTTGATGAACAAATTACAAAAACCCAAGGAACTCCTACTCCTACGTTATCTGCAGTTCCTCCAAAGACTATAGCCAATGAGGAACCACAGGTTGAGAGTAGTCTTCCTGATTATGTTCGTAAAGCTGTGGAAGAAAAAAAACAATTAGAATTAAAAGATTCTGAATCTACTTTTGAAAATTGGGATCCTGGATTTTTAAGATTTAAAGATTTTAAAAAATCAATAGAATCTGATCCACAAGATCCTAAAGCTATTCCGAAAGAATGGGACCCTGAGTGGATGAGAGAACATCCAGTACTCTCTGGTTTATATGGGGCTGGCAAAGGCTTATTAGAACAAGCTATTGTTCCATCAATTGAAGCTCTGGGTATGGTTGGAGGAAGTCTTGGTTCTCCTATTCTTGGTACATCTTTGGGGTATGGAATAGCAAGACAGGTAAATGACTATCTTGTAGATGGTTATAAACGTCTAGGTGGTGAGGATCCTAGACGTCCGACTGTCAGTGAAGAAATGATGCAGAGTGCTGCCGATGTTGGTACAGCTTTAATCTTAGGTGGGGCTATGGAAACTGGTGCTAAAGTTGCTCCAATGATTGAAGATTACATGTTTCACACTTTACCAAAGAGACTTTATGGAAGAGCAATCGGGACTCCAATGTCTAAGAAATGGATAAAGACTCTTCCTGATGAAATAGTTTCAAAACAAACAGCAGCTGTTGAAGAAGGTTTAAATTCTAGAGTTGCTCCTGGAAAATACGGATTATTAAAAATTAAAGGCTTGCAAAGAGAAGTACTAGATTATATTGATGATATTACTAAAGTACTTTCTGAGGATCCTAGTAAAACCATTAGTAGAGAATCTGTTCTTGAGAGGGGCCTTGAAAAAGCTTATGCTAAGGCTTCTAATAGTGGTGATCCAGAAGGAGCTAAAGCTATTGTAGATTCAATAGCTGATAGGTTCAGGAGCCATCCTAAAAATTTAACTCCTGCAAAAGCAAACCAGATTAAACGGCAGTTATATGAAGAAGTGAAATTTGGAGGTTCAGAATCTACAGCAATACAATCTCAAATGAATTCTGTTGGTAAGAAGGGCGTAGCACGAGAAATTATGCTTAATCTGGAAGAAACCTATCCAGCCTTAAAAGAGTTAAATGCAACTGATGCTGCGAGGATAAGCTTACATGAAGCTATTGAAAGGTCTTTTGCTCAAGAGTATAAAGGATACTCAATTCCTTTGGGGGCAAAAGTGCTATTGCATCCTAAAACTTGGCCATTAGCTTTATGGGAAGCAACTATAGGACATCCACAAATAAAAGCAAGGTTAGCTTTTGCTTTACACAAAGCCAATCCTACAGTATACCCTGCTAAACCTTCATCATATGTTCCACCTAAAATGCCAAAACCTGAACAAGCATTCAGATATGAACCACCTACTAAGCCCCCTGTTAAAAGTCCACAACCTAAGCCATTGCCTAAGGTTGAGTCTCCAGGCGCAGTTGTTGATAAACCAATTACTGGGACTTATACGCCAGATCAACTGAATAAAATGCTCAAGTCAAAGAATGTTTCTGAAGTTGATATGGCTATTGATGATATCATTGACGTAAGAAAGAAAGTCCAAGTGAATGAAAGAGAACGAGTTAACACCATCAATAATATGCTGAAGACTATCAAGAATGAACGAGGTTCAATAGGTGACCAGCCCTTAGGAAAAAAAAATCCTATTGAACTAGTAGATGATTTTAATTTTGGAGGTCCTGAAAGGTATACTGCTGCTGCAGTACGAGCTGAAGACAGAACTGTTATGAGTGTTGACTACAGCAAAGGTGGGCACATTGAAGCCATTAATAAATTATCTCCAAAACAACAACGTGGGAAAATTGAAGATGGAATGATAACATCTGAAGGTCGATTTGTTAAAAGACCAACTGATGAGTATGGTGATATAGATGTTTCAGATTTAATCGGAAAAGAAGTGTCTATTAAAAGCAAACCTTCAACTGCTGAATTTAATAAGCAGTTTCCTGGGCATGATTTAAAGTATGATGGTATCCAGGAAGGTTTTGGAAATATTCCTGACAGATATCAGGTAACTCCACAAAGTGGTCCGTTAAAAGGTAGAACCTTTAATGTAGAATCTCTTGAACCAAAATTCATTAAAGCCAAAATGGATGAAATGAAACCAAAAGAAACCAGATTTTTGAAGTATGACATTAGCAAATATCCCAAGGGAACTGAGGTTACTTTAACTGGAAAAATGGGTGGGTTTGCTGATGAGAATCCTATTGTTAGAACACCTGATGGTAAAGAATTTAATGTATCAGAAAAAGGTCTAACAAGAGGAAAAGGTAATATTAAAATAGAAAGTTTACCAACTATCGTAAAACGTGAAGGTGATAATATACATGAACTCATTTTAGAATGGGATGGCAATGCAAGGCTATCTTCTGATGGTAAAACTATAACCACATTCGCAGATCCACGCAATCAAACAGGAAAAGTAAAAGCCAGTAACAAAGATTTTGCAGAATGGTATGCAGAACACAATTTAAAAAGAAAAGGAGCCAACAAATGAAGATTAAACAATTTTTTATCAGTATTCTTTTGGTATTGTTACTTGTAGTAAATGTCAGTGCTTATGACAAAGTTGAGCTAGGGCCAGAGTACTTTCCTCAAAGTTCAATCAGTAGAGCTATTGCTGGTGCTCAAATTTATGTTGGGGTTCCTGATACTGATCCTTCAATTGCTGGGAATCAAAAGACTTTATATGTACAGCAGGAAGATGGTACTATTGTTGCTGTTGCTCAACCTATTTATACAGGAGCAGGAGGAGTTCCACTTTATTTAGGATCACCAGTTACTCTTTTAGTAAATGGAGATTATTCTTTAAAAATTTTAAATTCAGCTGGTTCTCAAATATATTATATCCCTAATAGAACATGGGATACAGCATTAGCTCCTGGTAATTATTGTTATCCAAATGCTAATGCAACTGATCAAGGAGTTACTGGTGATTCTGATACAATAAAATATTGTGTTGATACTATTGGAACAGATGAAGGAACAATATTTTTACGCCATGGTTCTGGGGCAGCAACTACAACCTATACATTATCAACAGATGAAGTAATACTAGCAAATATAAATCTTGAAATAGAAAAAGGTGCTATAATATCTACAGATTCTGGAAAATCATTAACTATTTCTTCTCCTGCTAATATTATAGCGGTAACAAATAAACAGATATTCGATGGTAATGGAACAGTTACTTTTAGTTCTAGTGGGTCTGGCCCGGTTTATCCTGAATGGTTTGGCCTGGACGGAACAAACGACGAGGTTCCATTTCAAAAGGCTGTGAATGCCGCCGACGCCACATCATACGCCTGTGTAAAGGCTGATGGGGCTTATTTATTCCATGGCACACTTTATATTGGAAGTTCTC
>Ga0265297_10004710_pt1 | contig 21849 bp, 23 predicted proteins | sample Munlanlwell13791_FD_192502 | JGI IMG/M metagenome (GOLD analysis project Ga0265297, IMG submission 192502) | Leachate microbial communities from a municipal landfill in Southern Ontario, Canada - Leachate well 137-91 | ecosystem: Engineered > Solid waste > Landfill > Unclassified | place... | reverse complement strand
ATGGTAGCTTTTTTCATGTTTTGTGGCATTTTCGTAATACAACCCATCGGTGCTATTCCGCAAGGCACAACGATTGTATATTGGAGATTCGGATTGAAAATGCCTTTTATCGCGTCGGCCGATGGGCTATTAGACAAAGCTGGCTTAGATGCATCTTTGTTGGGAAGAGGTGTGATGCTTAGTGGATTGGCTGGAATTATTACGGATAGAGAATTATTTCGTTTACCATATTATGAAACTCTATATCTCTTATCAACGGGTGGGAAAAAATATCTAAAATAGATTGCATAAATAGCTTATTTATTAAATTAATTGAAAAAATAATAATGAGTTTTTAAATGAAAAATAAAACTGAAAAATATATTAAGACCGAGGAAGGTTATATTGAATCGTCAAATTTTTAACAAAGGAGATAAGACATGGGTTATTGTAAAATATTTTTAATAAGTGTTGTTTCAATTTTGCTATTTTCGGCTGTTTCATTAGCGGGAGAAAAGGTTTCTGGCGAGATAAATAAAGAACAGCCTATTTCTATAGGAGAAGATATCTATTATCGTATCGCTAATATCAGCGATATTACTGGCTCATCCTATGTGTGGATTATAAGAAGTATTGCATATAAGTATGTGGGTTGCGAAAACAATAATATAAAAGTAGAGGTTACCGTTTCTGATAGCAGTACAAGCAACAAGATTGGTACTAAAGAAACAACAATTCTTTCGCTACCTTTAAACTCTAAACGGCAAACTTTATTAAAAGTGAAAACATTTTCCGCTCCGGGTCAGATGGATTTGATAATAACGGTTGTTGATGATTTTAATAGAATCAATGTCAACGAACTAAAAAAAATAAGATAGGGTAGTAGGGAGATATTAGGGTCATGTACTGCCCGTTTCGCCAGATGGCGACCGAGGTCCGCCCGTGGCGGAAAAGCTGAAAGTTAAAATAATTTCGCAAGCTCCAGGGCGTAGAGATTTGTACAATTAGGAATTAACACCAAAGCGTTGGGCAACCGGCGCTTTAATTATATAAATGGTTATCATTTGATGCCGGATAAAAATAAATTTTAAGGAGGAAGGGAAAATGGGTGATTTAAAAACAGAAATATTGCAAATACTTAATAAGGCAAAAAATAGTGGGATAGTAATGTTTAGGTCAGAATCTAAATACTATCTAGATTTTACTATGTAAAAGTATAATGCGGAGGAACGAAATGAAAAAATGTCCTTTTTGCGCGGAAGAGATACAGGATGAAGCAATTATATGTAGATTTTGCAATTTTGATTTGAAAACACGTAAACCAATTCAGCCCCAATCTTCTAATGTCCAAAAAGTAGAAACAAAAAGTAGCGTTAGTGATGGCGTAAAGCTTGGATGTGGTATGTTTATTATTTTACCCTTGATAATTATAGGTGTATTGATTATATTAGGTGTAATTTTTGGAATGATTGGTAGCGGTGTCCAACAAAGAAGAGAAAAAGAAATTAAGAGGATAATAGAGGGGGACGATCTTAAAAGAAAAGCAAAAGCAGTTGCGGAAAGCGTTGAGCTGGCTGCAAGAAATATTCTTATAACTAACGATTTACAAATGGCAAAAAGGCTTGCGGAAAGCTTTCAGAAACGCGAACGCTTACAAGGTTGTGTTCTTTACGATAAAGAAGGAAATATACTGGCTATTACAGAAAGAATTTCCAAATGGCAGGACGAAAAAAAGTCCTACATTCGGGAGGTCTTAGCCGGGAAGCAGCCTCATGCCGGACCGGAAAAGCTTGGGGAATACTCTGTATATACTTATGCTTTACCGGTGCTTGATGGGGAAAATAACATTCTTGGCATAGTTGAAGTTATTTTAACTCCACGGTTGTAATAATATTGTTCTGCATTATAAGGGAGGAAAATTATGGAATTGCATGAAAGATTAAAAGGATGGTTAAATCAAGATATCCTTATCGAGTTTTTAGTTTATGATGACAAAGGGTGTCCTTATGATACAAAAGGAAAATTGACAGAAGTTGATAAAGAGTATTTTATTATAAATGAGTGCGATGAAGGTGGGGGGACATATTTGGGAGAAAAGTTATACCTTTTTAGAGGAATTTTAAGCATAAGTTTATATAGGAATAGTTCTGCGAATAACAATAACCACAGTCACTGATATAAGCTGAGGGGATAACTGGGCACTGAAAGCGGAAAATCAAAATAATTTCGCAAGTTCCGTGGTGTAGGGAGTCTTAATTCTATAACCGCTGATTTTAATTTTTGAAAAATAGAAGCATATTGAATCTAGATACAAAAATTATTAGGAGAAGAAAATATGTACTACCATGTTAGGATTACTCAAAAATCCAATAGAAGCCATGATGAAGTTAAGATTGATCTTTCAAAAGAAATATTATTTTCGCAATTCATAATTCCTTACGAAAATGGATCCCCTATTATTATTAACGGGAAGACGATTATTCCTAAAGACTTGGAAAGAATAAGAATAACAGAAAGTGAGAACGATTCAAGTCAAATATTGCCGGGAATAGAAGCGGTACGGCGCAGAAGTAATGTATTATTTATAGGAGGACCTTCTAATGAATGGGAGGTAGCAGATAAAGGCAGAGATATAACTGATGATCTAATAAAGGGCCCCGCGGGTTATAAAAAAAATGGAAAAAGAGAAAATTATGAAGAGAAAAAAGTTTCCAATCAAATTTTTATCGTACATGGACATGACCAGGCTCTGAAAAATGATGTAGAAATCTTCATAAATAATATTGGTTTAGATCCAATCGTTTTACACAGGCAACCAGATGAAGGGTTGACAATAATTGAAAAATTAGAAAAATTTACAAATGTGGGATATGCCTTAGTTTTGCTTACCCCAGATGATATCGGATATTCAACAGGTGAACTACAAAAAAAAGAAGAAGACAGAATTGTAGAGTATCGAGCTAGGCAAAACGTTCTATTCGAGTTCGGCTATCTTGCAGGGAAATTAGGAAGAAATAGAGTTTGTTGCATTTATAAAGAAAAAACAACTTTGCCAACAGATATTTCTGGGTTGTTATATAAAAAAGTTTCGACTTCAATGGAGGATGTAGGGTATTCTCTTATTAAAGAATTAAAAGCTGCTGGTTATGAACTTAAGCTATAACTTATTAAAAATTCCGTGAGAATTCCGGAGAACACAATGCTTAATTATTTGTCGATGCTTGTAAAGAACACGATTTTAAATCAAGAGTTATTTGATTTTAGTAGCCTAAAAACAAGTCTGGCTGGAATTTGGTAGTGCGCAAGTTTTACCTTAAATCGGTGGTTTTGGGTGATTTGGTTTGGGCTAAGTATGCGGTAACTTTCGTCGGCGCTTTTGGTAAAGCCGCCTCAAAAGTTACCGCGGGCAAAATGGCGAAAATGGTTAGTGGCAAACAAAATTCTTGACAGAAAAATAGCGTATTGTATATTGTAACGTGAAAATATAATTTGGCAGTTTAAATAGCACGGTCCTATTGGAACAACCAGGGGGCTGGTTTCTTGAGCGTAAGTTACTCAAGATACCAGCCCCCTTTTTTTGTTTATTGGCCCTATAAAGGCAAACAAATGAATACTTTGTTTAATACAGCATCAACAGATAAAGCGGATCTCTACGCATTAGCTATCTATAGCCAGACAATAGAGGTTTACTTCTATCTAATTGGGAATCCTTATTACGTAAAATATTATTCCTGCCTTATAAACAGGAACCCCGGTTTTTCTAAATTACCCCATTGGTTTGTCGATTCAGGAGCTATCAATGTCTTTAGCAAGAACATCTTAAAAGTCTTATTGATCCTTTTTCGTCATGCCGATTACTATAGTTCTGTCGGAAGATATAATCGTCATCAAATCGCCAGAGAAGGGGAGTTATTCCCTCAGCAGGTCTCAACTTGCATAAAACAGCTTACCTTTGCCGGAGTAGTCATAAAAACCAAAAAGAAAAGGACTTTTTATTATAAGCTGGCAGCCAAACCAACCCAAGAGCTTATAAACTACCTTATTTTTCATTCTGCTAAAACTATAAAAACAAATAAAAACAGGGACCCTCATAATGGCAGGTATAAAAAAGCAAACAATGGCACTTCCTAACTATTCAGAATCCATATTTTATGGATTGTATGAATCCATGATTTATGGATTCTGCTATATACAGTCTCTAAGGGGAGTCTCTATTATACTAATATATGGATTTTAAAAAGAATAAATACTTATTTTTATAAAATGCGGCCGCTAGTTTCGATTAAGCAGTATTGTCGGTATTGTATGAACAACCAGAAAAGAGAGGTATTCCTTTGCCCGGATTCTGCCTGCTTCTTTTATCCCTTTAGATTCGGTAAAAAACAACCATCAAATTTAACCCCAATAAAGGCTATAAAACAAAAATGCCTCGATTGCAGTGGTTTCTCTAAAAAAGAACTAAGGCTATGCCAACATTATCAATGCTTTCTTTGGCTTTATAGATTAGGCAAGAATCCAAAACGTAAAAAACCGACCACTAGGCAGTATCAACCTATGGCTAAAGGCTTATGTATCCAAAACTGTTAATTGAGACGCTAGTTTTTTACAAAAAAGGGTATTGTAGAGGCGATTTTTCCAAAACAGGGGTGCTTTAGACTATTTGGGAAATGAACAGGGTTTCATATGCTAAAACAGCAAATTATACCAAAGTAAAATAAGTTTATGGACAAACGTTATCTATCGCCAAAAGAATTATCAGAATACACCGGGCTTAGCGTTTATACGATTTATCTGTGGATCCGGCAAAGGAAAATCCCTTTTATAAAGAAAAGCCGGCTGAAGAAATTCGATAAGGAAGAAATAGATAAATGGTTTAAGCGGGATGAAATAAAAAGCGTTGATAGCTATTGAAAAAAATCTTGATGTGCCTTAAGTGATATGCTACACTACCCAGATACAGAAAGAAAACTTTTTAAAAAGGTGAACTAATATGCCAGTATATCCATACAAAGGAAAAAGAGGAATTACTTATCATATAGTTTACTCTTTAAACGGCAGGCGAAAAACCGAAACTATCGGCCCGGATAAGAAATTAGCAGAAAAAGTATTATACAAACGATTGACCGAAGTTGCTGAAAACCGATATCTCGATGTCAAAAAAGAGAAGAAAGTAAGATTTGAAGATTTTGCCGAAGACTACTTGGCTTTACATTCTAAACTTAAAAAGTCATACTATACCGATTCTAAAATAATCAATTTACTTAAGAAATCTTTTAGCGGTATGTATCTATACGAAATAACTTCGCTGGATGTGGAAAAGTTTAAGTCGACAAGAGCAAAAGAAATTAAAAAATCAAAGTCGAAGAACGGAAAAGAAAAGCCTGTATCTCCGGCAACCGTAAACAGAACTTTAGCAGTTTTAAAATCAATGTTTAATAAGGCAATATTGTGGGGCAAGGTTGATTGTAATCCCTGCAAAGGGGTTAAGCTATTTAAAGAGAATAATCAAAGACTGCGCTTTCTTGAAAAAGAAGAGATAGACAAGCTTTTGTCTAATTGTTGCGAACACTTAAAACCGATAGTCATTGTTGCTTTACATACCGGCATGCGTAAGAGTGAGATCCTGGGGCTTAAATGGCACGATATAGATGTTAAGCGCAATATAATTCATCTGTTAAATACTAAGAACGGCGAGAAGAGAGAAGTGCCAATGAACGAAATAGTCCAGAAAACTTTAATCGGTGTCCGTAAGAATCCGGAATCGCAATATATCTTTTGTAATAAAGACGGTAAACCTTATGGAGATATTAAGAAATCTTTCTTTACGGCTATAACAAAATCTGATATAGTTGACTTTCATTTTCACGATTTACGGCATACATTCGCATCACAACTTGTAATGTCCGGGATTGATTTAAATACGGTTAGAGAACTTTTAGGGCATAAATCTCTGGAAATGACTCTTCGCTATAGCCATTTATCGCCGGACCATAAGAAGCGCGCAGTTGACATTTTAAGCCGGAATTTAAGTAAAACTATGCCTCAAAATGCAGTAAATTTGCAGGAAGTTGATAATGTCAAAAGCAACGATAATTTTACCCTTTCACAACCCGTTGAGAATAAAAGAGTTAAAACTTAAGGGCCATTAGCTCAGTTGGTAGAGCAGGACACTCTTAATGTCAAGGTCGTAGGTTCAAATCCTACATGGCCCATGTTTTTAGGTTATTTGACAACCTTACGCATGAGAGCAGTGTTGTGTTTTGTTTTATGGCAAGCATTTGGATGCAATAGCCCTTCGGGCACTCTGCCCTTGGCAGAGATTGCATACAAATCCTACATGGCCCATGTTTTTTTATATTTTTTAAGGGCGGAGAAGTTTACAAACAAATTTTTTTCTGAGGAGGACAAATGAAAAGAATATTTATCTTTTTATCTATGTTTACGTTAGCGGTTACTTCCGTTATTGCCCAGGAGCAATGTGATGATTCAAGATATGGTTTTAAGCCCGCAGTTAAAACTGACTACGTAGCGTATTCCGGAGAGTTCAAAGGGAAATCTATAGGAAACCTGGATGAGCTGGTAATTTATTTAAGCAAAGGCAGCAAAGAAAATAACTTCGTTCCTTCCGGTTGGATAGGTGACTATGGAGATATAACCATGGACGACGGAGTTATCGCTAATGCGGATACGGGAGATACATGTTTAAAGTTTATATATACAGCCAAAAAGGCCCAGGGCCAGGGTTGGGCTGGTGTGTATTGGCAAAGTTTAGCAAATAATTGGGGCTCAAAACTAAGCGGGTTTGATCTTAGCAATATGACTAAACTAAGTTTCTGGGCGCGCGGCGAAAAAGGCGGAGAGGTTATCCAAAAGTTTATGGTCGGCGGAATAAAAGGTAAGTATTCGGATTCGACAGAAATAATATTCGGCCCGGTTACTCTTACGAAAGACTGGAAAGAGTATACTGTAAATCTTGCCGGCAAAAATCTTTCATATATTAACGGAGGTTTCGGGTGGGTTGTCACCGGTGATTTGGACCCGGAGGGATGCACTTTTTACCTTGATGATATAAAATTTGTAGCAGACCCGGCTATGAAGCCTGAGGGCCGCAAAGCGCAAGAAATGCCTTTTTATGTTTACTCCGACAGAAATTCGGCCAAGAACAATTTTATTGCATCGGGCTGGATGGGCGATTATGGAGACATAAAATATGACGGCGCTTCAACGGAAACACCTTTTTCAGGCAGTACCTGTATAAAAATTAACTATTGCGCCTGTGCTTATCAGGGCGCGCGTTGGGCGGGAATGTATTGGCAGAATCCGGCAAATAATTGGGGCGAAGTAGACGCTGGTTATAATCTTTCAAACGCTAAGAAGCTGACTTTTTGGGCGAGAGGCGCAAAGGGCGGCGAATTGATCGATGATTTTAAGGTGGGCGGCATTGGCGGAAAATTTGCCGATTCCGATAGCGCAGGCACAGGCATGGTTACGCTTAACAAAGATTGGACCCAGTATACTATCGACCTTACCGGTAAAAATATGTCAAACATAATAGGCGGTTTTTGTTGGGTAGCTAATATGGATAATAATCGCGCAGGCGTGGAATTCTATCTTGATGAAATCAAGTTTGAATAACCCCGTATAATCGGTTAAGCGTTTTGTTTCATATGAAAAAATATGAAATTCTTAGTCATACTGCGGACATACGGGTTAAGATTTTTGGAAAAAATCAGGAAGATTTATTTACAAATTCCGCTATTTGCCTTTTTGAGCTTCTGACAGATGAAAAGGTAAAAGCTCAAAAAACAAGACGCATAGAGTTGAGCGCAGCGCGGCTTGATGATTTATTTGTTTCCTGGCTTAACGAATTAATTTCTATTTTTTACAGTTATAAATTTTTGCCTGTTAAGTATGCGGTATCTGTCGATAGTCTTTCCGGCACAAAAAAGCTTGTTGCTACGATTTCCGGGGCAGATTTTAATCCTTACGATAATAAAAGTATAAAATCAGAAATTAAAGCCGCTACCTATCACAATTTAAAAATAGAAAAGGATAAAAAAGGCTTTATGGCGGAAATTGTGTTTGATGTGTAAAGTAAAGGAGGCGCGCATGAGAAATCTGGTAGTTTTTGTTTTTGGTTTGATTTTCTGTTTTTCTGCATCTGCGCAGGAAAATGTGGAGCTAACCGTATATAACCAGAATTTTGCTTTAGTAAAAGACCAGCGCAACCTGGATTTGAAGAAAGGTTTGAATAAAATAGACTTCAAAGATGTAGCTTCGCTTATAGAACCAACCTCAGTTCATTTCGTTTCTTTGACTTCCCCGGATTCCTGTTCTATCCTGGAGCAAAACTACGAATATGATTTGATGAGCTCCGATAAGCTTCTTTTTAAATACATCGATAAAAATATAAGAATCGTAACCAAAGACGCGAAGACGTACGAAGGAATACTTTCAAGCTTCGATAACGGCAATATTGTGCTTTCCGGGCAGGACGGTTTAAGTATGATTATCCGGCCTGATAATATAGCTCAGATAACTTTCGAGAAAACACCGGAGGGGCTTATTACGAAACCAACGCTTGTTTGGGAAATAGAAAATGACAAGGAAGGGAAACACTTAACTGAAGTATCGTATCTTACTGGCGGTGTAAATTGGCTCGCGGAATATGTAACTGTACTGGATAAAGATGATAAAAAAATAAGCCTTGATGGCTGGGTGAGTATAAATAATACAAGCGGAGCGAGCTATAAAAATGCCAAATTAAAACTTATAGCCGGTGATGTGCGGCGCGTTCAGCCGCGGGCTGATAATATGCTGGGTGCCTCCAGGGAGTATAAAGAAAAAGCCGAAGCCCCTCAATTCCAGGAAAAAGCATTCTTTGAATATTATATGTACACCTTACAGAGAAAAGCCACATTGAAAAATAATCAGACAAAGCAGATTTCTTTGCTTTCTGCCAACAACGTACCGGTGAAAAAACTTTTCATATATGATCCTGTGGATTACTATGGCTGGAATTGGTATTATTACGAAAATAATAAAAATACGCAGGAACAGAAGATAAAAGTTAAAATTGAACTTACAAACAGCAAACAAAATAATTTAGGAATGCCTTTGCCGAAAGGAAAAGTAAAAGTTTACAAAAAAGATGATGATGGAAGTTTGCAATTTGTAGGAGAAGACCAAATTGACCATACTCCCAAAGATGAAACGATAAAATTATATTTAGGCGATGCTTTTGACGTGATAGGGGAACGTAAAAAGATGAATTTTCGCGAAGGTGACCACTGGGCCGAGGAAAGTTTTGAAATAAGCCTGCGTAACCATAAAGAAAGCGACATCGAAGTTAATGTCATCGAGCATATGTGGCGTTATTTAAACTGGAAAATAATCAATAAATCCCATGAATTCACCAAAAAAGACGCGCAAACCATAGAGTTCAAGGTTCCTGTGGTTAAAAATGGAGAAACAAAAGTAACCTATACGGTCAGATATTGGTGGTAATTTGAGGATAGCGGACAGCAGGCAGATAGAATAAGTTAAGATGCCGGAAATTAGTTTCGAAAAAATAGACGATTGCAGGTTCAGGATTCCTAAGAGTTACAAGGCGGGAATGCGGGTAGATGGTATTATCTACGCGACAGAGAAGCTTCTTGCCGGAGCAAAGAACGATAATGCTTTTGAACAGGTTGCAAACGTAGCATTCCTGCCCGGAATTGTTAAGCATTCTTTGGCAATGCCTGATATCCATTGGGGTTATGGTTTTCCTATCGGAGGAGTTGCCGCGACAGACCCGGAGAATGGCGGAGTAATTTCACCCGGTGGTGTGGGGTATGATATAAATTGCGGTGTGCGCCTGCTTAAAACTAATCTAGTTCTAGGGGATGTGCAAGGAAAAATTTCTAATATCGTAGATAAGCTGTATCAGGATGTTCCTTCGGGAATAGGTTCAACCGGCGAGATTAGCGTATCCGCAAAAGAGGAAAGGAAAGTCCTTACTGATGGAGCAAAATGGGCGGTATCACGCGGGCTCGGCGTAAAAGATGATTTAGAATCCTGTGAAGAATTCGGAGCTATCGAAGGCGCTGACCCCGACAGTGTTTCCGAACGCGCATATATAAGAGGCAAGGAACAGACAGGAACGTTAGGAAGCGGAAATCATTTTCTTGAAGTTCAGGTTATCAGTGACGTTTTTGACGCAAAAACAGCCGAAAAATTAGGCTTAAGCATAGGCCAAATTACAGTTATGATTCATTCAGGCTCAAGAGGCCTGGGTTATCAGGTATGTGACGATTACGTAAAGCAAATGATTGGTTGCCTTAGCAAGTATTCAATAAATGTGCCGGATAGGCAGCTTGCTTGCGCGCCGGTAAATAGCCCTGAAGCGCAGAAATATATCGGTGCAATGCGTGCGGCGGCAAATTATGCCTGGGCAAACAGGCAGGTCCTGATGCATCTTACGCGTTTGGCTTTTGAGAAGGTTTTTTCCAAAAGCTGGCAGTCTCTGGGTATGGATTTAATTTATGACGTTGCGCACAATATAGCAAAATTTGAAAAACATATTGTTGACGGTAAGAACAAACTTTTGTGCGTGCATAGAAAAGGCGCAACGCGTTCCTTTGGCCCTGGCCACCCCGAGCTTCCGGAAAAATATAAAGAAACAGGCCAGCCTGTGATTATACCGGGAGATATGGGAAGGGCGTCATATTTGTTAGTTGGCACCAAAAAAAGCGAAGAAGAAACTTTCGCAAGTACCTGTCACGGGGCCGGAAGAGTTTCTTCGCGCCACGAGGCATTAAAGAAAATAGATTTAAATGCCCTTTTAAAAGAACTTAAAGCTAAAGGCATTGAAGTAAGGGCAACCGGGAAAAAAACTATTGTAGAAGAGGCACCTTCAGTGTATAAGAATATAGATGACGTTATAGAGGTTGTGCAAAAAAGCGGCATTTCCCGCAAGATTTGCAGAATGCGGCCGCTGTGCGTTGTCAAAGGTTAATTAGGCTACGGTTTTTGTACACGCAAAAAACTTAGCATAATTAATCCCGACGAGGTTGGTGTAAATTTCCGGAGAAAATTTACACCATATTTAGTCCAGCAGGCTTTTAGCCTGTTGGATAGCCGAGTCGGAGAAATAAGAAAGTATCAAATAAAATGCTAGACCCAAAATTCATTAGAGAAAATCCGGACATAGTAAGGCAAGCGCTTAAAGATCGTAATGATAAATTCGATCTTGATAAATTTATTGCGCTAGATGAAGAACGCAGAAAGTTGATGCGCCAGATTGAGGGTTTATCCGCATCGCAAAATATAATCGATTCTGAAATGAAAAATCTCCTTAAAGAAAAAAAAGATATAAAAGCAAAAATTGAAGAAGGCAGGGCAATAAAAAAACAGCTTAATGAGCTTGATGGGGATTTTAGTAAATTAGAGGACGAATTCACAGAACAATTGCAATGGATTCCTAATATTCCTCACGTCTCTATTCCTAAGGGCCATCCTTCCAATAATAAGGTTGTTAAGGAGTGGGGCAGCAAACGTAAATTTGATTTTACGCCGCTGGACCATATCGCACTTGCCGAAAAGTTGGATATAGTTGATTTCAAGCGCGCTGCAAAAATTAGCGGCTCGAATTTTGTTTTATTTAAAGGCTTGGGGGCGCGCATGGAACGCGCTTTGATTAATTTTATGCTGGATTTGCATACTCAGAAACATGGCTACAAAGAAATATTTCCTCCTATGTTGGTTAACGAAAATTCTATGCATTCAACCGGACAATTACCGAAGCTAAGGGAAGACATGTATGAATTGCAGAATGATGAATTATTTTTAATTCCTACAGCGGAAGTCCCGGTGACCAATGTCCACCGTAGCGAGGTTCTGCGTGAAGAGGATTTACCGATTTATTATACTGCGTATACGGCGTGCTTTCGAAGAGAAGCCGGGTCGTATGGCAAAGATACAAAAGGCCTTATGCGCGTCCATCAGTTTGATAAAGTTGAGATGGTAAAATTTGTAAAGCCTGAAAATTCCTACGATGAACTTGAAAAACTTTTAAACAACGCTTGCACTGTGCTTGAATTACTTAATATTCCTTACCGCGTGTTAATGCTTGCAACGGGAGATCTGAGTTTTGCGGCGGCAAAGTGTTATGATATTGAAATTTATGCGCCCGGAATAGACAAATGGCTTGAAGTTTCAAGCTGCAGTAATTTTGAAGATTTCCAGGCCAGGCGCGGTGATATACGCTACAAAGATAAAGAAACCGGGAAATTAAAATTTGTCCACACCTTAAACGGCTCTGGTGTCGCCTTGGCGCGTTTGGTGGTTAGTATTTTTGAAAACTATCAGCAGGCAGATGGGGCAATTATGATACCCGAAGTTTTACGGCCATATATGGGCGGTTTAGAAAAAATTTCTTTATAATCTTTAAGAAAGAGGTGTTAAATGGAAGAGAAAGGCACAAAACAAAATTCATTTTTTACATTAATAAAGTTTTTTCTTTTTCTGATTCTATTTTGTTTCGTAATTTCCATAAGTAAAGAATTTTTTAAAGAGCTAAGAGCGCAGAATGCGCTTAATATAAATGTTCTTTTTTTCTCGGCGCTTTCGGCCTTTTCATTCTATACTTTCATCATCGATTTAAATGAGATTTATAAAAAGATACAGAATTTTTTCTTTCATTTATCGTTTCTTTCTTATCTCGTGCCTTCGTTTCTGATTCTTTTAAGCCTTGGTTATTTTATACTTCCAAAAGCATTTAATCTGGAAATTGACAAAGAAATTTTTGTTTTTCTGGGAGGTTTTGTTTTTACGTCGCACCTTATTTTTATCGCGCGGGAGAATAAAGGTAAAACTTTTTCCGGTGTCATAAATTATTTCTTTAATTTTAGTATTCTCTATATAGTAAACCTTTTATTGCTCGGAGTTTATTTAATGGCGGCATTTGAGATAAATCTGGGAAAAATTTTGGTTGAAGGTTTAACCGACGGCGCATTGCTTATAAAGAACCTATTCACGCAGGTATTGCACTAATTTTATTTCTGGAGGGTTGGCCGAGTGGTTTAAGGCGTCGGTTTGCTAAACCGATGTATGGTCGTAAGGCTGTACCTGGGGTTCAAATCCCCACCCCTCCGTTTCTTAAAATAGCACTCAATGAGTGATATTTTAAGAGGGGTGTGGTGCAGAATCCCAGCTTTTCGCGAAGCGAAAGGGGTTCTAACCGCTAGAATATAGGACCACCTAAAAGCGGTTCCACGATAACGATGTTAATCGGAGGAGTGAAATTCCCACCCCTCCGTGATTTTTTTTGCTAGTTTAGCAGGATTGCAACTAAAACACAGTAAAGAAAAAATAAATTATTATAGCAGCACTAATACGTTATAATACTTGCAGCAAGGATTAACTATGGAATACATAGCATTCGCTTTAAAATACCGCCCGCAGAATTTTGAGGAAGTAATAGGCCAGGAACATGTCGTAACTTCTATCAAGAATGCGATACTTAAAAAGCACATACATCATGCTTACCTTTTTAGCGGGCCGCGCGGGACCGGTAAAACCTCTCTTGCAAGGATTTTCGCAAAAGCGCTTAACTGCGAAAGCGAAAATAACCCTGTAATATCTCCTTGTGGCAAGTGTGTAAGCTGCGTAGAAATCGCAAAAGGCTCATCTTTGGATATTATTGAAATTGATGGTGCCTCAAACAGGGGTATCGATGAGATACGTACGCTTCGCGAAAACGTAAAACTTTCCCCGGCGCATTCGCGTTGTAAGGTGTATATCATCGATGAAGTGCATATGCTTACTCAGGAAGCATTTAACGCGCTCCTTAAAACCCTGGAAGAGCCGCCAGCCCATGTCAAATTTATCTTTGCAACCACTCATCCCCACAAAGTAATACCTACAATTCTATCGCGATGCCAGAAATTTCAATTCAGCCTTATTCCGCTTGAAAAAATCGTAAATAAGTTAAAGAGTATTACGGAAATTGAAGGAGTGAAAATAACTGATAATCTTTTATATGCCATAGGCCGCGCTTCAGGCGGAAGCATAAGGGATGCGGAATCTTTGCTTGACCAGCTTGTCCCCGTTATTGTTGAGAAAGGTTCCATAGAGGATGTTTTTTCGTTTTTAGGAATAATTGACGAAGCTACCTTAGACAAAATGGCCGGTTTTATCATAAATCGTGATTTACAATCCGCGCTTGATTTTGTAGACAGGGTAGTTAAAGATGGCAAGGACTTAAGTATATTCCTAAACGCTCTTATAGAATATTTAAGAAATTTTCTTTTAGCTAAAGTAAGCATAAAAACTTTCAATACACTTACGGATATATCTGCGCAGTCTAAAGAATCGATTCTTAAAACTTCTGCTTCAATTGTGCTTTCACAGGTTTTAAAAATAATAGATCTTCTGATAGAGGCGAAGGAGCTTTCGCACAGATTAAATACCGTAAGAATACCGCTTGAGCTTGCGCTGGTAAAATTCATCCTGCCGCAAGAGTCTGAATATAAAAAACCGGAAGAAAGCAATAGCAATATATCTGCCGACAGGAAAAACACTTCGGCTAAAGAAATAAAAACTGAAACCAAACTTTCTGATTCTGATATCAAACTGGAAGGCGACTTCAATATGGACGACGATATTGATAGCGTAAAAAAAGCGCCTTTGCCGCAGGACTCACAGACAAAAGATGAGCCGGACGATGATTGTCTTTTACTCAATGAGATTAAGGCGAAATGGCCGGAGATAATTGCAAGTTTACAGAAAGTCCGTGCAGCAATAAGTTCGCATCTTTCGTATTCTGAACCTCTTTCTTCAAGCGAAAATATAATAAAAATAGGTTTTTCCAGCAAAGATTATTTCCATAAGGAGATGGTTGAGTCTGCAAAGAACGTAAAATTCATCGAGGATGTAATTTCTAAAATATTGAATAAAAAAATAGGAATAAAATTTTTCCTTTCCGATAAAATTGCGCCTAAAACCATAGACCTTACACAACGTAAGGGCGTATCTACCCAGAATGAAGTTAATTCTTCCGGTCAACCCAATGAATTCATAAACGAGTTGATGGATACATTCGGAGGGCAGTTTCATACGGACGATGAGTAATATCCAGTCAGGCAGCAGATAAAATTTATTTACTATCTACCATCTAATATTTAAAAAAATGAGTTTTCCCAAGGTATTCAATGAGTTAGTTACAAGTTTAGCGCGTTTTCCGGGGATAGGCCGCAGGAGCGCGGAACGCATTGCTTTTTATATCCTTAAGATGTCTCCGGAAGACGTTAAGGCGCTTTCATATAAAATAGAGGAAATCCACAACCATATAAAACCCTGTAAGTTTTGCAATAACTTTTCAACGCATGAGGTTTGTTCTATATGCAGCGACTATGAACGGGATAAGGAAGTGGTTTGCATTATAGAAGAGCCAAAAGATATTTTAGCTATTGAAAAGACCTCTCAGTATAACGGCCTTTATTATGTTCTTTTGGGTTCAATTTCGCCTCTTGATGGAGTAAATGGCGAAAATTTAAATATCCAAAAATTAATCAACCGCATTGAACGGGGAGAAATAAAAGAAATTATAATTTCTACTGACGCGGACAACGAAGGAGAATTAACTGCGCAATATTTGATTGAAAAAATTTCTCCTTATAAAATTAAGATGTACCGGATAGCCATAGGTATTCCGCTCGGTACCCAGATTGAATACATTGATTCTGCTACTTTAGGTAAAGCTTTACTTGAGAAAAAGCCTGTGTAAGGCATAAAAAAGACTCAAGTGTTTGTTGACGCAAAAAGGCAAATACGCTATAATTAGCACTCGTTCTTTTGAAATTTTTATTCCCCGGTAGCTCAATTGGTAGAGCGGCTGGCTGTTAACCAGTAGGTCGTAGGTTCGAGCCCTACCCGGGGAGCCAGATTGATGTCGGCCACAGTAGCGATATTGTGGCTTTCGTTTCCGATAGAAGTAAGAGTTATAAAGGCAGGTCATAAAAAGATTCACCTCAATTTCAGCAAGATATCGTTGCTTGAGGTGAAATCCGGTTGTAAACAAACAGAAAGCGAGAAGCTTAGTTTAGTCTAAGTTTCTCGCTTTTTTGTTTTTTAGGCCCTAAGTTTAAGGAGGTTATAAGAATGATTCCTACAGGCATATCTCCCACAGAAGCAGCCTTTGAGGTTGTTGGTCTAGTTAATGCTAAATCAATAATGGATTTCTTGTTTTTTGAAACCAAGATAGGCTTGGCTATTTTTCTTATTGGATTGATGGTTTCCTTATGGAGATCGGTTAAAGAAACAGATTTTTCAATATTGTGGAGTTTTTTAATGATGTTCTGCGTGTTTTTGTTTATTTTTATTAAACCTATGTCTAGTCTTGAAAATGCTACGTCTACTATGGAAGTTGGTGGCTGGAATACCACTACTACCCAAGAAGCCTTAAAAAACGCCTTTATTGATAGCGGTAAGACAAAAGCCAGCTCTTTAGGCCTTGTTTTAGTTAGCCAGACCTACAATTCTATTGTTTACGGCACAATAACCGCTGTTACTAAGGTTACTCAACAGAAAGACTTCAATTACTTAAACAACCCTTTTATCATCAACAAAGTTTCGCTGTATCTTCAGCATTTTAGCGCAGAAGGGATTAAAAAAGACCATGTTTTACGAAAGGATTTAGAAGATTTTCTTAAAAACGATTACCCTCAAACTTTAGGAAGAATGGTTAATAATGGAAATACCCAAGGAAAATTGTCTAAAAATTGGTGGCCTGGGGATGATGATGTTGTCGCAAACTATGATTTGGAACAAAGAAAAAGGTGGGAAGCATTGGACCTAAGATTGACCGACTACATTAAAACAGAATTAGGTAAATTACGCTCAAGAAGTACCTTCGATAATCTTTTCATAGACTATAAAGCTATAAAGATTATGTTTCTTGCCAGACATACTGAAAAATCAGCAATTGATATCGCTTCTAATGTATCCGGTTATGGCATAGAACCGCAGGCAATACATTGGAATTGGGCAACAAAACAAGTAACAAGTATATTTGCTTATGCCGGTACTTTTATAGGGCAATTTTTCTCAACCACTTTGTCGGAATCTATGATCAAATCCCTTCCATATTTAGAGGGATATGCAGTGATGATTATCTATAGTTTATTTCCTTTCACGTTATTGTTATGTCTTTTATTTGGAACTGTAGATATCTTAAAAGAATACTTTATCTATCTATTTTGGGTTAAGTCTTGGGTCGTTATCTGGGCGTTAATTCACTATGCTTCCGTCTATATGTCTACCTTGCAGGCAGGACTAGCTTCCGGCACCACCAGTTCTTGGTTTTTTGATAAGCCTTATTTCAACACAGTAACAGGGGTGCTTTTAACTATGTCTCCCGGTATAGCCTGGTTTATGACTAAAGGGGTCTTATCGGGCATAGGAGAAGCAGCTACAGCTTTAACGCTTCATGCGGATAAAGGCATAGGAAAAGTGGGGTCTAAAATAGGAGTTTGAATGAAAATTAATGCACGTTTAATTGTAGAGGGGATTAGAAATAATGTACAGGGTAAGGCGCATTACCGGCTTTCAATCTGGTGCATTATTTTAGGCGGCATTTCCGTTCAAATAGCCTGTATAGACAAGTATTTACGAGTATCCTGCTGCGGTAGCCTTTTTGGCTGTTTAGCCACAAACTTTGACGAAGGCTACCGCATACTCCACCCAATTCAAAACCCCCAAAACCAAGCTTCTAACCCTCACCCCACAAAAACACCGGCAGAAATGGAGGCAACAAGGTCATGAAAAAAGGAAGGATTACACAAGAAGAACAGAATAGAAGAATTAAGCTTTTAACAGGATTTGTATTCAATTTCAGATACGCGACATTAAGGCAATTACATACGTTTATACAGTTAATAATGAACCTATCATATTCACGTAGGTTAATAGCTTATTGTTTAAAATACGGCTATCTTAAAGTTTGCTGCGAACCCGTATTCAAAACAAAAATCTACTACCTAACCCAAAAAGGTAAAGATTTGCTTTATAGCGATGAGGCATTGGTTGAGCACTACCATTTTGAGAAGAGTCTTACAGGAGTAAATACCTTTGCTCATCACAATATGCTAGCAGATGTTTATTTCATGCTTAAAACTCACTTGAATATCAAAGATTGGTTATGTGAATGGGTTCTAAGGGTAGGGTTAAAAAAATATGAAAAGATACCTGATGCGTTATTCATTCTTCCCGATGGTACAAAAGTAGCTCTGGAAGTAGAAACAAGATACAAAGACCTCTCTGCTCTTAAGTGTTTTGTATCGTTATACCAGTATGACATTATGGAAATCTCTAAATACCACGCAGTCTTGATTGTCGCGTCAACTAGGCTTCACTATGAAGGGTTAAAGAAAAGGCTGCTGCATATCGCGTCTGAATTTTGCAGTGAAAGATTTATTTTTTCCGATGTAGGAATGCTTGAGCAGGGAATGTGCTTCTATCAGGACAAAGTGGTTCCTTTAGAAGAAGCAATAAAACTATTGAATGAAAGGAGGGGGTAAATCATGGATAAACCAGTTGGTCCAAAAATACTGTTTCTAAGAATATGTTTCATATTACCGCTTATCTACATAGGCTTAGGCTGGTATATAGGCCTAAACTATTCAAGTAAGCCTCTTATCTTCGGTCCTTACCCGGATATTCCTATGGTAATGAAAACAAAGTTACTAGGTTCTTCTGTTGAAGATATTTCTGGCGCGAAGGCTCTAGTGACTGTTGTACCGCTAGAAAAAATTAACAAGTTCGATCCGAATTCGACATATTTCAAGATAGCGGGTTACTTTGAACTCCCGGGAGTCTGGCTTTTTGATTCGTCTCTGGATGGAAAATCTAGTCTGAGCAGAAGAATCCTTCTTACCGGAAACCACTCTCAAGCCATTGCGCATGGACTCAAAAATCCAAAGAGAAAGTTAGGAAATCTATCAATAAGAGAATTTAACGATTTTTTAAAAGCAACAGGTAGGACAAAAGACGCGGAAAGGCTAAAACCTTATTTGGTCCTTAGTAAGCTTGAAGAGAAGTATCCTTGGCTTTATTCCGAAACCGTGCTTTTATCAAAAGCCATGGGAAACGTTTTTTCCGACAATTTTATCCCTTATGACGTATTGGGTTTGGTTGGCATAGGGGTTTTACTTATTGCCCTAAGTGTAAGAAGCTTCGGACTATGGCTGTATTTTTTATATTGGGTACTTTCCTATTGGTTCGGCAGGATCGGATTTCATGATCCCAATCTAGCCGCATCCAATGAAGGCTGGCAAATAATCCTCTGGGGCTTTTGGCACGGTTTTATCCAAAAGGAAGGAAGATTGTTTTTGGTAGTCGCATTTATCCTCTCGATTATTGCATTTACAATTTTTGGGTTCTTGTATTTGACTAAACATATACTGCCGCGTAAAAGACGCGAAACAGAGGATTTTTTTAAAATAGATAAAGATATTGAAAAAAGAAAAGAGCTTTCGATAGAAAACATTGAATTCAAAAAAGTAAATTATGATATCAGCAAGAAATTAAAACAATACATTCGCACGGATAAATACTTCCTAGGCTTTAGCGACGAAAAGAAAGATATTGTCGTCGATGAGAATATACTCACTTATCATATGCACGTATTAGGCCCTACCGGGAGCGGCAAGACCTCTCTGGTAATTCTACCCTTAAGCAAGCAAGCCATAGAAAAAGATAGGGGTTGCTGCTTTATAGATTTTAAGGGAGATGAGGTTTTTAAAAGATACGTGCAGCAAAAAGCAAAAGAGAAAGGAAAGAGATTCTACTATTTCAGCATCGACCCCAACGAGACTTCCATAGGCTACAATCCGCTCTTCTCAGGCGATATCCATTCTAAAGTAGATAGAATTATGACTGCCTTGGAACTGGTTTACCACGGCCCGGCAGGATTTTACAGTAATGTTCAGGCAATGACATTCGCCGAATTATTAAAAGAAATGGTCCAGGATAAGAAAGAAATAAATTTTCTTTCGGTAAGGGACGCCTTGGCTAATCCGCATTTTCTTGATTCGCTTAACGTGAGCAAGCAGGAAATCAAAGGTTTATTCGCGGCTATCTCATGGATTGCAGGTATAGATATAATTAATCAGAATCAGCTTAACTTAGCAGAAGTGATTAAAAACGGTGACATAGTGTTTTTTGCCTTAAAAAGCCAATTTAACACGCGTTTGGCTGAAGCAATCGGCAGGATGCTTATTATTGACCTTAAATCCCTGGCTGCAATCAGGAAAGAAAGCGATCCGCCGTATTTTATCTTCATTGACGAATTTCAGAACCTTGCCTGCTCGCATTTTGTCGATGTTATCTCCAAAGTAAGAAGCGCTAATTTCTGCCTGATACTGTCGAATCAATCAAGAGGCAATCTGTCTACCGTATCGGCTCCGTTTGAGAATACAATCTTTACCAACACCGCGACAAAGATTATTTTTATGCAGGAAGATCCTATTGATGCCAGGTTTTGGTCCGACAAAACCGGTCAGACGACGTATCAGGACAAAAATATCGTTCAAGTCGACGCCATGGAAAAACAAACAGGAGGAGCAAGGCTCGATGGATTGAGATCTGCGCAAGGAAGTATCCACACCAGCGGAAAGAATTATATTTCCGGAAATGTGTTTTTGCGGCTGCCTTTTGCGAAGTCCATAATTTTCTCAAGAGGAAAACTTACGGCGATAGCGAATCACGAGTTTCTATTTAATAAAAAAGAGAGAGACCGCCTGATATCCGTGCCGTTTGAATGTAATCCTAAAACAGCGGTCTAATAACCAAGAGGAGGTAAAGTTATGTTGAATCGAGTTGACAAGAAAAGGTTTGCGTTAAGGTTTTTCGTGTTTCTATGTTTGATTTCAACCGCACTAACAATGTTTGCGCCGTTTATTTATGCGGGAGTAAGCACCAGCCAGGAACAGCAGGTAGTAGGAGATTTTGCCACCTTTATTATTAATATCCTTACCGGTCCTATATCGAAAATATTAGGGGCAATGCTGCTTATTGCCGGAGTGGTTGCGCTTTTAAACGGGAAACAAGGTATAGCACTTGCCTGCGGTTTTGGTTTTATGATTCTTATGTTTATTCCAAAGATTCTGGAGGGTCTATTTAATCAATAATGAAAAAATGCCAGCGCACCATCGATAAACCGTTGCTTGTCTTCGGCCTTGAACCGGAAGACGTGGGAATACTTGCTTTAGCTTGTGGGGCCATGATCCTATTCTTTGATACTTTTTACGCCGGCATAGTATTCTTTGGAGGATGGTTACTGTTAAGGTTGTTAAAACAAGGTAAACCTCAAGGGTATATTGTGCATTTACTTTACAAACACGGAATAAAGGTAAAAGGATTGATTGCACCGCCCAAAATAGCAAAGCGTTATTCAATCTTTAAAGGAGAGGAGTAAAATGCAGATGCAAAACTTTACAATAGCGGAACTGGTATTGTTAACTTTAGTTCTGGTTATTTACTTTTTACCCAGTTTTATAGCTCTTTTAAGGCAGCATAAAAATAAGCTTTCGATCTTCTTACTAAACCTCTTTTTAGGCTGGACTGTTTTAGGCTGGGTAAGTTCTCTGGTTTGGTCTGTCGCGCGTTAATCCAAATACCACCCGCCGTCAAATATCCATCTCTCTTTCGTTTTTCTTCGAAAAAGCGAAACAGTTCGCAACACCCAAAGACTTCGCCGCAAGAAGCGTCGAAGACTTTGTCCATTTCCGCGCTAACGGCGTCAATGGTTCGTGTTGCTGACGAATATTTTCCCCCGCCCACCACCCTTTAAGAAAGAAATCCTTTAAACCACGCCTGTTGTTTATACTT
>Ga0265297_10004709_pt1 | contig 21857 bp, 18 predicted proteins | sample Munlanlwell13791_FD_192502 | JGI IMG/M metagenome (GOLD analysis project Ga0265297, IMG submission 192502) | Leachate microbial communities from a municipal landfill in Southern Ontario, Canada - Leachate well 137-91 | ecosystem: Engineered > Solid waste > Landfill > Unclassified | place... | reverse complement strand
ATGCTGCGTTTCGTAATGGCGACGTTTACACGATCGCGGAGTGGCCGGACGACTCATGGGCACCGTTCCATAAGTTAAAGGACTGCTCCTATGTGCCCAAGGACTACGCGAAGATGATCATGGAGACCGAGCGCGCGCTGGGCGTTAAGGACGCTGGCCGCGGCGTGCGCAGGCTCATCGATCCAAATTTTGGGAATACCCCATGCTTTCTCTCCAATACAACAATAAAACAGGAGTTAAGCGCCGAGGGCACCAAACTGGGGTATTCCCTTAACTTTCAGGATCCGCCGGACTCGCTCGAGGGCGGGCACATAGCGGTCAAGGCGTTACTGGGTGACATCGCCAAGGGCGTGCGGCCTAAGTATTACGACCTGGCGCATTGTAAAAATCACATCTACGGAATGACGCGCTACGGCTGGGCCGAGAACCGTAACGAGAAGAAGGGCGTGTCCGAGAAGCCGGAGTTATTGCATAAAGACTTCGCGGACCTTAAGCGGTATCTTGCATTGGCCAAGGTTAAATTCATAGAATTACCCAAGGCAGAAAACGTTCAGCGGGCGTCCTCTTACGGGAAGCCTGGATATAGGGGAGTGTAAAATGACCGTAAAAGAACAAACACAGGAGCATATAAACACCGTAGGGAAGTTTCTGGATATTTGTCTTGAGCACATTATTGGTCGCCGTGAGTGTCACGATCAAAGCAAATTGGAATCCCCGGAGGCCGAGGTCTTTGAAGTCATTACGGCAAGGCTTAAGGGTAGCACCTATGGGACGCCCGAGTACACTGCGATGCTGGCCGAGATGAAGCCGGCGCTCGATCATCATTATTCCCATAATCGCCATCATCCTGAATTCCATAAAGACGGGGTACGCGGCATGAACTTGGTGGACCTTGTGGAGATGCTTTGCGATTGGAAGGCTGCCACATTAAGGCACGCCAATGGTGACATCTATAAGTCGTTAGAGTTGAACCAGAAGCGTTTTGGTTACTCTGACGAGTTAAAAGCTATTTTCAAAAACACGGTAGAGTTGCTGGAGGCCAAGTGAGCAAACCAATAATCAATCCAAAGGCAGAGTTAATCTTCCCCACGGCTGTTGAGTTCACGGCCAAGATACAAACGTTCCCGGATGACGTGGCGTATGTCGCGCAGTGCCGGCATTGCGGCGGGCATATGCGCGGGCATATCAAGGCGCCGGGGGTCGGGAAGTTAACAGAGCAGCAGGTTAATACAATCACGTTACAGACGCTTAAGCGCCGGCATAACTGCCCGCGTAAGGTCGCGCAGTGGGGCGAGAAGGGGCTGCCGCAGTTGATCGCGCCGGACATAATGCGTGGGTTTGATAATCTCAAAGAGCAGGCGTTCCGTAATAAAAAGATTGGGCGTGCGTAAAAAAACCATTGACCCCGACAAGTTTGTGTTATATAATTCCGGTATATGGTTTTGTAGAACGCAGGAGATTAATAATTGAACGCTGAACTGCCGACAGATCCCAAGAAGCGCCAGGAGATAGTTGACCTGGCGAAGAAGCGCTACAATCTATCCAAGGAATATTTCTCACCTAAGCACGAGATATGGGTGCGCTGCTATAAGATTTACCGCGCCCTGGCCGATGCCGTTGACGATCCCGACGAAGAGAACATGTTCATCCCCTATGCCTATGGCATGGTGGAGGATATCGTCGCGCGTCTAACCGAGCCGGTGTTGCAGAAGATGTCCATTAAGCCGCAGGCGCGGTCGTTGCGCTTCGCTAAAGCTGCGCGCAATTTCTACGCGCTCGTTAAGACCTACCGGTCAACGTCGCGCTTCCAGCTTGACTTCACGGACTCCAAGCGTCAAGAGGTTGTTGCCGGTAACGCCTGGGAGAAGGACGAATGGGCGTCCGAGTATATCGAGGGCGCGGAGTGGAAGAATACAATGGTCACGGAGGTGGTGACCAAGGTAGTGGAAGTGCTGGGCAAGCTCATGCCCATGCCGCTTAAGGTTCAATATAAAAAACTGGTTGAGGTTGCGAAGCTTTACGCTAAGTCAATCGGTTACCGCGTGCGCTATCCGTCCGTGTTCCTGGTGTGGCCGGAGCCCGGTGTCAAGCGTGTGGACGACATGCACTGGCTGTGTGAGGAAGAGGAGTCGGTTGCGCTTGATGACCTGCGCTCGCAGAAGTATAAGGACGCCAACAAGCAGATGAAGAACGTCTACGATCTGTCCGAGATTGACAAAGACTACGGCAAGCACGAGCCGGGTTCTATCTCCCCTAATTTTAGCGACACCAGTTCCTATCATGCCGAGGTGTCGGACGTATTGGGCGCGCGTGCCGGGGACTCGCAGGCTACGAAAGCCGCGCGTGGTGACCTCAAGTCCGACATGGACAAGGTTCATCTGCTGCACGTCTACGAGCCGGGCCGCAGGTTCACAATAGCTAACGGAAAGTATCTTGTCCTTTACATTGAAAAACCTTTCCACAGACCGCGCATACCGTTTAGGTTGCGCTGCTATACGCCGGATCCGGAGAATCTCTACGGCCTGGGTGCCATTGAGCCTACAGAGGATTTGTTCTTAGGGCTAAATGATATCCACCGGTTGTGTATGCGCTCCTGGACGCGCGTGATCGGTGGCATGGTGGCGTATCACACCGATTCCGTTCCGTTCCCGGACGACTGGAAGCCGAAGCCGGGTGGAACGCGCGTGCGCATTGACCCAGGGGTATCTCCGAATATTCATAATGCTATCGCGCAAATCGCGCAGGCTAACCCCACAAACGACATGATCGCGCACGAGTCCAACATGAAGGGGCTACTTGAGCGCGTGATAAGCGTAGCCGATTTATCGCCTGGCGTTGAGGGCACGAAGCAGTATCACGAGACGGCTACTGGACTTCTTGAGATTCAAAACCAGCTTGCCAAGCGCTTCGCTGTCATGCGCAGAGCTCAACTCGCCAACGACGTCAGCCAGTGCCAGGCCATGTACGATATGTGCATGCAGTTCATGTTCGAGCCGATGGTGGCCAAAGAGATGGACTCCGGTGGCAAGACGCTTTACCCTAAATTCACGCGTGACGATATCTGGACGGACGGTGAGGGCTTTGACTTCCTGATTGAAGAGGATCCGTCATTCGGTGATAACGTGGTCCAGCGTAACCAGCTCATGGTATTGATGGAGCTGGCCATGAAGTATGAGACGTTCCGCATGAATTCCAAGGATCCCGAGATGCTTAAGTTCAAGGTGTCCGAGGTCATGCAGCGCGTGGTGGAGGCGTTTGGCTGGACGTTTAACGCGGAGTTAATGACGCCGGTGGGTGATATCTTGACGCCTGACGCAGAGCTCAATATGATGCTGGATGGCCAGCCGGTGAAGCCTAACCCCAAGGAAAATTTAATAGGACATGCTATTGACCACATGGTGCAGATGATGTCGCCCAAAATAGTGCAAGGTGCCGCGTCCGGGCAGATAACGCCTGAATCGCTGGCTATGTTGAAGCTCCATATCCAGGACACCATGCGGATGGCGCAGGCTATGATGCAGAACGTTGAGGGTGCTGCGCAGATGCGTATGCAAGAAGCGATGAAGGCTGCGGGGCTCGCTGGCGGGCCGGCGGAGGGCATGCCTGATTCGCCGCAGATCATGGGGCCGCAAGGCACTGGTCCTGGCGGCCGGCCAGGTATGGTAAATAACGGGGGGCAGTCATGACCGCTGATGAATTTGCCAAGCTTGAGGCCGAGTTACAGCCGGTGATTGCTAAAGGTGAGCGCGCGCGTTCGCTCCTGGGGTCCGGGTGCTGGAAGTCAGACGTTGAGCCATACCTGATGGTTAGGTGCGCGGATCTGCAGCGTGGATCCGGCTGGAAGCCGGCCAGTGGGGTGTTCAGTGTGGACGCCGTGGCGATGGGCGCCGCATATAACGGCGGGCGTGAGGACGAGTGTTTGAATTTGCGCAACCAGCTTAATACATGGGCGGAGCAGGGCCGGCAGGCATCTGTTAAATTACAAAAAGAACAGGAGAAAATACGACAATGAAAACTCTATTTTTGGTGGGTATGTTCGCATTTTGCGGGATAGCGGTGGCTGCGCCTAACGGCACTAATGCTGATCCGATATATGTCCTTGAGACTGCGCCACAGACGAACCGTTCAACGGCGGCCGTAGAAGTGTCGGCGATACAAAGCACTGCGTCGGTGAGCGCTGTCACCGTGTCATCTTCGGTGATTACGCAGATAGATTCTACTTTTAACGCTGCGGCACTTGCGGCTCTTGGTTATAAATGGCAGAGGGCTGAGATCACCGCGCAGAATAATGGCACGGTGGATGTGTTCTGCGGGTATTCAGCAGGTGGGGTGACGGTTTCAAACAGTTATAAAATAACGCCTGGCGCCGTGTGGACGTTCAAGATTGGGAAGAGTATGTCGATCTACTGCCTTAACACGGCCGCATCGTCCGGAACTCTTATAGTTGGAGGGATAGCATGGATAGAATAATTTTGCTATTGGTGTTATTGCAGGTTAATGTGTCGGCGCAGATAGTTGCGCCTAATGACGCTATGAGCGGGTCGGCGGGAGGTGACGCTCGCTACGTCAACACAACCGGTGACACCATGACGGGCACATTGAACGGCCTGTTATCCACCTGGTCCAATATAAGGTCAGGGGAAGCGACGATAACTGGAACAATGACAGTCCAGGGCACCGCCTTTTCCGTAGACACTTCCACCTTTGTGGTTACGGCAGGTAAGGTGGGCATTGGAACCACTACCCCCTATGGACTGCTGGATTTATACCAAACCGCTTACGCTTCAAACGCAGACGGGTTTACAATGAATACTCTCGCAGGCGGGAGATTAGCGGTATATGCCGCTTCAAATGCCGCGAACCCGCAATGGTATTTTCAAAGCTCGACCGGCGAGGATATACGCTTTTATAATCCAAATAACATAATGAATTTATGGTCAACAGGCGGTGTTCAGGTTGTTTCGTCTATGTCCGTGGTTGCGAATGGATTTTCCGTGGGCACGTCCTCCTTTGTGGTTGCGTCTGGCAACGTCGGCGTAGGCACGATGAATCCCAATACTAAACTCCACATGAGTTCAGGTGTAATAACCCTTGATGGAACCGGAGCTGGTATCGCACTCAATGGTATTTATACCGAAGCGAAATCGTCCAGCACTACAGGGAGCAATACAACCTTTAACGTGGCATGGAGTAGCACATCTGTATACGAAGTTACACTCGCCACATCCACGACTTTCACTTTCTCCGGGGCAACAACCGGTCAGACCATGACGCTTAAACTGTCACAGGATGCACAAGGGGATAGAACCGTAACGTGGCCTTCTATCAACTGGGGCGATTACGGAACGCCAGTTGTTTCCACAGGTGCATATAAAGTTACATTCTGCTCCATTTATTACGCAGATTCTACGTATTATGGGGCACCCTGTTTAAAGGGGTATTAAGTATGCGACAACCTAATCAAAGGCACTTAAATGTAGACGGGTCTGTGACTGTGACCACGTATACTGGTGACCATGTTCTGCTGGATGTAAGCACCCTAGAGTTGATTGGTAAGCACAACATAGAAATAACTCGTCGGGGTTACGCCCGTATTAGGCAGGGTAATAAAAGGGTATCGCTGCATAGACTTATCGTACAACCTGCAGCTGGGTTAGTGGTGGACCACATTAATTTTAACAAGCTTGACAACAGGATACAAAACCTAAGAATATGCACCCATAAAGATAATTCCCATCATTCCACTATGCGCTCTAAAAATAAATCAGGTTATAGGGGTGTTGTTTGGCATAAACGCGACCGCAGATGGCAGGCAAGCATCCGTGATGGTAAAATCATATTCCTAGGTAACTTTGATACGGCGGTGGAAGCGGCCCTGGCATACAACGTCTCCGCCATAAAATATCATAAAGGCTTTGCCAGCCTGAATGTAATATGATGAAGTTTCTATTGGCTCTTTTATTCATGGTCCCGGTAAATGCTTCCGCATTTTTCGGGCTCGGGAGAATGGTGTGGATGACAAGTTCAAGCACGTCCACCGTACCTGCGACCGCTTTCTCCGCGACATGCACAGGCTCATGCACAGAATCCGATGATGGTCTTTATCACGTGCTAACATTTACAGCAGGAACCAGTAGTGTGACTTTTTCTGCCAGTGGCGTTCTCTCAGAAATACTGCTAGTAGGACAAGGCGGTGGTGCAGGTGGCGGTGCAAATGGCGCCGGTGGTGGAGCCGGAGGAATGGTAGAGATAGGTACTCGGGCAGTCAATGGCACAACCTACACAGTTATTGTAGGGTCAACTGGCGGACTGGGTGGTGGGACAGATAATGGAAACCCAGGGCAAGTGGGTTCTAATACCTCTTTTGATTCTATCGTAGCATTAGGTGGCGGCGGTGGTGGAAGCTATGATTCTGTTTCGTGTAGCAACGGAGGCTCAGGTGGTGGCGGTGCGTCTAATAGCGGTGTAGGATGCTCTTCAACGCAAGATGTAAATACGGGTGGCGGCTTCGGATATGGGTATTCAGGTGGAATAGCGGGTAGTGCTTATTCGTCAGGTGGTGGTGGAGCCGGAGGAAATGGAGAGGGCGGAAATACAGGCAATCCCGCATACGGCGGAATAGGTCGTGACAACGATATAACCGGGTCGTCTGTAACCTATGCAAAGGGCGGAACCTATGACGTAGGTACTTATGGGTGCGACACAACGACAAATACCGGCAACGGTGGCCCCGGTGGAGTAAATTACAATTGTCCCGGTATACCCGGAATAGTGGTAATAAGATATTTGCGATAATGCTTAAATTTATAGTAACGCTTTATTTCATGTTAACGGGGACTTTGCCGGTTAAAACTCCGGCAGAATTATCCATTTATACAAAATGCGACGTTGACCGAATAAGCCATTGGGTAGGACAACGCATTGAATACCGGGAGCAGGGGCCAGATTGGGCCAGCGCAGAGGTCTGCATGGCTCGCGCCCTCTATAATACTTACGGTTAAGAAGATTGGCGGGATTGAATAGTCTTGTTTTTTGGAGCATAAAATTTGATATAATTTTAGAAACAATTTAAGCCGCGTCGGGTAGCTCCCGGCAAATGCGCTGAACCGCACGGCTGGAAGGTCTGTTCAGAGGCCACGTAAAGGAGAAATCCTGCACGCGGCCTTTTCGTTTACAGACCTTTAGATTTCTGGCGGTAAACCCGCCAAATAAACTACGGGGACAACCCCTGGAGGCATAATGACAGTAAACGCACCGGCCGCACCTGCGGCCACAACGACGCCAGCCGCGACACCTACGACCGTAACGCCCGCACCGGCCAGCACGCCGGCGCCCGCGCCGCAGTCGACAGGCGGGTTCCTTGACCACGTCAAGCTCCCGGAGAGCTCGCCGGCTGATAGTAATCAGACACCGCCGACTACGCCGCCTGCAGCGGTCACCGAGCCTGGGATAACCCCGGACCCGGCCACACCTAAAGCGGGAGAAACACCGACTGTCGTGTATAAAACCACGATACGCGGAAGGGAATACACCGGAGAGGAACTGAGGAAGGCATTCGAGCATTCGAGCGCCGAGGGTATACGCCTTGACCAGACCGTGAAGCAGGTCCAGCAGGAGCTGGCCGCTGAGCGCGCTGCGCGGGCGGAACTTGAGGAAAAGGCCAACGAGACCCCGCCTTTCAAAATACTGACTAAACAGGAAATGAAAGAGCTGGACACGGTGGACCTTGCCGAATACATCTCGAAGAGAGACAAGTGGGAAATGCAGAAAGAGACCAGGAAAGAATCACTTACGAAAGCGAAGGCTGCGCACGAAGCGGAGACCAAGGCGGTTAAAGAGCATATCTACGCCCGGTCCGAGCAGATGATGACCAACACGGCCGAGTATCCTGGTTACAAGGAGCTGATGCCTGTTATGGCGCAGATTCTTGATCGCATGCCGAACCTAGCCGGGCGGCGCGAGACTCCTGATCTGCTGTACTACGCGGCTCTAGGGCTCCAAAAGTATAGGGAGGGAAAGGTTTCAAAGGACGCCGAGCAGAAGGCCAAGGACGAAGCGGCTGCGCAGGCAGCGGCCCAGGCCGCGGCTGCCGGAAGCGGTAATCCGCCGGCACCTGTGGGATCGCCCAACCCGCAAGACGATGACTCTGACGAAGCTTTTAACAAGCGACTGCTTGCGAAAGCGCCGAAGAGAATCTTCTAATTCAGTACGGAGGTTAGTAAATTATGCCTACAATGGTTACCACAACGCGCGGCACCGGCGTTCTCAACACTGAGACTCGGCGCAAGCGCGACGTTTCCCCGCTTATAGCGCAGCTCGAGCCGGACGCGGGTCCTCTCATAACGCTTTTAATGCGGATTCGCAGCAAGAGCACCACGGATCCGAAGTTCGAGTGGTTCGAAGATGAACTGCTCCCGCGCTTCGATATCCTGGGAGCTGCGGTCACAGTGGCAGACGCGACTATCACGGTCACCAATTACAAGTATTTCCGGGCCGGAGATATCGTAAGGGTGAACAAGGATGAGCTCCTGCGCGTGACCACCACACCAACTAGCACCACAGTGGCTATCGAGACGCTTGCCGGCGCTGCATCTGCGGCTACCGCCGCGGCTAAAGGCAGCCAGCTCCACATCATCGGTAACTCCAACGAGGAAGGCGCGACCAAGCGGTCGATGCTGTCCACGCAGCGCCAGCCGAAGTACAACTACTGTCAGATATTCAGGCACCCGTTTGGTTATACGGGCACCGCAGTAGCGACTGACCAGTACGGTCAGAAAGACCCGGAAGCCGAGAAAGCCAAGCAGCTTATCGAGCATAAGAAGGACATCGAGCTGTCCTTTATCCTGGGCAAGGCCAGCGAATACACCGGCGGGACGCATCCCGAACGGACGACCGGCGGCATAGAGGAATTCATCTCGACCAACGTGCAGGACATGGGCGGTTCCATGACCGAGGCTGAATTCAACGACTTCATGCGCAGGGTATTCCGCTACGGGTCAAACGAGCGCATCTGCCTGCTCTCGCCGCTGATGAGCACCGTTATGAGCAATCTCGCGGCCGGGAAGATGCAGACTCGCTCCGACGATAAGACTTACGGCATCACGCTGTCACGCTATCAGAGCGCCGGCCGCGTAGTCGAGCTGGTTGAGCACAAACTGCTCAATAACGATTCCTTGACCGACCTCTCCGGCATCGCCGGCTGGGGTTTGATCCTGGACATCGCTGACTTGGCCGTCAGGTATATGAACGGCCGGTTTACCGTCCTTAAAGAGAACATCCAGGCCAACGACGAAGATGGCAAGACGGATGAGTATCTCTCCGAGGTTGGGTTACAACTCGAGCTCGAGAAGAAACATGGCATGGCAACAGGAGTCACCGACTGATAAGGCCCGCGCCTAATCAAGAGGAAAAAAAATGAAAAACTTCATAAAAACCATGTTGGTGTCGGTTCTTTTCCTGATGGCGAATAACACGTTCGCCATCTCTCTCCAGGACTTGCAGGTCAAGGACTTGGATAAAATCGCCGTATCGGAATACGTCGATTACAACGACGGCACGCTCATGAACGTGAAGTATGTCGGGACAACGGCCACGGCCGTGATGTATGTTTCGTCCGGCATGTTGGATATAGACGTACCCAGCGGCACTGCCCTGGTATCGTCAATATCCCTCAATGCAGCGGCTTACGACACGCTTGGCGAACTGGTGGACTACCTCAATACGCAGACGGACATTGAGGCTATTCTCACCGGGGGCAAGCGCGATGATGCGTCTGTTCTGTTGGGCAATGAGGCTTCAGCCTACACTGCCAGGAATATCGCCGCGGCCGGTGGGTATTCCATCCTGATAGGCACTGGTGCTTTAGCGTCTGCGGACACAAGCCCGCAGATGATGCGCATAGGTATAACCCCGCAGACTGGGCGGCGCGTCGCGCTTAAGTATTGCACCAGCGGTTCCGACGGCACGGACGTCCTTAATATTTACGGTAAACTCCGTAAGTATGAGGGTGTTTCGGACGGAGTTGTCCGGGACGATACCACGCTGGTGGCTTCGATGGCTACCGCCGCGGACACCGAGGAAACCAATGGTAATATCTATGGTGGATATGCCTTTGAGTTTGCCAAGGACGCGCACGTGGTGATCCTTGCCGGCGATGCCGATGGCACTGGCGGCACTGCCATGTCCACGGACGCCACCACCAAGTTGGTGTGCTATTGGGACGAGAAATAAAGCGTAGTAATTTTGTACAGGCCCGGCGTGGCCTAAACCACCACGCCGGGACTTCAAACAGTCAAGGAGATCACATGAAAGAGTCAATATTCCATTGCGGCCGCTACCCGGAGCTGGTGCTCACGGTTGAGCCGTTCGGCATGAAGGATAAGTTCGGGACCAAGACGAAGGCTGTGCACCTCAACTTCAAAGCGGACCCCGAGCTGGGCGCTGGCATCCTGCGCGTTTCCAACGAAGAGCACGTGAAGTTCGTGCAGGCGCACGAATACTTCAAGATAGGCAAGATCATAGACGTCACCGACGCCCCTGTTAAGCCGGCGCCTAAGGCGTCCAATAAAGTCGTGGTCGGGACGCACAGCTCCCTGGACACACGCCCGCTGTCAGGCGATGCGCCTGCTTCCGCGGATCTTCCGGTTAAGGCCGCAAAGGTGCCCGGTAAACGCAAGAAGTAAGGAGTCATCATGGCTGCTTTAACGCTGGCGCAGTTCATCCAGCAGTGCAAGCGCAAGACTCGCTACGGTGACCCGGCCGTCACAACGGACAGCATAACCGCTGATATCGTGCATTACACGAATCAGCGGCGCTTCCGCTTGTGGCGCCGGTATCCGTGGGCGTGGTCTATTTATGAGTTCACATTGGCGCTGGTGGCCGGGACCATAAACTATACGCTTGACGTGCTGGTGGGGGATATAATCGCTATTGACACCGGGAATGGAGCGTATTTCAAGAAGCGCACGCTAAAGCGCTACCTACAGTGGCATAAGGGCTCACAGACTTCGGATGAGTCAACGTCCGATACTCCGGCCGATTACGTCAGGATGGGCCAGGACGAGGCCACAGACGCGCTTAAAATCAAGGTATGGCCGGCTCCGGCCAACTCAGCCAATCGCACCGGGTGGGCGAAGAAGCGTATTACCCGGTATGCGGTAGCTGATATAGCCACGAATACGGATTTCGGGTATTTCCCGGAGGAAGTGCTTGATGTGTTGGAGTCCGGAGTCATAGCTGATATCTACGAAGCGCAGGGTAAGGTCGCCGAGTCGGCGGCTAAAAAACAGTATTTTCAGGCCGAGATGGAGCGCATGGTCAAGGAAGAGGCGGTTGAGGCCGACAGCGAGGAAGAGCGCCCGCAGTCAGACTATATGATGTTCCATAAACGCAAGCGCGGAGGATCCACTGTAACGTGAGACGCTTACTGCTTTTAATTGCCCTGGCTACTCCTTGCCACGGCGTCGAGGCTCCCCCCAAGTATCTGAACACCTGGGGGGGGCTGGACGTTTTTCACGATAGCGCCAAGGTTGCGGACACGGACGCTACGGCGCTTTCCAACGTCCTAACCGACCGCGGGTTCCTTGAGAAGCGCACTGGCAGTGAGTTATTCCAGACGCTATTGGACGGGTGGTCGGTGCTTTACCTGCAGGAGTTTGTGTCGTCGTCAAAGACGCGATATCTTATTGGCCATGCGTCATCCACGGTTTATGCCAGCGACACAGCGACGGCGTTCGCGGCGATATCCACTACGACGCTGGGGTATGATCTGGACTGTGTGGCAGCGTTTGGAAAGGAATATTGTGTAGATGGTGTTGCGACTCCCTGGGGTTGGAATGGGACGGCTGTGACGCGGCTTTCATCGGCTCCGATATGCACGTTTATTGAATTCGCGGACGAGCGTCTTTACTGCGCGAATACCACGGCCGGTGACAGCCGTGTCCATGCGGGCGCGTATGGCGATGCGGCAGACTGGGCAGTTCCAGTGACTAATCCGTTGCCAGCCGCCGTGCCGAATATGTGGACATTTAACCGTACGGATGGCGAGGGGATAACCTGTTTTAAGGTCACGCCGTGGGGGAAGTTTGTCGGGAAGCTTCATAGCACGCATATCCTTAAAGGGCAGGACAACGATTCCTATTATAAGCGCACTATTGACCCTAGCATTGGCTGCGTGGACGATCGCAGCGTGCAGATGGTGGACGGCGTGCTTATGTGGCTCGCGCTTGATGGCGTGTATGCCTGGGGTGGATCCGGCAAGCCGGAGCTGATTTCGCAAGATATTGATTCCGAGATAAAAGCGGCGCGGCAGTTGGATTCCAACAAGGCAAATTGGGTAAATTCTTCACAGGCCGATTGGCAGGCCGGCGCGCTTGACGCTTCCGGACCTGGAGCGTTGGTGTCGGCTACTATTGTGCAAGGGAGTATAACGCCATCGACGTGGAGCGTGGTTTCCGTGTCTACTGCGTTGTATGGGAGTAACGCTGCAGGGTTTGAGACATTCTCCGATTTAGAATATAATAATAATCCCACGTGGGATGTGGTGTTGAATCATAATTGCACCGCGACTGGTGGATATTTATCATCGCCGAATACGGCTTCATGTAATGCAACAGTCGCGACTACTCAAACTACTGGAACTTGGCAATGGAAAATACTTACCGGAAACTTAAGACCTACTTCCCAATCATTATTTGTTTATTTTTTAAATGATTCATATAGCAATACTATAGTATTGCGTGTTAATGGACAAGACAATTTTCCAGGGCCAAGTAATCAAGTTGCGTTGCTTTATAATAATGTAGCTTTTTGCACATGGGATGCTACTGTTCCAGATTATACTTGGATCACGTATAAAGTAACGCGGACGAGTACCGGATATTTTACTGCAGAGGATTCGTATGGGGGTGGATGTCAGGTGTCTTATCCGCAGGGTACTATCACTCCTCCTGGGGTTGGTTTTACTGTAGATTTAACGCAATATCAAGGGATTGATGATATCACTAATCTTTTTAGTAGTTCTGGCACGTATTATTCCGCCATCTATGATACTGGTCTTTCGACTCCTATCGGAGGAGTATTTGTTTCAACATTAACTACGGGGCATGTGGGCACATATATGGTGAGGGATAGCACTTCTCCCAATAATGATTTGTGGACATCTACGCAAACCGTTGCCAATGGCGATAAAATTCCATTAAATAGGAGGTATTGGCAATATTTATTAGATATGTCTACAGGTACTACTCCAACTATTCCGTCGAGCACCGTGACTTTGACCGCGGTAACCAGCGCGTATTATTTATCACCTGTTAAATACATAGGAACAGATATCACATCGTTTTTAACTTTCGACGCCAATGAGACGATAGACGGCGGCAGTGTGACGTATTGGACGCGCACGTCAACTGGTTCGTTTACTTTATATTCAAGTACGCCCGCATGGGTGGCTCAAACAAATCATTTGCAGGTGGCGTCATCCACCGCGCCTTATTACCAATGGAAGTCGCAGTTTAATATTGGCTCTGCCAGTAATACGATTGTGATAAACGATGTAACTACCAATTGGAACGATGGAGAATCTGCGGCTGTCGCTTCATTAGTTTGGGATCATCGGTATCATCTATGCGTGATGAACTCCATTTCCACATTGGTTAACGATCGCTGCTGGGTATATCAGCGTAATAAGCGCTGGACGCATTTTGATGGGATTAATTATTCGGCGTTGACGCTCTTTGATAATAAGCCTTTGGCCGGATCCGCCGGGACGGACGGTGCCATCGATAAGATCATGCGGCCCGGTGTTTACAGCGACAAGGGAGTTGCCATTGACGCCTATTGGGAGACTCCTGATTACACATGGGAGCAGCCTAACCATCACAAGACGCTGCGCAATCTATGGCTAGACGCTGAGTACAACTCAGGGGGAACGCTTGACGTGGGGTATGCGCTCAATCGCGGAACGGTGTTCACCAGTACGGCCACGACGCTTGATTCCACGGCTGGGTATGTATCGAAGCGCGTTGAGAATCTGGTGGACGGTTACGCTAAAGGAAGGTATATCCGATTACGCTTTGGAAATGATATACTGGATAAATATTTCAGGCTTAACACAGTAACGATATATGGGGAAGTAGAGCCGTTAATTTCTGATTAAATATGCCTAAAGGAATTTATTATAGAAGTGATGAGTGGAAAAGAAACGCAAGAGAGCGTCTTTCATTAAGTGCTGATAAAGCACGAGAAGGCATAATAGCTTTCAATCACAGCCGAAAAGGTATTCCTTTCAGTAAAGAAAGGAAGGCTCAGTTAGTTATTGCTCACAAGCATACGCAGGATTACAGAAAAGGTGTTCCTCTTTCTAAAGAGTTGAAAGAGAAAATAAGTATAGCTACAAAGAAGGCAATGTTTAACCCTTTAATTAGAAAAAAGCTGTCCGACGCAATGAAGGGAAAGCTTAAAAAAAGAGGCAAGGATTGTCCAGCGTGGAAACATGGACTTACCCCTATTGTACAAAGCATCCGACAATCTTCCAAGTATAAACAGTGGCGACAGGATATTTTCATAAAAGATAATTTCACTTGTCAAGAGTGTGGGGAAAGGGGTGGGTATTTAGAAGCGCATCACATTGTTTCTTTTAAGAAATTATTTTCAGATGCTATTCACATGTTGCCTTTGCTAGGTTCATTTGAGGCCGCAATGATATATACTCCCTTATGGGATTTAAGCAATGGGAAAGCAATGTGCAAATTGTGCCATAACAAAACTAAAAAAGGAAGAGGATAATATTATGCCCAGCATGCCGCAGGAATATACGCCAGAAATGACTCAGAATTTTTACGAGAGTTTGTCACGTCCTATTGAGGAACGCACAAGATTGAACGTGGGAAAGGCGCGCAGCGAGGCGCTCGCACGTGGGATGGAAGGTGATCCTTTCGAGAGCCTAGGAGTAGCGAGTGCCCGGAACCAGGGGGCGCAACAGCTTGGCGACTTATGGTCAGGGATTTCCATGCAGGGCGCTGATAAGGCACGACAAGAGCGCATGACGAAAGAGGGGCGTGACTGGCAGACCACAGAGAATGCCGAGGCGCGTGAATGGCAATCACAAGAGGCCGATGCTGGCCGAGCATTTCAAGAGAAGATGACGCAGACCAATTATGACAATTCCGTGGGGATGTTAAATCGCAATAATCGGAACGCATATCAGTCCGAGATATGGAATACTCTTGCCGGTATAGGTAAAGGTGCGGCAATGTCGGCGTTTTAATATTTAACAAAGACGGAGGACCTAATGCCTTATAATTTTGGTGACTGGACGGGTGTGGGGGAAGCGATAGGTGATAAGATTGCGGGGCGGCCTAGCGCGCGTCAAAAGAAAGACGATGCCACGGCGCTCGCCGCTAAGATGGCGCAGGATAAATTGGATTACGAAAAGGAGCAGGACAAAATCAAGAATTTTGCAGACTATGGTGGCTATGATCCGAAGCAGGTGATGGAGGGATCCGAACAGGCCGCGCTATTAAGCGACGAGGATATGGCCGGGTTCCAGCGCAGTATGGCGGATCCCAATAATCCCGCCACTCCCGAACGCTACAAAGACGCGTCCAAGTTTAATCCGGCCGCTGAACGTGCATTTAAAGGGTTCCAGCTTAAACTTGGCGAGCGCGGGCTTACGTTTGAACAGCGGAAGGCGCTGCAGGAATCTGATCGCGCGGCGAAGTTAGAGCTTAAGAAAACACCCAGCGGCGGGACGGTTGATAAGTATGCGGGTTTAGGTGCCAGCAAAGAAGATCCGCTTGAGGACACGACTGATTATAACGGGCCGTTTGACTGGCGACATCCGTTCAAGACTTTTGGCAAAGGTGAGAAGCCCGCGGGCAAGGACACGCTTAAACTTTTTTAATTGCTTCCCGCGTTTTTTTCTCTTATAATATGAGGACACAATGCCTGAAAGCGTTACAGATTTTTCAAAGCGCATTAAACTAAAATATCCCGAATACGCGGATATTGACGACAACGAATTGGCGAAGCGCGTCGTTGATAAATATCCCGAATATAAAGACAAGGTAGACTTCGGCACCGTGGAGGCACCCGTTGCCACGCCTGCAGTCGCGCGTCCTACCGTGTATACACCTAAACCGGCCGGGATCCAGCCGCCTAAGATGGCGGAGTTTACACCGGAGCAGATCGCTAAAGTCCAGGAACCTACCGCAGAGAATCTTACGAAAACAGTGACGTCTAAACTGACGCCGCCGGCCGGTCTTGAGTCAGGTATTGCCAGCATGAACGCGGCTATCGCGCGGACTCCGGCCGTGGCGTTATCCGCGCTTACGTTACCGGGGAATCTATTGGCCAAGTATACCGGTGGAGAGCAGACGAATGTTCCAGATATTCTTATAAATAATCCGGTGACGCGATACTACGAGGGTATCGCTAAAAAGACGGCGCCGCCGGAGCTTGACACCGATTCTTTCTCCACGCTTAAGCGCGGGGATATTGACGCGCTGGCTAAGGAGCTATCTGCCAAGTTCTTCGCCAATGCGCCTACGCAGGCTATTGTGATCGGTGCCGCTATGACCGGGAATCCGGGAATGGGTTTGGCTGCTATGGGCGGTATAAGTGCTGGTGGGCAGATAAAGCAAGCCGCGGAGTCCGGTGTGGATCCGGCTATGGTCGCGCAGGACGTAATACTGAATGGCGGGCTTGAGGTTGCGGGAGAGAAGTATGGCACGTTGGGACTTTTAAAGAATTGGTCGGCTGATCTAGCCACCAAGTTTGGTAAAAAGACGGCTTACGAAATAATGAAAGCTGTTGGCCGGACGGTGGTATCATCGGCCAAAGTTGAGGGGGCGGAGGAGTTCTCCACGCAGATGGCACAGGATTTTGCCGATTACGCGACCGGAGTGAATCCCAAGGCGTTAACTGGTATGTTTGGCCGGGCCGTGAATGCTGCAATGGTGGGTGGGCTGTCAGGCGGGCTCATGACGGCGCCTGGTGCTGTTGCTATGGGTCAACAGATGGCCACGGCGGGGCAAGGCGGGCCGGAATCCGGTCCTGGGGCTCCTGCGGGCACTGGTGCCCATCCACGGCCACCTTTCGGCTCGTTTGAGGGCACCGTCCTTGAATTCAAGATAAAGCAGGCTATGGGGCTTAAGCCGGCCGATCAGTTGACTGATACCGCCATAAACGTCGCATTCGCGGCCGGTAAGATACCGCAGGACCTGGCGGAGCAGATGGGCCATCCTGGTGCGCTACAGGCCGCGCAAGCGGAAGCCGCCAAGAACGCGCCGCCGGCACCGGCGTTGGCACCCGAAGAAGCCATGATCCAGCAGGTGGTGGCCGATAAGACCAAGACGCACGAGGCGCTAAGCGAGCCGCACCCGGTGACCGGGCAAAAGCCGTACCAGATGTCGGAGCAGCAGTACGGCGCGGCGTTGCGCGAGCTGGACCCCAATATAAGCGGTGAAGATATCTCCAAATCATACGAGAAGCTCCTGAAGGACGCCAAGGACGTGCAGTTGGTGGACGACCGGGATATTGAGCTGGCGCTTGACCCCGCGCAGCAGGCGGAGGCGCTGGCCATATCGGAAGAGGCTCCTGCAGACAAAGAATTTGACCTCATGGAACCCGGGCAGGATAATCTCTCCGCGTTGCCATTGGCTGAGTTACAGGCGATGTTTCCCGGTGCCAGTGAGCAGCTCCACCGTGAGTTGGTAGTTGAAGGGCTTAACACGGGGCAGATAACCCCGGAGCAGGCGCCGTATGCCGATATCAAGAAAGCGGCCATAGAACGCGTGAATCAAGAGCAGTTGAACGTTGAAAAGCGCCAGGAGGCAGCGGCCGGGACCAAGACGCCTATCCTGCAGATGCTTTGGAAGCGCAAACTTAACCGCGGGCAGGCGCAGCGCGAGGGTATTGACCTGGGCGCTATGCGCGGGTATTTCACGGAGAAGGGCGGCTTGACCATTGAGCAGGCCACGGAGAACGCCTACGAGATGGGCTGGATTCAGGAGTATGACCAGCAGATGTTTATGGAGGCGATGGATAAGGAGTTGATGCGGAAAGAGGGAGTTATGCGTTCGCCGGAGGAGTCTTATAAGCCTGGATTCTTAGCGTCACCCGGTCAGGAGTACACGCCCGCATCGGTTCCCGCGTTCTACTCCACCGGCGAGATGCCCACCGATCTGCGCGACCTGTTCGCCATGCAATCGGGAGAGGGGGGCAAGTATTCGCAATCTGCCTGGCATGGATCGCCGCACGACTTTGACAAGTTTCTGCTGCATAAGATAGGCACAGGCGAGGGCGCACAGGCTTACGGGTGGGGGCTTTACTTCGCAGGGGATAAGGCGGTAGCGGAGTATTATAAGGAAAAACTTTCAAATCCACATCTTCCGATTATTTCGTACAGAGGAGATGTGCTAAGTCCATTAGATTTTAGATATCCCGTGGCCGATTTATTTACTTCCTTAAGCCTTCCAGAGGCTATGGATATATTAAGCGACAACCCAGAAGCCTTAAGTTTTATAGAAATAGAGAATGTCACCAGAAAAGACTTTGCAAGGAAAGAGCGCGTAACTGGTAAACTCTATGAAGTGGAAATTCCCGAAAGCAAAAAAATGCTGGATTGGGACAAGAACTTTGATCAACAACCTGATGTTATAAAAAAGGGTTTTAAAAAAGCCTTACTAGATGCTAAAGCGCAAATGAAGGAGGTCGAAAAGTATTTGCAATCTCTGCCCAAGATTAGACCATTACCGAGTGGAGATATAGAAAAAGGGATGGAAGCCACCGTTAAACAGGGCGACCTAACTAGTTGGATTTTATCGTTAAATAGAATAATGAGCAGTGGTGAAGTTGAAGGTTCTCAGATTTATCACATTTTAGTGAGAAGATTTGGATCTCCGGAGAAAGCATCTAAGTATCTAAACAGTTTAGGGGTTCCAGGTATAAAATACCTGAATGGTGTAAGTCGAAAACATGGAGAGGGCGATTATAACTACGTAATCTTCGACGACAATCTTGTGCAGATAGTCAATAAATATTCCCAGCCGGTGGCGAAGTACGAGCCCGGCCACGTCTACACGCCCGGCGAGATGCTTACGGATGAGGCGGGTGCCGGCGCGGAGTTGGCACCTGCGGTCCGGGACGTGCGGTCACAGGTCCGGCCGGTGGGCCAGTGGCACGATCTACGCAAGGATCCGGCCATAGCGCAGATAAGCAAAGATTTCATCGAGAAGCAGTTGACGTCGGCTATCGGTAAGAAAATAGACACCATCCAGGACGTGGCCGAGATAGCGGCTATGGCGCGTCATCCACGCATTGAGCATTTGGTGGTGGTTAAGCTCAAAAAGGGCAAGGTTATCGGCTCGCTGGTCCTCACGGACGGAAAGATTGGGTATATTGACCCCAACATGGCCGAGATTCAGGCGTTCCTGCAGGACGCCGACGAATTCTACATGAGCCATAACCATCCGACTGGGAATCCGGCGCCGTCCGTGGACGACATTAAGTCGACCAAGGCTATGGCCAGCGACATTCGCTTTAAAGGGCACGTGGTCACGGACCACAAAACGTATACGGCTATCGCGCCGGACGGCACCGCTATCGCGCAGGAGTATCGCGGCGAGAAGGTATCGTTCCGTACCGACATCGAGAAGATGTCCTGGGCGCCGGCCGTAATGGGCTGGGTGCGCGGCACGTTGCAGGGCGATAAGCTGGGCATCATGTTCGTGGATCCGCAGAAGCAGGTTATGTCGTTTGACCAAGTGGATCCGCGGTCTGATTATAACACCTATATCACGCGCAAGGCGCCGGGCTATGGTGCGACCGGTGTGTTTTTGATAGCGGGGGAGTCGGCAATGGGGAGAATGGCTCCGCGCGTCCTGGCTGGTAATTATCACGATTTCTTGGTCATTAACGACGACGGCATGTACCGGAGTGCTTCCCTGGGGAATGTTGAGGGATTCAGTATCGACGCGGCGGATAGCCAGTTAGCGCCGGAGTCCGAGGGGTATTTCAGCGCTTCCCGGTATGCCGAAACACCCGCCGACTATAATCCCGAGGACTACAACAAGGTCCTGGGCCGTTTTAAACACGGGATGACGCTCACGCTGCGCAACCGATTGGTAACGCCGCAGTTCCCGGCCGGCCTGCCGCGCGGATCCGTGTTTGAATTGAAATCCGTGGCCAAGACCGGTGAGATGCTGGTGTCCTATAAAGGCAAGATTATGACTGTGGCCGTGACGCCGAATATGTTCAAGGAGACATACCGGGAGCCGGGCGCGCCGCAGCCTGGGCAGAAGGAGCGCAAGTTTATCAATACGGTGAGGGGGTTTGAGGGGACGGCGCCGGAGGTTAAAGACACGATCGCCGGGAATTATGACGTCATCACGAATGAGGTGACGCTGGCCGAGGCCAAGGCGATCATCGCAGGCAGCATGGACCGGGCCATAAAGCTCGTAAACGAGACCAAGGAGCCCACGCGCTTGTCGAACACGGTGGCTATGCTCCTGATAGACGCCATGCAACAACAGGGACGCTTTGAGGAAGCTATTGGGCTTATTGAACATACTGCCGAGCGCAACACTGGCGCGGGGCAGGCTATCCAGGCTTTGGCCATGTATCGGCGGCTCACGCCGGAAGGTATCCTGCGGTTCGCGGATGGTGTGGTCCGGAAGGCGCAGGACGCGTTTGGCGGGCTGGTTAATGAGTTGCGCGGCCTAGCGGATGATAAGGCACGCGCTGAATTTGCCAAGAAGCATGGCATCCCCTATATGAGCGCACAACAGGCGTCGGAGTTATACGACGCGGCGGTTGAGGTGGCCAAGATGGAGCCCGGCCGGGCGCGTGATCTAGCGACCGGGAAGATGTTACTTAAGGTGTCGCAACTGGTGCCCAAGACGTTTTGGGAGAAAGTGTCCAGTTTGCAGATCCTTGCGCAGCTCCTGAACCCCAAGACGTTTGTGCGGAACCTGCTGGGTAATGCCGCGTTCATGGCTTTTGAGAATTTCAGCCAGGCGACCGGCGTGCCGCTTGATATGCTGGTGGGGGCCGTGACCGGGAAGCGCACGATCGGAATGCCGGGGTTCATGACGCAAGCGTCCGGGTTCCTGAAAGGCGCGAAAGAAGGCACAGAGGAAGCGTTGGCGGGTGTAGATTTAAAGCAGATAAACAATAAGTTCGACCTGCCGCGCGGATCCGCGTTCGATAGTCGCGCTATGCGTGCGCTGGAGGCGCTGCTCAATATCTCCCTGAAAGCCACGGACAGGGCGTTCTATCAGGCCGCGTTTTCGGATTCGTTGCGTGTGGCTATGAAGCAGTCTAAGGTTACCGCGCCTACGCCTGAAATGGTCAGCCAGGCGCACCTGGATGGGCTCTACCGCACGTTTAATGATGATAATGCGTTGCGCACCGCGCTAGTCCACGTGAAGCGGTCATTTAACCTGAATCAGAAGTGGGGCTTGGGCGACATGGTTATAAAATATCCGGGCACGCCGGCGTCTATTCTTATGCGTGGTATTGAGTATTCTCCGTTCGGATTCATGCAGGCGGTATACACGCTCGCCAAGGCTGGCAGCGTGGCCAATTTCGACCAGCGTGCGTTCGTGCAGCAGACGACGCGTGCGTTAACCGGAAGTATGATGTTGGTGGGCACTGGCATGATTCTGTCGGCCTTGGGGCTTATCCGCGGGAAAGATGACGATAAGCGGTCTATCCGAGAGACGGAAGCATCGATTGGCGTCCGGGATTATCAGATTAATTTATCCGGACTTATCCGGTTCGCGGAGTCGGGTATGGACCCGGCCGTGGCCAAAATGCGCAAAGGCGACCAGTTGGTGTCCTATGACTGGCTGCAGCCG
>Ga0265297_10004708_pt1 | contig 21867 bp, 23 predicted proteins | sample Munlanlwell13791_FD_192502 | JGI IMG/M metagenome (GOLD analysis project Ga0265297, IMG submission 192502) | Leachate microbial communities from a municipal landfill in Southern Ontario, Canada - Leachate well 137-91 | ecosystem: Engineered > Solid waste > Landfill > Unclassified | place... | reverse complement strand
ATTAACCGCTCGTCCTCGCAAACCGCCTTTACCACTCTCATTTTCCCTTCAGTCAGCGTCCCGGTTTTGTCAGCACAGATCACCGAAACGGAGCCCAAAGTCTCTGCCGCTACCAGCGTCCTCACAACCGCCTTTTTGGCCAAAATCCTCCTCATTCCCAAGGCCAAAATCACCGTCAGGGTAACCACCAGCCCCTCCGGAATTGCCGCTACGGCCACCGCCACGCTAACGGTAAATATTTCCAAAAACTCGTAACCGGAAGCCAGCCCGACTATAAATATGGCCACTGTAATTAAACCGATCAATGTTGCCAACTGTCGTGCCATTACCGCCAGCTGAACCTGCAGGGGTGTTTTTTGTTCCTGACCGGATTCCACCAGTTGACCGATTTTCCCGATCCCGCTCGTCATCCCTGTTTTGGTAACCAGCATCTTGGCCACCCCGCTGACCACCACGGAACCGGCAAAAACCGAATTGTCGCCAGTCGTTTTCAAATCCCGGCCTTCCGCTTTTAACCAATCGATCTTCTCCGCCTGTACGCCCCTGCGGCCGCTTTTAGCCACCGGCACACTTTCTCCCGTCAATATCGCTTCGTTAACGCTGAAATCCTTCGCCTCCAATAGAATTCCATCGGCCGGTATTCTGGTTCCCAAAGTAAGTATTACCAAATCCCCCGGCACAATCTGCGTGGCTTCAACCAATTTTACCCCTCCGTCCCGCACTGCCTTCACCCGGGAGACAATAAGCGAGGACAAACTCTCCAACGTTCTTTGGGCACTCGCTTCCTGGTAGAAACCCAAAGCCGCGTTTATCAAAACCGCCACCAAGATAACCACGGCATCGGAATAATCACCCACCAGGAAAGTGACCGCCCCCGCCATCACCAGAACATAAATTAAAGGCGACTTAAACTGTTTCAGAAGTGTTCCCAGAAGTTTGTTTTTCCGCCTGCCCGCAATGACATTAGGACCGAACTTTTCCGAACGCCTGCCCGCCTCCTGCGAAGTTAAACCTTCCCGCAAAAAATCCTCAAAATTCATATTCCCATGGTATCACAAGCCCTGCTTGCTTTTGTTGCCGGATTTCATCAGTAAAGCGATGTAAATAAGCCCCCAACCGCCGATATAAAGCAATACCGGCATTACTTCACTGATAACCACGTTAACCCAGCGTTGCAATCGGTAATGCGGCTGGCTGGTAATCAAGGAATTCAACGTCTGCTCCCTCAAACCTTCAACGATGTGTTTGTCGTACTCAAAGCTGAACGCCAATATCGTAAAACCCAAAATCAATAAAGTCGCGTACCGGCTCGGCGACCGCAGCGCCAGCAGCACCGATATCACCACTCCGATCAGATAAGCCAGCAAAATGTAATTATGAACGAAAGTAGCATAAATAGTATGGACGATATTAAAAGAAAGGTCTCCCGCCGCTGTCTGCATATCCGTAAATTTTACCACGAAAACACTTGCCAAGCTGATATAATACCATTTATGAGTGAAGCTAAAAAAGGACCGACGCAATTCGGTTTTGATGTCGATTCTGCCGGCAACATTCATCACGTAAAAAAAGAAAACCCCTCCCGCCTGCCTACTCCCGATGAATTCGCCTGCGACCTTTGGCCAGCGCTAGCGGGAAGACAAATATTTAATCATCTCGGAAGCAATCCGCTGCTTATTTGCCAACTACTCCAAAAACAACCCGCTGTCACTCTTAATCCCGCCGACGATAAACTTAATTTTGTTGATGCGCACAAATTATCTGCTTCCAATTTATTCTCCGGCATAATCGTCCTCTGTGGACCTCAACGGATCGAACAAATATCCACAACCCGAAACCGCATTCTCCCTCTTACCCGTCATTTAGACAGCCAACAGAGCGTTATTGCCATCGTGGAGCAACTTGTCGGTAAACGTCCGCCAGCCAATGAAATAAGACAACGGATAAGACTACTTTCCTTCAGGGATCTTGATCTGGTGGAAACGACAACCGTCGAACCCAAAGAGATGCCCGGGTATTTGTTCACCAGCGGCCGTACCAGAAAAGAGGGACCTCCGACTAACGTGTTCATCACCGATAAAAATTCAGCCAACCAAGCTTTTAATACTTTACACACGGAACTTGCGCGCTTAGGTTTATTTCTCATCAATGAAAAGGAACTGATTGGCAGACTTATGCACACCCGCAATCCCGGCTGGATCCTTAATCAAACCAGAAGGGGAATCGGAGCTATTGTTTCCGACGGCACGAAAATCTATACCATTACCAGAGCCGGTGACTATCGCTTAGTCGAGCTTCTCGACCCCGATAGTCCCCCACCCACCCCTCCAACCACTGTCGAGTTCGAACAACTTACCGGTGATTATGACTTTACCCGACCCCAGCTTCCGCTCGGGGAAAACTGGCACAACCGCTGTGGCTGCCATTATCGAATGTGTCTTGTTAAGAAACCCAATGGAAACATTTTCAAAGCTGGCGTAAATATTTATCGCTGTGCCAACCACCAATATAGAGGATAATCCCGACATGACACCGGACAGAAAAACTGCTTTCGGCCAAGCTCAACGAGAAAGAAGGGAAATTATCCAAGCCGTTAAATCAGGCGAATCTATCACCAAACACGTACCCAGCAACATTGCCGCTCTAATTTTCCGTTTCCCTGCCAACCTTTGGGAAGACTTGGGTATCCTTCTGGTTCACCATCCCGAAACAAATCAAGTCGTCATCACTTTCACTGCCAACCGGCCAGACCTCCGCCGAGCGGTCGAAAACTGGGCCTGGCAAGACAAAAGAACCCGCTCAAGGATTCTGACGGGTATTTACAAGGCGCTTTCAGAACTCGGCGAAGCCATGGCCAACAACAGCCCCATCCAATTGCAAGCCGCCTTGGAAGGGCAAGAAACTGCTTTTACCGAAGCCGCCGAGCACTTCCCTCCTTTGCTGGGAATAGTTCAACAATTCCGCCAGAACGACTTTACTAGCCTGCCTCCGATTGATCAGGGAAACTTACAGGCAGTCGCCAAAAGTATTTTCAAAATGTTACCCAAATCTACCCAGGAACAACTAAACGCTGAAGGCCAAAATCCCAATCTGATGTTCACCCACGCCAGTCCCACCGACTGACCCGTTCACTTCTGCATTTTATAAAGCTTCTCCGCCTCCGCCAAGCTTGAGGCCTGATCAACTGACTTATCATCGCGAAAACGAACCAGCCGCGGGAAGCGCAAAGCCAACCCGGCCGTATGAATCGGTGACCGGGTAACGTTATCCGCCTCTATCTCGGTCACTATCGCCGGCAGACACCACACATCCGGAGCCATATTCTTATCCACTTTATACTCTTTAGGCTTATCCGCAACCTTAACCTTATCGCAACGCCTCTTCAGCTCCCGCCACTGCTCATCCGTCAAACCGGTCCCTATCTTCGAAATCGTCACCAAAAATCCGCCTGCCCGCACTCCCACCAAAAATCCGCCTACGCCGAAATCTGCCCTCTTTCCTCTCCCCTGGTTATACCCCATCACCACGCAATCCAGGCTGTCTGCCAAACCGGCTCCTTTTTTACCCTGCTCGGTCTTGAATTTCACCCAGGTAAAACCTCGCCTGCCCGGATCATATCCCGCTTCAAGTTTTTTAACCACCACCCCTTCCAGACCTCTGGCGATCTGTTCGTGATGGTAATCTCTCAATTCCGCCGCACTCTCCGTCACCATCTGAGGCGAAATCAGAATCTTCTTGTTCCCTGCTCCTAGTATCCGCTCTAAAATCCGCCGCCTCTCTCTCAAAGGTACCTCTAAAAGTGACTGTCCGTCCTTGTAAATAACATCGAAAACAAATAATTTCAGCGGAATTGCCTTCAACGTTTCCTCAATTTCATGCTTCCTCTTTCTTTTAATCGTGTCCTGAAAAGGCAAAAACCGATCCGTTTTGAAATCGAAACCGATCCCTTCCCCGTCCAAGATCACTTCCTTCGCCTTAACCTCCCTCTCCATCGCCGCCACAATGTCCGGAAACATATGGGTTACGTTTTCCAAACTGCGCGTAAAAACCGCCGCCTTAACTCCCCGCCCCCAATGCACCTGCAAACGCGTGCCGTCATACTTCGGCTCCACCGCCACCCGGCCCATTTTCCCAATTATTTCTTCCGGTGTCGGCAGGCGCTGGCACAATGAAGGCGAAATCGGCACCCCCAGTATCGGTTTTATCCTCCCCAAATCCTTAACTATTTGTCCGACCGCATAATCTTTCTTCTTGTCTTTGCTATTTGCTATTTGATCTTTGATATTTTTGCTGATCTCCCCGATATCCGCCTTCACTTCAAAAGCCGCCTCGATTGCACCCTTCAGGCTTTTGTCGCCGCTAATCATCCAGGAAAGCGCGTCCAGGATCGTCAACTCGGAGAAGCCCAAACGCAGCTTTCCCAGAGGAATCCTGGCCACAAATTTGGCGCTGGCCGGATCCAGCTCTCCAAGTAGTAAAGCCATCTTCTCAATCTTCCGCTCCACCGACCCTTCCCCCGCCTCCCCGGCAATCTCACTCAATCTTCCGTAAACCTCTCTTACCTCCAATTCTTTTCTGTTCTTAACAATTTTGAATTTTGAACTTTGAACTTTGAACTTTTCTACGGTGTCTCCCAAGTCTCCCGATTTTTTATACTTCTCTCTCACCAAACTCTCTCCCACTCCAGTTGCCCTCGCCACTGCCCGAACCATCAGCTTTTCCGCCAGGTTAAACTCTACCCCCTTATAGGCAGGAGCCAATTGACCCAAGCTTAAATAACAAATCGGCGCCACCTCATCCTCACCCGCTTTTCCAAGCAAATCCGCCAGCACTTCCGTTATTTTTAACCGTGAACTGGTTGATTCCAACAAAGTTAAATACTCGGCCAGTTTGGAAAATTTCATACTCTCCTATTGTAAGCCTTCAGGAAAGGTTTGAGGAAAGATAAAAATAAGCGAATACCACCAAGCCGATAAATATTATCCCTAAAATAATCGAAACCAAACCCTGCACCTCGTCTTTAAGAATCTTGCTTAATCCCTCCCCGACTAAGGTTAACCCAAATAAACTGGGTAAAATCAAAACAACATACAAAAATTGCGGATCAGTCGGTTTCATTTCAGTATATATCTGGCCGCTTTAGTCTTCCCTTCTTTTCTGACTATGCCTTTCTCCACAAAAAAGTTAAAGTCGCGCGTCAGGGTATCGGGAGAATAATTTACGGCCAACCGTCGCGCCTCGGCCAGCGTAATCGCCCCCTTCTCCTGCAAATACTCCACTAAGCGCATCTGCCGGTCATTTAGGGTAATTTGGTCTCCAACCCGCCCCCGCACCTTCAAATCAAAAGAAAGCTGTTTTACTTTCTCCTTCACCCTTGTCAATTCAATCGCCATCGACTGGGTGAAATACTCCAGCCAAACAGTCAGGTCCCGTCTGCTCAGGTCTTCAGCCACTTTATCCACCTCCATCATTGCCCGATAGTACGAATTTGAATCCTTGTCGAAGTGTTCCTCCAGTGAAAAAAACCGCTTAATGTCATAACCCTCCGCAAACAACACCAAAGTGGTAAATGCCCTGGCTGTCCTCCCGTTTGCTTCAATAAAAGGATGTACCGCCACCAAAACATAATGGCTCACTCCCGCTCTTATTATCGGGTGAATCTCCCTTGCCGCCTTTGAATTCAGCCAGGCAAAAAAATCTTCCAGCAAATAAGGGACTTCAATCGCCCTCGGCGGCCGGAAAACCACTTCCCCCGTCCCGCTGTTCTTCAGAACCACCTGGGCCAGCCGGTATTCCCCTATCTGGCCGTTCTCCACAATCCTGTCTCCGGCCAATGCGTTTATTTTCTTCAGCATCGACTGCTTGTATTCAAAAGGCGGGTCGGATTTCCCCGGAACCAGACTTTCCAAGAAGTCCAGCACTCTTCTGTAATTAATCACTTCCTGGACGTCCCGGTCACGGGCCACCACTTCTTCGCCTTCGATCACTTTCTTGGCTTCACTCAACGACAGGTCATTCCCCTCAATGTGCGTCCCGTGGTGAACGGTCCTCAACATTGCTTCCCTCACAAACCTGGCCTCATAAACCGGAATAAGGGGGGAATTCTCAATTACTTCTTTAGCCGCCTCAATCAAGCCAACATTGCTGACAATCTCGTTTGTGATTGTAAATTTCGGCTCGTACACTCTATCCCGATTATGTCAAAAATTAAATGCAAACACAATTACCGCAACTTACGCGGTAATTCCCAACTCAAAAAACCGGTCAACGCCAATAGGTACCCAAAACTTCAGCCGTCTCTTGTGCCAAATCATCCGCGTTGTAGACAAAACCAACCCTGTTATGCAAATTCTCGGCCGCCTTCTGGTTCACAAAAGCCGCCGCCGCCGCCGCCAAAAATGGCTCGTTTTTTGCCGCCAGGCCGACCACCAGTCCTGCCAGCACATCTCCCATTCCGCCCTTATTCATCCCCGCCTCACCCATTTTTACCTCCACCTTTTCTTCTGCCGAACACACCGTTACCCCGTTATTCTTCCTTACAATCACACAGTCATATTTTTTTGCCGGTTCTCTCTCGTCTCCGAACAAAATCCGGTACTCCTTGTCGTTCGGCGTCAAAATAGCCCCTCTGGGAATTAGTCCGGCCGACATCACCTGAAGACTGCCGGCGTCTATTACCCACCTCTTATCTGCAAATTTTTTCAACAAATCCTCACTGATTTTTTTCGTCCGCGCCGCCTCTGCCCCGCATCTGCCCAGCTTCTCACATGCCTCCCTTTGCTTCTCACTCCTGAAGCGTAAAAAACCCGGCCCCATCAAAACCGCATCCGCTTTTTCCAGATACTCCTCAACTTCACTCCAGGGGACCCAAATAAAAGCCGACAGCCGCGCTTTGGCCTCCGCCGCCACCTTCTCCAAAAACGGCTCCGGCGAGGCAAAATAAACCATCCCGGCCACCCGTGAAGCCGCCTTCAATGCCAAAAGCGGCGCTCCGTGGAAAAGACCGGATCCGCCGATTACCAGCACCTGACCGGTCTCCGACTTAGACGCTCCCCCAACCGGACGGTAAAGACGCTTTAATAACCGCTCGTCAAACTGTTTACTGGCCATTTTAATATTTATAATAGCCCTTCCTCAGAGCTTAATCACTTCCATTTTCGACCTGAATTCCGGTTCCACCAAATGAATATCGCTGGTCGTCATAATCGTTTGCTGTTTGGGAATCACTTTCAGCAATCTTCGTCGGTGCGAGTGATCCAACTCGGAAAAAATATCGTCCAGCAACAACACCGGTTTTTGCCCGGTCTTCAAACCGACAAATTCCAATTCCGCCAATTTTAAACTGAAAACCGCCGTCCTCTGCTCACCCCGGGACCCGTATAGCGCCAGATCCCTGCCCGATCCGAAATTATCCGCCGCCGGTTTGTCGGCCAGTATCATTTTAAAGTCATCCCGATGCGGCCCCACTAAAGTCACCCCCGCCGCCACCTCCTCTTTTTCATACTTCTGCAGTCGCGGGAAAGATATCACGCTCTTGTCATACTCAAGCCGCAATTTTCCGAAACCCCAGCTTCCTCGGTTAATAGAATCAACCAGCTCCTGCCTTTTAGCTGTCAACATTTCCCCGTTTTCAATCAACAGCCTATCCCAAAAAAACAAAATCGAGCGCGGCTTCCCCTCGTCCCGTATCTGTTCCAACAACCTATTTCTCTGCCGCAGGCCCTTCCGGTAAGACAAACTAGCCCGCCGGTAATCACGGTCAATCTGTACCAGCACCGTGTCCAGCCAATTTCGCCGTACCGAAGGACTGTCGGTAATTATCTCCAAATCCTGAGGCCCGAAATAAACCACCCGCAGGTTGCCGACAAAATCCACCATCCGCCGCCCCACCCCGTCAACCAGGTATTTTTTCTTGGCTACCCTTGTGCCAATAACCTGCCCGTCCGGCAAACTGGCCTGCCCCGTCGTTAATACAATTTCCAGTTTAACCTCCTCCCCGTCCGGTCTAACCGCTCCTTTCACCCAAGCCACCCCCTGCCCCGCCTGTATCATCTGTACTTCCACCTCCGCCCGAAACGACCGGCCTGTCGCCAGTAAAAATATTGCCTCCAGAATATTGGTTTTACCCACCGCATTTGCCCCCACCAAAAGGGTCATCCCCCTGCCAAAGACAATCTCTCTTTTGGCATGGTTGCGAAAGTTTTGCAGTGTTATCGAATCTATCTGCATCCCCACCAATATATCACACACCGCACCGCGAACCGCGAATTAATGCTGGCACTTGGAACAATAGAAAGTCCCTCGCCCGCCGATTTTTATACGCTCGATCTTGCCCCCGCACCGGGGGCACTTCTCCCCTTTCCGGCCGTAAACCCGTAGATACTTCTGGTAGCCGCCCCTGCTCCCGTCTGACTGTCGAAAAGCGTCGTCCCGGTCCGTCGTCCCTTTTTTGGCGATAGCCTCCTCCAACACCTCTATCACTGCTTTCCTTAATTTAGCCGCCTCGGCACCGCTTAATCGGTTGGCCGCCTTTTGCGGGTCAATCCCCGCCATGAAAAGCGCCTCATTAGCGTAAATATTACCCACTCCCGCCAATTTTTCCTGATCCATAATCACCAGCTTCACCGATCTTCTGCTCCCCCCCAAAATCTTCTTAAAATAAGCAGCGCTGAAAGCCTTTCTGTCCGTCGCCTCCGGCCCCAGTTTTTCGCTTTGAAGTTTGAAATTTGAATCGCCAATCACTTTCATCCAGCCGAATATCCGCAGATCGTTAAAAAAAAGTTTGGCCCCGCCGTCAAAATCAATTACCACCCTGGTGTATTTATTGGGCAAATCCCCCACATCATAGCGACTGTCTTTCTCTGCTTCTTTTTCGGAAATTGGATTTTGGCAATCGGCAATTGGCCTGAAGATAAGCTGTCCCGTCATCTTCAAATGCACCGCCAAACTCCGTCCGTTATCCAGTCTGATCAAAAAAATCTTCGCCCTCCGCTCCACCCCGACAACCCTGCCGCCAACAACCTCCGCCGCTTTGCCAACGAAGCTTTTTTCCTTGAGCACTTCCACGCCGGTAATTTTCAGCCCTTTCAAAGCCAAATCCAACTGCGATTTGATTGTCTCGACTTCAGGCAACTCCGGCACGAGCGCTCCCTTTAACAAAACTAACCATCTCCCGCTTAAACCTCTCCTTGCTGAATTTTCCCGCCTGTCGACGGCAATCCGCCGCCGAGTAGCTGTCAGGCTTAAATTCTCTCATTGCCTCCACCAATTTGTCAACCGAATATTCGGCAAAAAACTCGCCTGTCTTCCCCTCCGCCACCGTCTCCAAATAGCCTCCGCCCCGGTAAGCCAGCACCGGTCTGCCCGCCGCCATCGCCTCTACCGGCGTCATCCCGAAATCCTCGTCCTTCGCCAGCGCCAAAAATCCCCTGCACCGACCGTAATGATGATAAAGCTCGTCATCAAACGCCCGCCCGGTAAACTCAACGTATTCACTGCCCATCGCCTGCAAATCCCTCGCCTGCCAGCGCAAACCCGCCGGTTCCCCCACCACCTTCAACTTAACCTTCAGCCTTTTGGCCGCCTCCATCGCCATTTCAATCCCCTTCGCCCCAACCACTCTGGATACAATCAACCAATAATCACCCGGCCGGTCGTTTTTGGTCACTGCGGCAATCTTTTCTACTTCAACCGGTGGATAAATCACCTTCGCCTGCCGCCGATAAAATTTTTTCACCCGTTCCCGCACATTTTCCGAATTAACGACAAAGTAGTCCACCTTCTGCGCCGAACCGAAATCATAAAGACGCAGAAAATGGTTCACCACCAAAGCGTAAAGGCGTACCGGCCAGTACCGCTGCCACTCAATTGAGGTTTCAAAACCGTAAAGGTAGCGCGGCGGGGTATGGCAGTAACAGACAACTTTCGTTTTTGAACCCACCCTAAAACCCCTGGTTATATACCAGGAAGATGAAGCAATCACCAAATCAAAAGCAGACAAATCAAAGCTTTTCCAAATTAACGGCGCCAAAAACCTCAGCGGGCTGTATAAATTTTTATGTTTTATCAACGGAGCCAGTCTCGATTCGATTATTTGACAGCCGGCAAATGCCCTGCCCGCCGAAGAATCTTTCACCCGAAACGCCGTGTAGATCGGCGCCTCCGGATAAAGTTCGTGCAAATTCCACAGCACTCTCTCCGCCCCGCCGTATTCCTTCAGATAATCATGTACCAGCGCTACACGCATACCAGAATAAAGTATATAGAATCAAGAATTAAGTATACTAACACTCTTTTTTACCAAACTATTAATTAATTTATGTACTTCCACCGTCCGTTCTGCCATATCCTTAAAAATATTATTATCCAAATAACCCAAATCCCTGGCAATTAATAATAAATTTTGCACCTCTGTTAACGATCCCTGCGCCATATAGTAAAACCTATTCTTTTCAATATAAGTCCTTCGGCTAAAACCCTCTGCGATATTACTTGAAATAGAAACCACCGCCCTCCGAATTTGATCTATCAATGCATACCTCTCTTCCCTAGGGAAACAGCAGGTAATTTTATAAACTCGTAAAACCAACTCATGACTCTTTCGCCAAGCAATTAAATCAGTAAAAGACTTAATCTTCATACTCCATACTCTATTCTAAATACTAGATTCTCTCTTTAAAACAGTTGTTGCTGTCGGTTTTTTAATACCCGTGCCTTCGCCCCGGGCAGTTTTTTTAAAAGCGACCTGAATTCCAGCTCTTCAAAAAGCGTCCGCACCTTTTCCGGATCATAATCGGCAACCGCACACTTGCCCATCTCCAGCTTCACCGGCGCGTCAGTCACAATCGTCGCCAATTTCTTTGAAAAATAGGCATCGTCCTTACCGGCACTTAACTTTTCTTTTAACTTGATATTTTCAATTTTATCCAGATTTTCATAAATGGAATCCAAACTCCCGAACTTCTCGATCAAATCACAGGCCGTCTTCGGCCCGATCCCCGTCACCCCTGGATAATTATCTGAAGCGTCCCCCACCAATGCCTTGTAATCCACCACTTGGTCGGGATAAACCCCCAGCCTGGCCTTCACCCCCTCCCGGTCAACCAATTCCGCCTCGGCAAACCCTTTACGGGGCATATACACTCTAACCTGGGCATCAACCAATTGAAGAATATCCCGATCTCCGGTCACAATAACCACCTCAAAAGTATTCAGAATAGAGTATTTAGAATCAAGTATTTTTTTCTTTTTCTTGTTCTTAATACTTGATTCTTGATTCTTTATACTCAATTCTATCGCCTGTCTTGCCAGTGTTCCGATCACATCATCCGCCTCATATCCTTCTTTACTGAAAATCGGCACATTCATCACCTCAACTACTTCTTTAACCCTGTCTATCTGATCAACCAGCTCTTCGTCCGTTTTCGGCCGATGAGCCTGATAACCGATAAATTCCTTATGACGGAAGGTCGGTGCGGGAAGATCAAAGGCTACCGCCAGGTATTCCGGCTTCAAATCGGCAATCACGGTCAACAGCATTCGTGTAAAACCGTAAACCGCATTCACCAGCTCTCCTTTCCTGGTTTTTAAGTTCGCTGGAAAAGCGTGGTAAGCCCGGTGCAAAATCGCATGTCCGTCTATCAGCACCAATCTCATCTGCTTAATATTACACCCCCTGCTTCTTCATCAACCTGGCAAACTCGTCCCCTTCAATTGTTTCCTGTTCCAACAGTTTATCGGCAATGACCGCCAATTTTGCTTTGTTAGCCGCAATTACTTTCTTTGCTTCCGAATATGCCGCATCAACAATCTTTTTAATCTCACCGTCAATTTTAGCCTGCATCTCCGGGCTTACCTCCGCCGGCGCCGCCCATGACCGCCCGTAATCTCCCTGCTCATATTGCGGCCCTAAATAAATCGGCCCCAAATCGCTCATCCCGAAACTGACTACCATCTGCCTGGCAATCATTGTTGATTTATCAATATCCGACCCCGCCCCGGCAGTAAACTCCTTGAAAATCAACTCCTCCGCCGCTCTCCCCCCCAACAGCGTCGTTATCATTTCCGTCATGTGTGATTTTGTCTCATTGTAACGGTCCTTCCGGGGTGGAATTAGAGTAAAGCCCAAAGCCACTCCCCGGGATACAATCGAAACACGGTGTACCGGGTCAACGTGCGGCAAAGAAAAACTGACCACCGCATGGCCCGCCTCATGGTAAGCCGTAATTTTCCGCTCCTCGTCCGACTGCAAGCGCTTTTTTTCCGGCCCCAGTTTAACCCGCAAAGCCGCCTCTTCGATGTCCGCCGGTTCAATTGAATGCCGGTTGCTCCTGGCCGCCATAATAGCCGCTTCATTCAACATGTTTTCCAAATCCGCCCCCGAAAAGCCGACTGTCGCCTTGGCTACCTTGTCCCAATTAACCACACTGGCCATCGGCTTCCCCTTGGCATGGATAGCCAAAATCTCTTTTCTGTCCTCAATATCAGGCATATCCAGCATTACCCGCCGGTCAAATCTGCCCGGCCGCAATAAAGCCGGATCGAGCAAATCCCCTCTGTTTGTCGCCGCCAGCACCACCACATTGTCGTTGGGGGTAAAACCGTCCATTTCCACCAAAATCTGGTTCAGGGTCTGTTCCCTTTCGTCATGGCCGCCGGTAAAACCCATCCCTCTCTGCCGCCCGATAGCATCAATCTCGTCTATAAATATTATTGCCGGTGCCGTTCTTTTCGCATTCAAAAACAAATCCCGCACCCGAGAAGCTCCCACTCCGACCAGCATTTCCATAAACTCCGATCCTGCCATCGAAAAGAAAGACACTCCGGCTTCACCCGCCACTGCCTTGGCCAACAACGTCTTGCCTACTCCGGACGGCCCCACTAAAAGCACCCCTTTCGGAGTTCTTGCCCCAACGCGCCGGTACTTAGCCGGATTTTTCAAAAAGTCCACCACTTCCACCAGCTCCTCTTTTGCCTCTTTCACTCCCGCTACATCGGCAAAAGTAATGTCCTGCTTCCCTTTGGCAAATATTTTCGCTTTTGACCGCCCGAAAGAAAAAATGCTGTCCTGCGCCCCCCTCGCCTGCTTTAATATAAAAAAGAAAAAAGCAATTGTAATCGCCAGCGGCAGTACCGTGGCCAGAATATCCACCAGAATCTTTGACGAAGAAGTATTTTTAACGTCAAATTTCACCGTTTCCAAGGGCACCTCTTCCGACTGCAAAACCTCGGTAAAACTCAATCCCGTCTCTTTGCGGGTTATCCTCTGACTGCCGTCCTTATAGTCCAAAGTGATTTGGCTGTCCTCCACACCTACCTCCTCCACCAGACCTGCCTTAATATCACCCACCGCCCGGGAAACCGGAATCTCTTCCAACTGCCCCGTCTGGGCCAAAAAAGAATAAGCAAACGAAATCACAACCCACGCCACCAGCCCCCAAATTAAAATATTCTTCAGGCTGAAATTAAAACGGAAACCGTTTTTCTTTTTAGGAAGTAGTTTTATTTTTGCGGCCATGATGGAATTCCTTACGCATTATAACCTCTCTGCTCCCTTCTGCAAAAACGGCGAAACCGAGCTTCTGCCACAGCGACACCGTTCCCGATGCCGTTTCGTTGATACTGGCGGTTTTATTCGGCGGATATACGTCAACGCACCCCACCCCACGTTTTTGCAGATCTTTCAGCACTTCTCTCACCAAAGCCTGGGCCAATCCCTGCCGACGCCAGTCTGGCCTGATCGTCAGACAGGTAATACACCAGCCGTCCTTGGGAAAACCGCTCTTTTGCGGGTATAACAGCTTTGCCGTTTCAAACTCCTTAACCGGACCGAACTGGATAAAACCGACCGGGCTGTCCTCTCCGTCCACAAGCAGAACTTTGCTCAAAGAGCCTAAACCGGCCCCCTTATGCAGCAGCCATTTCTTCTTTTGTGCTTTTTGGTCCAAACGACCGTCCTTTTTGCCAATCCAGTAAAAACACTCCTGGCAATTGAATCTCCTGATCGTTGGGCGGGGAATTAAATCGAAGTTGGCGTTCGTCACGTCAACCACCTTAATTTTTCTCACTCTGAAGCTATTCTACCACAAAATCGGCCGGGAAACCAGCCTGCGGCCAATCTCCCACCCGTTCTGACGCTCAAAAATCACCCTCACGATCATTTAAGTCCCATTGCCTCCTTCACTTCCGACATGGTTTTCCCGGCAATTTCGGCACAATACTTTCTACCGGCCTCCAGTATTTCATCCACTTCTCCGCCGTGCTTCTCAAAATAAGACCGTTTCTCCTGGATCGGCGCCAACTCTTTATAAATCGCCGCCGCCAATGAAACTTTTAAACTTTTATACCTTAAACCGCTTGTTAAATAGGCTTTTTCATACTCTTTCCTCCGTTCTTTTCCTTCAAAAAGCTCCACCAAAGCCAAAAGAGTCGCCACTCCGCCGCTCCGCGGCACTACCTTCCCTGTCCCACTGTCAGTCGGCACTTTAGCCAGTTTGCCATTAATCGTCTCCAAATTATCGGTTAACAAAATAAAACTCCCCTCAACCGATTTGCTCATTTTCCCCGTCCCCGTCAAGCTGGGTACACTCTCTCCTGGCGTCGCAAACCGCATCGGCTCCGGAAATATTCTCGCAAATATACCATTAAACTTCCGTGCCACCTCTCGCGCCAACTCCAGATGCGGTTCCTGGTCAATCCCCACCGGCACTTTTTCCGCCTTATAGAGCAAAATATCCGCCGCCATCAAAATCGGGTAGTAAAAAAGCCCGACGTTGATATAACCCGGCTGCTCTCTCTTTTTTTCTTTATAAGTCGGCAGTTGCTCGACTCTGGAAACCGGATAGATTGTTGACAGCAGGTAAGCCAGCTCGACGTGCTCCGGCACCTGCGACTGGATCAACATATGGCACTTTTTCGGATCCAGCCCGGCGCCGAGATAATCCAAAACGACTTCTTTTATTTGCCTTTGAAATCCCGCCGGATTGTACGGGGAAATGATGCCGTGCAGGTCAACCACGGCATAAATGCAGTCAAAACCGGGATTATTCTGCAGTTCCAGATAACCCTTAATCCCGCCCAGATAATTGCCCAGGTGCAGTTGGCGTGTCGGACGACAGCCGGAAAACACCCGCTTTTTAGTCACCATGAGCTTATTATAGCAATCTTCTGCCAGCCAAAAAAAACGTCAAGCCCCGAAGAGTTCCGCCATTCCCATCATGTCAATTATTATCGGCATCAAATTTGTCCCCTTAATATGGCCCAGCCGGCCTTTGGCACACTCCCGCTCATTAAAATGCTCCACGTCGTCATCCCGAATCTCCTGCCCGTAAATTACCACCGGCACATCGTCCGCACTGTGGGCTTTCAGACGGCATGGCGTTGAGTGATCCGCCGTTACCACAACCAAAGTATCTTTCAGATGAAAAAGCGGGGCCAAACTGCGGTCAATTTTCTCGATAAACTCCTTTTTCCCCTGGCAATTGCCGTCCTCTCCATACGAATCCGCCGCTTTGATATGAACAAAGAAAAAATCATACCGGCTATATAATTTCAGCACCGCTGTTATTTTTTTATCCAAGTCCGAATCAAACTTTCCCGTCGCCCCCTTTATTTCCGGGGCGTCCATCCCGATCAGCTTGGCAATCCCCTTATACAAACCGCCGCCGGCAATACAGACTGCCTTCAAATGATACTTATCAAAGAAAGGCGTAATCTGCGGCAGGGTTCCGGCTCCGCGTACCAAAACATAATTCGCCGCCAACTCTCCCCGTTTCTCTCTTTCCTTATTTGTCGCCAGGCCGGAAAGTTTACAATGGGCCATTTCCAAAAACTTATTCAGCGTTTTGGCTGTAAATACAGCCTCCGGTGTACCGTCCTTCGCTTCGGCCTGATGGACTTTCACTCCCTCCGCGTGAGGATCACAATCGGTAATATTTGCACTCAGGCCCCTGCCCCTCATTATCAGACCAACCCGATGGCCCACCCCTTTTTTCAGCAAAAAGCTTATTCCGTCAATTTCGCTATTATTCAATAAATCAACCAGCTCGCCGGTATCGTCTATCCGTCCCGCCCTCCGGTCTTTCACCACCAAGTCTTTTCCGACCGTCCCCATATTCGCCCGAAAGCAGATATCCCCCGGCAGCACTTCCATCCCCAACCCGGCCACCTCAAACGGGCCGCGACCGGTGTAATAAACCGCCGGATCATAACCGAAAAGGGCCAGATGGGCCGTGTCGCTTCCAGGCCGTACCCCCACGTCAACCGTATCCATCGCTCCGGAAATACCGCCTGCCGCCAGCTTGTCCAAATTCGGCGTCTCGGCCGCCTCCAACGGTGTTTGGTGATTAAACTCGGCCAGCGGCCGATCACCCAAGCCGTCGATTACCACAAATACTACTTTTTTCATCTCTTAAACGGCCATTTTGCCATCTCCGCTTTTCCGCCCAGCTCCTTTTCTATTTCCATCAGCCGATTGTACTTGCAAATTCTTTCCGACCGCGACATTGACCCGGTTTTTATTTGGCCGGTACCGGCACCGACTACAAAATCGGCGATGAATGTGTCTTCCGTTTCACCCGACCGGTGCGAGACCACCGCTGTCATTCCGGCCTGCCGCGCCATTTTTACCGCTTCAATTGTTTCACTCACCGTCCCGATCTGATTCAGCTTGATTAATACCGAATTGGTCGCCTTTTCTCTAATGCCCCTTTCCAAACGTTTGACATTGGTCACATACAAATCGTCCCCCACTATTTGCACCCTGTTCCCGATCCTCCCCGTCAGCCGGCAAAAGCCTTCCCAATCGTCCTCGCCAAAAGCGTCTTCATAGGAAATAATCGGGTATTTATCCGCCCAACCGGCATACAAATCCACCATCTCCAAACTCGTTAGCTTCCGACCTTCTTTTGCCAAATCATATCTGCCGTCCACAAAAAAAGATTCCGCCGCGCTGTCCAAACCGAAAGCAACTTCACCGCCGCTTTTGTACCCGGCTCTCCCGATTGCTTGGGTTAAAAGTTCAAACGGCTGCTCGTTTGAATCCAAACTTGGCGCGTAGCCTCCCTCATCCCCGACTGTCGTTGCCAAACCCATCCCCTCAACTATTTTCCCCAAATGGTGAAAAACCTCTGCCCCCCAACGTACCGCCTCCCTCATCGAAACCGCGCCTACCGGCATAATCAAATACTCCTGTAAATCGGTCGAGCCCCGGGCGTGCTTACCGCCGTTAATCACGTTTATCATCGGAATCGGCATTTGGTATTTAGCCTCTTTTCTGCCGAATAGAAAAGCTACCTGCTCATAAAGCGGTATCCCCTTTGCCAATGCCGCCGCTTTAACCAACGCCATAGAAACCGCCAAAATTGCATTCGCTCCCAATTTGCTTTTATTCTCCGTCCCGTCCAAATCCAGCATCCTGCGATCACAGCCAGTCTGATCCGCCGCATCCGATCCAACCAGCTCCAACGCAATCTTTTCATTGACATTGCCCACCGCCTTCAGCACTCCCTTCCCCAGATAGCGCTTCTCGTCCCCATCCCGCAGTTCCAGCGCTTCATGAGTGCCCGTTGACGCCCCCGAAGGCACCATTGCCTTTGCCCAAAAACCATTTTCCAACCCAACCATTGCTTCGACAGTCGGGTTCCCTCGCGAGTCCAAAACCTCCATCGCTTCAATCTTTTTTATCCTTGTCGTCATAATCCCTCCATCCGAGGCCTAACTATAACAAAAAAACTTCAACCGCCGCAAGAGTCTCTCTCTTCGCCTGCCATCCCTCCCCCGCCCGGCTTCTGGCCGCTTTCCACTGGCCTACCTCCCCACGCCATTCTCACCGACCCCATCGCAACCCTTACCGCCAACTTTCTGGATCTAACCGCCCTTTTAGCCTCCGGAAGATCTTCAAGCGAAGCGCACAATAACCTAAATCTGTTTCCTGGGGTGGCCCGTATTTTAAGCTGGCCTTCAGCAAAATCCGCAGGCCAATCAACCAAAGTATCCACCATGTTCCCCAACCGAGCACCTCTTGCTACCGTCCGAAAATACACCTCAAAACCGTCAGTGTCCCTCAATTCATCGTCAACAAAGGCCAAAAAAAGTTTTGCCGCCAACTGTCCTTCCAACCGAGTTAAAAATGACAACTCCTCCACCGTTTCCGCCTGTTTTACCGCCTCACTCACCCTAAATATCATCGCCAAACTCCTTATAAACATCCCTCTGCGCTCATCCGACAGCTCGTCAAGACAATTTTTCAATTCAAGGCCCTGCACCTCCATTCCCTCCGGCAGTTTGGCTTCTCCTCTTTCATTTTTTAAAAAATTCATTATCCCTTGCCTGATTTCATCCCGCCCCTCCCGTGTTTCTTCCCTATCAATCACCGAATCCACTCTTTCCATCGTCTCCGCCAATACACCCCAGGAGGTACTTACACCTTGAAGCGGCCTCTTTCCCAGCATGTCCTCTGACACCCTGCCCAATAACCGGGGAATTAAGACATAAGCAGCCGAACGCTCACCTTCCTTAGACATGAGTATTAAAATACATAAAACAGGGGGCAGGCAACTGACCTAAATTATACCCCCGAAAACAACTATGAAAGAAATAACAATATTACCGGAATCACTTTTACGAGGAAAACATTTACACTGCCGACCAATCAAGAGAGGAGGAATTATTGAAGCCCAAATAGTTACCGCCGGTAAATTCGGTGCATCATCATTCAAATTAGCAATTTTATGCCCGGCAAGACTGCCCCGCAGCATGTGCGCGCTTAGAACAAATGCTGGCAAAAACAACCCGCACTGCCTTTTTTTCAGAGGCGACTCGCTCGGTCTATACCAAATCGTCGGACCGGACATGGATCCAGAACCAAACCAGAGTTAAAAGTAAAACGAAGCATACATTAACAAAACACCTGGCACGACACGAAGTTAATAAACGCACGCGCCCGCTTTTAGGCAGGGGCGGAAGGAATCGAACCCTCGTCAAGGCTTTTGGAGAGCCTGGTCCTACCATTGAACGACGCCCCTAAACAGGGCTATTTTAGCCTACTTGAGCCCCAGATTCAAATATGGTAGAATCACCCAGCAACGTGCGGGGTAGTGACTCGCAAAATTACAGGAGTAATCGCGAGCCTACTATCTCTGTTTTTGTCAACATAAAAGACAATTTCGCCATGGCGCGATGAGCGTAGCGAATTTTGCGACATGCGGGGTAGTGTAGAGTTGCACAGGAGGCTCATAATCTCCTAGGCCGGGCGCGACTCCCGGCCCCGCAACAGATTAACAGATAAATTAAATAAAAGCTTATAAAATGAGCGAATTTAAGCCCGATAATCCAGTGTCTAGCATACTGGAGAAATGGACCGAGGGAAAATGGGGGGAAACAGCGAAGTCTAAAAAAACGTGAACTGATTTTTACATTCAACGAACTGCCGGTTGCTACCCAAAAAACAACTTCCGAGTGTGTTGGAGACTCCTATCACCACAACAATTAAACCAGCCTAATATGTTAATATAAACACATAGACGAGGGTTTAATATGGCAAAATCTCGACTAAGAATTAAAGCTCGAAAAATGAGGTTTAAAGGCGAGAGTGTTAAAGCAATCGCAAAGCAACTAGAAATCAATCGGGGAACAGTAAGTTTATGGGTAAAAGATATTATCCTTTCAGTTGAACAGCTAGAAAAATTAAAAATAAACAGTATTAAAGGAGCGGAAAGAGGAAGACTGATAAGCGCGTTTAGGCAAAAAGAAAAATTAAGAATTAAAAAAAGAGAATGTCTTGAATTTGGTGTAAATCAAATTCACGATCTTAGCAAAAGAGAATTACTTATCACCGGGCTAGCTTTGTACTGGGGAGAAGGTAGCAAAAAATCCAGAATCGTTCAGCTATGTAATTCAGACCCTAATCTCGTAAGGTTTATGATTAAATGGCTCAAGGTCTGTTTTAACATTCCCAAGAAAGAACTCTCTGCCACTGTAGGAATTAACCAAACTCATAAATATCGGGTAAATAAAGTCATGGCCTATTGGTCCGAAAAAACCGGCATACCTCTAACCCAATTCAGAAAAACCAGTTTCAAAAAATCACTATCTAAAAAAGTTTATTCAAACAAGGAAGAACACTTCGGTACTCTTTCGGTCAAAGTCTTGAGACCAGCACGAATTTATTATAAAATACTGGGGTTATTAGAAGCGCTTTCCAAGGCAGGGATGAAACCGGCGTTTCGGAACGTTTCATAAGCGTTCTTTGGTGGGTTCGACCCCCACCCCTGCTACCAAAACAACTCCACCCATTTTTTCCAATTCGGCTTCGATTCAACATCCGTCGTTTCCGACCGATTGGCACCTCCGCCCTCCCCTCCCGGCAATATCACCACCGTCTCCCCCGGCCGCCCCATATTCAGCTTGTTCCTCGCCTCCTCCTCCACAAACGCCTCCGAAGACCACTCTTCCTTCAAAACCAGCAGCCGCCGCTCCTCCTCTACCATTCTCTCCAGCCGTTCCTCCGCCTCTCCCACCTGTCCGCCGGAGTTAAGCAAGCGCACAATATCCTTCGTCAAACTAATTATAAGGTATAAACCGAAAACCAGAATAATTATGTTCAATATCCTTCGCTTCATCAAAATACTCCGACAGTCATATTCAAAATGGTCCTATTATTGGCCTTTGTTTTACCTTTTAAAAACTAGCTCGTAGTAATATTTAATTGACAGCCAATAGTGACAGGTGGTATTATTCTCCCAGAATGAACGATATTACCCTTTTCGATACCGCCCGCGAAAAATTTATCGAAAAATTCAAGCGTGACAAACGGTCGTCTTATACCATACTAGCATACGGTAACGACCTCACCCAATTTGGCCGGTTTCTCGCCGACAGACAGATCACCCAAACTACGGCGGTCAGAACTGAAGAGATTGAGGCCTTTAAAACTTATCTGCTCGAAGACAAAAAATACACCGCTAAGTCTGTTTCGCGCAAGCTTAACTCCATCAAGGCTTTTTTCCGCTACCTGACCTCCGTCAAAATTATCAATGACGATCCCGCCGTCCCCGTCAGCCACCCGCGTTTCCGCGTCGAACCGCCCCGTATCCTTTCCAAAATGGAATATCGGGCCCTGCGTGATACCGTCCGCGATAATCCCCGCTTGGCCGCTGTCATTGAATTGCTTCTTCAAACCGGCATCCGCATCGGCGAACTCGCCCGTTTGCAGCTGCCCGACCTGGAAAACAAACATCTGCTTATCCGTGCTTACGAAACCCAACCTGAAAGGAGTGTTCCTCTGAATCCGGCCGTAAAAAAAGCTCTCCAGCAATATCTGGAAATCCGCCCCAAATCAAAAAGCAGCGAACTTTTTATCACCAAAAACCACCACCCTATGAACGTCCGCAATATTCGCAGCGCCATTGACCGTTATTTCCGTCTTGCCGGAGTTAAAGACGCCACTGTCAACGATCTGCGCCATACCTTTATCGCCCACCAACTTGCCGCCGGCACTTCTCCCGTTCTGCTGCAGCAAATCGTCGGCCACAAGCGCCTCTCGACCACCGAAAAATACTTGGAATTCATCAAAGACAAGGTCACTTCTGCGGACAAACTGGAAGAACTATAAACGGAAGTATTTAGAATCCGGTATTCAGAATCAAGTTCAAAAAAGGCTCCCTAATCCCCCCATCACGCCGACCCCTGCCAACATCAGCAAACACTGCAGCAACGACACCCGCCAGTCCGTTTCGTGGTGCAGCTCCGGCACCAGGTCCGAACCGGCAATATAAATAAATCCGCCTGCCGTAACCGGTAGTAAATAAGCCACCCATGCTTCCTGCGCCATCCCGACCGCTACCACCAATCCCGCCCCCAGTATTGCCA
>Ga0265297_10004707_pt1 | contig 21874 bp, 22 predicted proteins | sample Munlanlwell13791_FD_192502 | JGI IMG/M metagenome (GOLD analysis project Ga0265297, IMG submission 192502) | Leachate microbial communities from a municipal landfill in Southern Ontario, Canada - Leachate well 137-91 | ecosystem: Engineered > Solid waste > Landfill > Unclassified | place... | reverse complement strand
TGTTATCTGTTGAATTGTTGTCGGCTATAATTATTTCAACTTTAATTCCGTTTTGCTTTTTAATTGATTCTAACAAAAAAGGCAGAAGTTTTTCTTCATTAAATGTTGGGATAACAATGCTTAGTCTTTTTTCCATGATATATTATTTTATACCTTTTAAGCCTTATTTACTATAAGAAGGTTGATAAATTGTCTTTTTTTGATAGAATATAATCTGTAATTATTATTTAATAAAAATATGGAAACAAATAAAAAATTCGCTTGCGCAATTAATTGCATGGACGGCAGAACGCAAGATGCCGTTAAAAATTACATCAAAAATAATTATGGCGCAGATTATGTTGATATGGTAACAGAGCCAGGCCCAAATAAAATTTTGGCTGACAACGCAGACTCTGCTGTAATAGAAAACATTAAAAAAAGAGTTGAAGTTTCTGTCCATCATCACGGCTCAAAAGTAATTGCCATTGTTGGTCATTTTGGTTGTGCAGGAAACCCAGCAGAAAAAGAAGAACAAATACAACACTTAAAAAAAGCAGAAGAAGTTGTAAAAGGATTTGGTTTTGACGCTGAGATAATTAAACTATGGGTTGACGGCGACTGGACAACCGTAGAGAAGGTGTAAAAGTAGGGCGATGTCGTGGTTGACAAAAAAGTCTTTCTGGTGTAATATTTGAGCATTGTAACGTAAATTACAAAGCTCTTTTTAGGAGAAACAATTATGGTAGAGTTTAGTGTGACTGGACTTCTTGATCGCGACAAGTTTCAAACTTTTTTTACAGAAGTTTTGTATAAGCACGGAGGCTTACCCCAGGATATTGTAGATCAGCTTGTGGCTTGGTCTTATCGCAGTTTTAATTCTTGTGTTCTCAGCCACAAAGGTGAATCTCGCGACGAAGCATGCAAGTTTGCTCAAAGCATCCGTACAATGTGTAGCGGTGTAAGATTTATCACTGCTGAAGAAATTGGCGACCAGCCAGCTCCGCCGGCGGAGAATTCGCAACCTAACGACGAAGATGCTGAACGGCAAGCGCTTCTGGCTCGGCTGGTAACGGAAAGGGAATTTGAGTTCTGGTCAGAAGTTTTGGAAGAATTGGAAAACTCTCATATTAAAACAATCGGAGAGTTGATGCAAAAAAGCGCGGAAAATTTGAGATTACTTGGCTTCAGTGATTTGGATATTGCCGAAATACGCCAAAAGTTATTTAATTTTGGTCTTAAGCTCAATGGCGATTACTGATGCCAGTATGATTTGTTTCTCAAACCTCCGGTCAATTAAATTTGACGGAGGTTTTTTTATTACAATTTATCCATCGCGGGCGATGCAGATTCCCCAAACGCTTTTAGCACCCGCTGATTTTAAAACCTTGGCACATTCGTGCATTGTTGAACCTGTTGTATAAACGTCATCAACTAAGAACACCTTTTTTCCAGAAAATTGTGGGGTGTCGGACACCCCACAATTTGGGATTGAGAAGGCGCCGAGAAGATTATTTTCGCGTTCTTCTTTTTTTAGCGTCATCTGCGGCGCAGTAGATTTTGTTTTTAAAAGACAATCGGAAACCACGGGAATTTTTAAAACTTTTGATAATTCGTTTGCCAGTTCTTCGGATTGGTTGTATCCCCTTTCGTTAAATTTTTTTCTTTCAAGCGGAACCGGAACCAAAACGCCGTCTTGCCAAATTTCGTCTGTGTTTTTGCCAGACAAAATCAAGTGTTCAATTATTAAGGATGCAAAAGTTTTTGCTAAGTCTTTTAAGTATGGCGGATATTTAAACTGATAGATTAATTTTCTGGTTAATTCTTTTTCTTTATATGGCAGGGCAAAATACAGCCCTGACAATTTTTTATCTTGGCATTTTGGGCATTTGCCATGTTTTTCATTTGGCGGCAAACGAAGTGGATTTTTGTCGCACAGGCAATAATTGAACTGGCTGATATCCAAAGTTTCTTTGCAGTCAGGGCAAAGGTAAAATCCTTCTTTTTTGCATCCAAGGCAAAATTTTGGAAAGAATAAGTCTAAAAGATTTTTTTTAATATTCATATTTATTGCGGTGTCCGACATCGACACTTTAGATAAGCAGGGCGATGTCACAAAGTTATTCACAGTGTAGTTGTTTTGTTTTTATTATATAATAGAAAAAGGCTTATTGCCTAAATCTAATGCCAAACTTATTGGAAAATTTTGATATAGAAAAGCTGAATAAGTTTAATATTTTTGCTAATCCTGCAAAGATGTTTTTTCCTAAAAAAATGGTTGGAATTGATATTGGAACGGCTTCAATAAAATTAGTTGAGCTGTCGCGCTGGGGTCAGGGAAAAACATTGGAAAACTACGGGGAGATTAAATCTTCTTCGCTTTATAAAGAACCTTTTAGGTCTGTTGAAAGAGGCAGTTATTTGCTTTCAAATTATTTTGTTTCAAGGGCAATAAGAGCCATTTTAGATGAAGCAAAAATTAGAACAAAGGCTACAATATTTGCAATTCCAGATTTTTCAACTTTTTGCGTGAGTTTTGATTTGCCTCCAATGACAAAAAAAGAAGTTGCAGACGCTGTTTATTATAACGCTCCGCAATACATACCTTTACCAATTACAGAAACTACGTTGGATTGGAAAATAATCAGCGGAACTCCAGGAGATAAAAAATCCCCGCTTAAAGTATTTTTGGTTGCAATTCCGAATCAAACAATTCAGGACTATCAAAAAGTTGCCCAGCTGGCAGGTTTGGAGCTTTATGCCATTGAAGCAGAAGTTTTTGGATTGGCAAGAGCTTTGGCCGCAGGAAATAAAAAACGCATTTGCATAATAGACATTGGAGTTCAGAGTACAACAATCAATATTGTGGATAATGGTAATCTTATAAAAAGCTATAGTTTTGAGTTTGCCGGAAGCCAGCTTACTTATGCTGTTTCTTCCACACTGGGGCTGGGGAATGTTGAAGCAGAAGAAATAAAAAGGCAGCAGGGATTAATTAGCGCTCAAGAAAATGTTGCAAAAACATTATATTTATTAATTGACCCTTTATTGCTTGAAGTAAAAAAGATTTTATCTGATTTTTATATTCAATCCGAAAAAGATGTAGATGAGATTTATTTAACAGGAGGCACGTCAAATTTGCCTGGATTAAAAGAATATTTTACAGAGGTTTTAAAAAAGAAAGTTGAAATTCCAAATTGTTTTTCGGATGTTTTGTATCCGCCGATACTTGGCAGAAACCTTGAAGAGATGGCGCCAAGTTTTTCAGTTGCGGTTGGGGCGGCATTGGGCGGACTGGAAACATAAATGAAATAATGTGCGAACAAGAATGATTTATTGTATAATAAATAAAAGGATATAAATAAAATTGAGATGCAATTGTATCTCGTGAGCGTAAGCGAGCATATTTCTATTTTATATCATCCTGCATGGCAGGATATCTATCAGCATTATGGATTTTAGTATAATATTCCAATTAAGAAACAAAAAAATTTGGTGGCTTGATGTCATATTTTATTTTGTTATGTCTTTGTTGGTGGCTACCATCCTCTGCTATCTTGTTTTTATTGTCAAAAATGTATTTCAAAAGAGAGACATTTCTGATTTTGAAACCAAGCTTGAATCGGTTGGAACAACAGAGCAAAAACAACAGGAAACAGAAGTTATTTTATACAAAAAAAAGATAAACGATTTTAACGGGTTGATGCAAAACCATGAATTTGCATCAAATGTGTTTGCTTTTATGGAAGAAGAAACGCAATCAAATGTCTGGTTTACACAATTTGGATTAGACGAAAAAAGCAACCAGATTCAATTAACAGGAAAGGCGGAAGACATGGACGCTTTTAGCCGCCAAACAGCTAATTTTGAAAAAAATGAATATGTTAAAAGTTTAGGAACATTGGATTCGTCTTTGGGCGAAGCCGGAGAAATTAATTTTAATTTCAGCCTAACGCTAGATCCTAAAATATTCAGTTATCTGGTAAACACTCAAAACAAAGCAGTTGCAAAAGTAGAACAAAATGCCATTGTTGTTACGAGTTCTATTACGCAGGTTATAAATCCAGAAGCTGAAACAACAGAGGAAACAACTCCAACAACCGAAACCACTGAGACTGCAGCAACAGAGATAAAGAGCAGTGAAAAAATGATATTTGCTTTTGATATTCCTTTTGAAGCCGAAATAGTTGGCGCAATAGATCAAGTTAACCACACAATTTCAATAAATACTCCTTCTGGTACAGACGTTACAAGAATAGCGCCGATAATAATCATATCTGACAAGGCAACAGTTTATCCGGAATCCGAAACCCCTCAAAACTTTTCCAGTCCAGTTGTTTATGAAGTTAAAGCAGAAGACGGAACAACTCAAAATTATACAGTTACGGTAAATGTTGAAAAAGCACAGGAAGAAGTTAAAAAATCCGGTCAATCGGGAATTCTTATAATCTTTTTAGCAGTTGCGCTTATAGCATTTTTGACAGTTGTTGGATTAGCAATATTTTTATTTATTAAAGGCAGAAAAGGCACAGCCAAATTAAAATAATTTATGCGCATTGATAAACCCATTGTTATTGCCCTAACCCTTTTTATCATTTTGCTTTTGATATTCTTTTTGGTTTCTCCTGAGTACCAGCGATTTAAAACTTTGCAGTCGGAATTGGGAATTAAAAAAGCAGAATATAACGCGGAATTTGAGTATTACTCGGCAATATCAAAAACCTATAACGATTTGGTAGCCCGTAAAGACGATGTGGTAAAAATTGACGACGCTTTGCCATCAGATCCAAATTTGGGAAAACTGGTTTATTTTGTGCAGGAAAACGCAATACAGAGCGGTTTGGTGTTAAAAAGTTTATTTTTAACAAAGTCAACTTCCGCTTCCGAGGACACTGTTAGGGATATAACCTTCTCTTTAAGCTTGATTGGGAATTATTCAGCATTGGAAAATTTTATAGCCTCTTTAGAGCAATCATCAAGATTGTTTGAAATTGTAAATATTTCTTTCGGCTCCGGGGATGTGTCAAATTCCCAAGCGCAGTTTCAATCGGAAAGTCTTTTTACTTTTAGCATGCAGGTGAACACACACGCATATTAAAATAATTTTAAATAACAAATTTAAATTTTTAAATCAATCACTATAAATTCCAAATTCAAAGCGCCAAGCTCCAAATAAATCCCAATTACCAAAATCCAAGTACAAGACATGTTTTGAATTTTAGACATTTGGATTTAAGATTTATTTGGTATTTGTAATTTTGAATTTGGTATTTAGAAAAATTGATTAAAATTAAAAATTAGCATAGATGGCAGTAGTATTTATATCACCAAAACAAAGGCAGAATATGTTTTTTACCGGAATTACCGTTGTGGTAGGATTGTTTTTGATTGTTGTTGCATCTGTGGTTTTTTTCTCGCAGCCAAAAGAAGTTGCGCAAGAGCTTGTGTTTAACAAGCCAAAGGTAAACATTAATTTTGAAGTTTTGGATTCGGAACAGTTTAAAGACCTTCAGTCTTTTAGCGGGATGCAAATGCAGTTTACATATAAAGCAACAACAAAAGACGGAAAAGATAAAGAAGGATATATTTCAGCAGAATCAATTGAAAAAGCAGAAGCGATGTTAACAGAGTTAGGCTATACGGTTACTCAAATAAAAGAAGCTGCAACCGGCAGAGATAATCCTTTTGTGGATTATAAATTAGTAACTTCGGATGAACTGCAAAAGCTTTTGCAAGGTACGCAAACAGAAGAATAATTTAATATCAAAATAAAATGGCATTATTACAAGAATTATTTGCAAACGGAATACTTTCTGAAAGCAGAAAGGATGAGTTGCAAAAAGAAATTGATAAAACCGGAAAGAAAGAAGAGGTGGTGATTTTGGAGCAGAATATTATTTCAGAAAATGCTTTATTTGAATTAAAAAGCAAAGTTTTTAGAATACCTTTAAAAAAGATAAGAGCAGAAGAAGTTTCTCCCGATGTTTTAGATTTAATTCCAGAGGAAGCGTCGGTAAATTATAAAATGGTGTCTTTTTCAAAGTCTGAAAATTTTATCCAGATAGCGATGGTTTATCCAGAAGATATTTCGGCTCAAAACGCTTTAAGATTTTTGGCAAATCAGGAAAAGTTTAATTACCAGGTTTATTTAATAACTCCAAGTAACTTTGATTTATTACAAAAACAGAGAAAAACATTAGGAGCTGAAACAAAAAAGGCACTTGAAGAATTAGGCCAGGAAAAAGACGAAATTTTAACCGCTTTAAGTCAAAAAATAACTTCCGCAGAAACCATCACAGAAGATGCGCCGGTTATTAAAATGGTCTTGGTTATATTAAGACACGCTCTGGAATCAAGGGCTTCCGATATCCACATAGAACCGGGCAGAGATAAGTTAAATGTACGTTTTAGAATAAACGGAGTTTTAAAATCAAATCTTTTACTACCCTTAAAAGTTCACCTTTCTGTTGTTGCCAGAATTAAAATTTTGTCAGGATTGAAAATTGACGAAAACAGAATTCCTCAAGACGGAAGATTTTCTGCAAAAATCAACGAGTCAGACATAGATTTTAGAGTTGCCACCTTCCCTACTCTTTATGGAGAAAAGGTTGAGCTTAGAGTTTTGGATCCAAGCACAGGTTCCAGAAGTTTTGACGACTTAGGATTAAGCGGAAGAAATTTGGAAGTAGTAAAAGAGGCCATCAAAAAACCATATGGATTAATTTTATTTACAGGACCAACTGGTTCCGGAAAAACAACAACTCAGTATGCAATATTAAGAATTTTAAATCAGGAGGGCGTTAACATTGTTACAATTGAAGATCCTATAGAATATTCTATAGCTGGCATAAACCAGTCGCAGATTAAACCTGAAATTGGCTATACTTTTGCATCAGGTCTCCGCCAAATTTTAAGACAAGACCCAAACATTATCATGGTTGGAGAGGTTAGAGACGAAGAAACAGCTAGTCTTGTTATGAATGCCGCTTTGACCGGCCACATTGTTCTTTCTACGCTGCACACAAATTCTTCTGTTGGCGTGGTTGCCAGATTGGTTGATATGGGAGTGAGGCCGTTTTTAATTCCTTCTACTTTAAGAATTGTTATTTCCCAAAGGTTGGTAAGAACTTTGTGTCCGGATTGTAAAATGAAAGTAAAGCCAAATATAAAAATCAGAGATTATATTTTAGAAAGAGTTGAAAGCTTGCCCGAAACCGCAAAAAAGGAATTAAAAATGCCCGACCCATTATTTATATATGAAGCAAAGGGGTGCGACAAATGCAATCAAACTGGATATGCCGGAAGAGCTGGGCTTTACGAAGTTTTGTCTATGAATGATGAATTAGCAGAATTAATTTTAAAAAGCCCTTCAGAAGCTTCAATTTTTAAAGCAGCTCAGAAACAGGGAATGATTACAATGGAACAGGAAGGAATTTTAAAAGTTATAGCTGGCGAAACAACAGTAGAAGAAGTCACCAGAGTAACAACAGAAAGATAGTTAAAGGAATTTCTAATTTTCAATCAATTCTTTTAAATACCAAATTCAAAATTCCAAATCCCAAATAAATCTTAAATCCCAATTACCAAAATCCAAAACGTGTTTTATATTTTGTATTTTAGTGATTGTGATTTATTTGGAGCTTGGTGCTTTGAATTTGGAATTTTCAATTTAGAACTTTAATAGAAATTATAACTTAGAAATTAAAAATTATTATGAAATTATGGAAGATTATTTAGAGCATTTTAAAAAACTTTTAGACATAACGGTTGAACAAGAAGCGTCTGATTTGGATATTTCGGTTGGGCATGTGCCCAACATCCGTATTACAGGTCAGCTGGTTCCGCTTGGACAGGAAAAAATAATTTTGCCGGCAGATTCAGAGGGCTTAGCATTTGCGTTAATGTCTGAGCGTCAAAAAAAAGAGTTTTTAGAGGCAAAAGAAATAGATTTTTCTTATCAGCACGGAGATAAAGGGAGATTTAGAGTAAATATTTTTTACCAAAGAGGAAGCATCAGCTTGGCTTTGCGTTTCATTCCGTCAAAAATAAGAACGATTGAAGAATTAAGTCTTCCGCCAATTTTGCATGATTTTGCCTCGCGTCCCCAAGGGCTTGTTTTAGTAACTGGTGCAACCAGCCAAGGAAAATCTACTACTCTGGCTGCCATAATAGACGAAATAAATCATACAAGAGCTGTGCACGTAATTACAGTTGAAGACCCGATAGAATATACTTACCCGATTAGCAGGGCAATTATTGACCAAAGGGAAGTTGGCATAGACACGTTTAATTTTAATAATGCTTTAAGGTCTAGCCTTAGACAAAATCCGGACGTTATTATGGTTGGCGAGATGAGAGACTTGGAAACAATTTCAACAACGCTTACGGCAGCTGAAACCGGCCACCTGGTTTTTGCAACATTGCATACAAATTCAGCGCCTCAAACAATTCACAGAATAGTAGACGTTTTTCCATCAGAACAACAGGCTCAAATAAGATTTCAGTTGTCCAGCTCGCTTTTGGGTATAATTTCTCAAAGGTTAATACCAAGGATTGCCGGCGGATTTATTCCGGTTTGCGAAGTTATGCTTTGCAATAACGCAGTAGCAACTTTAATTAGAGAAAATAAAGTACATGAAATTCCAGCTGTCATAGAAACCTCGGCAAAACAGGGAATGATTTCTTCAAGCAGAGCTTTGGTTGATTTGGTGAGAAAAAAAGAAATATCTTTAAAAAATGCGATGGATTATGCGTTAGACCCGAATGAAGTGAAAAACCTATTACGATAGACCAAAATTAATCATTAAAAATTAGAAATTCAAAGCATCAAGCTCCAAATAAATCCCAATTACCAAAATCCAAAATATAAAACGTTTTGAATTTTAGACATTTGGATTTAGAATTTATTTGGTATTTGTAATTTTGGATTTAGGATTTAGAAGAACTGATTTAAAATTTAAAATTGAAAATTAAAAATTATTTTTGTGAAGTATACTTATCAAGCCCGATCTAAAGAGGGAAAAATTGAGACAGGAACAGTTGAGGCGTCTTCAAAAGAAGCCGCAGCTTTGCTTTTGCAAAAATATAATATTTTTGTTACTTCAATAAATGAATCCTCGCCCCTAATTTCCAGTCTAAACAATATAACCTTTTTTGAAAGGGTTTCAAAAAAAGAGTTGGCAATATTTTCAAGACAATTGGCAGTTTTGTTGCAGTCTCGCGTTCCTGTTACCCAAAGTTTGAAAAGCTTGGCTATTCAAATCAAGAAAAAGAGTTTTAAAGAAAAAGTTGTTAAAATCGCTCAGTTGATTGAGGAGGGTAACTCTTTGTCGGATGCTTTTGGCGCATATCCAGATGTTTTTAATGTTTTTTATGTCAGCTTGGTAAAAACCGGAGAGGCATCTGGTAAAATTTCAGAATCTTTGTATTATTTGTCAGACCACTTAGAAAGAGAAGCCGATATTGCAAGCAAAATAAGAAGCGCCATGATTTATCCCGCATTCGTGATTCTTGTTTTATTTGCTGTGATTTTGATAGTTATGTTTTTTGTTATGCCAAGAGTCACATCCCTTTTGAAAGAAACCACTTCAGAGCCTCCGCTTCTCACTATGATGATGTTGGGATTTTATGATTTTTTGTTTCAATGGGGCTGGGTTGTAATGGTTGGGTTTATTTCTTTGGTGGTTTTTATTATTTACTATTTTACAACCAAAGAAGGCAAGAAAAATTATGATAAAATAGTTTTGAAAGTGCCTTTTATAAGCGGATTTTTAAAGAAGATATTTCTTATCAGATTTGCAGAAAATATTTCAACCTTAATTGGAGCCGGGCTTTCAATAAATAATGCCCTAAGAATTACAAAAGATACTGTAGAAAATTTTGTTTATAAAGAGATTATCTCAGAAACCGAAGAAAGAGTTTCTGAGGGAGAAAAAATCAGCGCGGTTTTGGTAAAATATCCTGATTATGCTCCGCCTTTTGTTGTTCAAATGATACAAGTTGGAGAAGAAACCGGTAAACTGGACAGAAACTTAATGGAAATAGTTAATTTTTATCAAAAAGAAGTTACAAGATCGGTTGAGGTTTTTACAGCTATGCTTGAGCCGATTTTAATAATTTTTTTGGGAGGCATTGTGGCATTGCTGGCAATTACTGTTTTGGAGCCATTGTATAGCACGCTGGGTACAATCTAAAAATGAAATTTTCAAACAAAAAACTTTATTCAGGTTTAACTTTAATTTTTAAATGGCTAAATAAAAATTGGTATTTTATTGCAGGATTGTTATTATTGTTTTTTGGATTTTTACGACATTTTGTTATTTATGCTAAAATAAAAGATATTACTGACTGGGATTATTTTTGGGTATGCCCAGTTGCTGCAATTTTGGCTGGAATAGCTTTTTTGTTGCGGGATAAATTTTTAATAACAGCAGCTTGTGTGTGGATTGTTGTAGGGCCCTTATCAGTTGTTTTGGTTGAAACAGAAAAATGTTTTTCAGCAATTGGGTTTCACCATATTGTTTCTGTTATAGTTTTAGTTTTAGCTATTTTCCATTGGAAAGAAATTTGGAGCCCTAGTGGCATGGTATTTGGCGCAATAAGCTTTCACGCGTATATGATTATTACCTCAAGCTTAAGCAATGGGGCTATAAATTTATTAGATAATGCTCCGCTTTGGGTAGGGGTGCTTCTAACCGGAATAGCAATATTAATTTTTTTGGAATATAAAATAAGTTTTAAAAAGTAAAATGATTTTTTTATTTAAAAAGACGGGGTTTACGATTATTGAGTTAGTAGTAGTTGTCGCAATTTTGGCTGTTTTATCAACAGTTGTTGCGGGTAACTTGGTAACATATATAGCAAAAGCTAATGAAGCCACCATAAAAGGAAATATGAGTACAATTGCAAGCAGCGCTACTGCATTTTTTGACAGAGAAGGAGAGTGGAATAATGTTTTTGTGGCTGCAAATAATCCTACGGCTGCAAATGCTATGCATTCGATAAATAGTATTATAGCTCCTAATACGATAGTCACAGCTTTAAAATCGGATAATTCTTCTTGGTGTGCCTGTACGGTGCTTGTGCAAAGAGGTGGTAGTCAGGGAACATCGTTAAATACGTTTTGTGTTGATAGTTTTGGCTATAGAAAAGAATCTTCTCCAACCTGCACATCAAGGTGTAATGCCACAATTGGGAGATGCGGAGATTAAAAATAAAAAATGAAAAATCAAAATTATAAATTTATAAAAGGATTTACGCTTATTGAGTTAATGGTTGTTATAGCAATTATTGGAGTTTTATCTGCGATTATTTTGTTTAGCGTTACTCAATATATAGGTAAGAGTAAAGACGCCAATATTATGGGAAATCTGGCTATTTTAGTTTCTTCCGGAGAAGTTTTTTACAACAGCAACCAAAGTTATAACGGATTTTGCAGCTCAACTGTTGTGACTAATGCCAGTTCTCAGATGCCAGAAAATTCTACGGCTAACTGTTATAATGTATCAGATAACAAAGGAGGAATTTGTTGTTCTAAAACCATTGATAATGATGCTTGGGCAGCTTGCGCACAATTGTTTGTAGACAGTGATGACGCATATTGTGTTGACAGCCGAGGGGTAAAAAAAACAATAGATCATTCTTACTGTATAACAGGATTAACAGAATGCCCTTGATTTACTATTTAATATTTTTTAAAATAGATTTATAATAGAGTAATTAACAATTTAAACAAATAACGTTCTCTGCTATATACGCTTGCAAATATAATTTGCTTGGCATATATAGCACAATGGTTTGTTTGCTTAATTTATGAAATAGAATGCAAAAAATACAAAGAGGTTTTACAATCATTGAATTGATTGTGGTTATCGCCATTATTGCCGTGTTAGCCACAATTGTCATGATTAACGTTACAGGATATATTGCAAAGTCAAAAGACGCAGCAATAAAAGGAAATATGCAAACAATCGCATCTTCTGCAGCAGGAGTTTACGACACGTACAAAGCTTACAATAATGCAGCAACTACTTCGGTTTGTGGAAACCCAACAGGAACAAACGTAATAGCCCAGATTACCAACAGCCTTAGCAACGGCGCACCTTCATGTCAGAACAACACTGGCAGCTGGTGTATGTGTGCTAATTTGTTGACAGTATCGGGAAATACCTATTGCGTTGATAGTACAGGATACAAAAAGGAAAACGCTACAGCTTGTTCAACAAGATGTAACGCCACATCCCAAGCTTGCACAAACTAAAAATTTTAAATTTGATTAGCTAGATTATAATTTAAAGGTCGATTTTAAAGACATAAAAATTCCCCTAGTCAAATGCCATAAAATATTTGTTTGACCAGGATTAAAAACATAAAATTAAAAAAATTAACCCGGTCAAATAATTTTGCTTCGCAAAATTAAAATCCGAAAGATTTTATTTGATTGGGTAAAAATAACATATGCAAAAAATACAAAGAGGTTTTACAATCATTGAATTGATTGTGGTTATCGCCATTATTGCCGTGTTAGCCACAATTGTCATGATTAACGTTACAGGATATATTGCAAAGTCAAAAGACGCAGCAATAAAAGGAAATATGCAAACAATCGCATCTTCTGCAGCAGGAGTTTACGACACGTACAAAGCTTACAATAATGCAGCAACTACTTCGGTTTGTGGAAACCCAACAGGAACAAACGTAATAGCCCAGATTACCAACAGCCTTAGCAACGGCGCACCTTCATGTCAGAACAACACTGGCAGCTGGTGTATGTGTGCTAATTTGTTGACAGTATCGGGAAATACCTATTGCGTTGATAGTACAGGATACAAAAGCGAAAACGCTACAGCTTGTTCAACAAGATGTAACGCCACATCCCAAGCTTGCACAAACTAAGAGAAAAATAAGTCAAATAAAAATAGCCATTAAAAGTGGCTATTTTTATTGCATTTAGATATTTTTATGGTTATGATTGACTTAAAACTATTATGAAGATAAATTTTAATTCAAGTTGGTTTAAAAGTTTTTGGGTCCCAGTTTTGCTGGTTTTGATATTTGCCTTTGCCCTATTTATCAGAATATATTTTTCATGGGATATTGTTTTTTCAGATCCTATAAACCCAGTTAGAAATAACTCACAGATATCATCAGAAAATTCAGTTGCAAAATCGCAAGACTTAAATTCAATTTCTAACTGGGTAAAATATTCTTCTGATGACGGAATTTACCATATGAGGCTTGTTGAAAATATGCTTTTGGGCGGTCACTTCCCTTTTAGAATTTATTTTGACCCGTTTACAAATTTTCCTTATGGAACATACATACATTTTACTCCTCTATACGACTGGTTGCTGGCTGTAATCATTTGGGTAGTTGCTTTGGGAAAACCAACATTGGAAATTATCAACAAAGTTGCTCCGTTTTATCCGGCTGTCATGGGTGCATCTTTAATTTTTATAGTTTATTTTATAGCCAAAGCTCTTTTTAAAGATAAAAAAGTTGCATTATTGGCGTCTTTTTTTGCGGCAATATCTTCATCATTCTTATTTAGGTCTGTTTTAGGGAATACCGACCACCATGTGGCAGAAGTTTTGTTTTCTTCGTTAGCCGCGATGTTTTTAATTTTTACCCTGCAATCTCAAAAATACTCCCATAAATTCTGGATTTTTACTTGTTTAACAGGTTTTTCTTTAGGGCTTTATTTTTTGGCATGGACTGGAGCTATAATGTTTTTGTTTTTAATTTTCTGCTTTATTGTTTTATATTATTTAATAGAATATTTTTTGGGAAACCGTGAAAACTGGATTTTATATATGGGGCTTTTGATTTTTTTAATTTCCTTTTTAATGATAGCCCCGTTTTTTGGACATCCAGATTTATTTAATACCTATATGTACAACATTGTACACCTGGAGGGATTTTGCCTTGGAGGGTTAGTTTTTGTTTTGTTGTTGTTATCTGATTGGCTGTTTTCTAAAAAGAAAATAAATCCAAAATGGATGCCAGTTTTTTTAACAATTTTAGCGGTTGTTTTAATTGCTGTTTTAAAGGTATTTTTTCCAGTTTTATTTTCAACCCTAATTTCCGGAGCAAAAGAAGTTAATACTGGCATGGTGGAATATCCTTTGGCTAGAGAGTTAGTCGGCGAAATGTCGCCAATCAAATTTAACGGGCTTATCAATAATTTTTCTATAGCTTTTGTTGTTTCTTTAATATCTTTAGGGATTATTTTTTATCAATTTATTAAAAACAGAAAACCGGAATATTTATTACTGATATTTTGGACGGTTTTTATAATGTTGATGTCTGGAATTATTGCGGCTTTTGGACAGGTAAGATTTGGCGTTTATTTGTCTCCAGTTTTTTCAATTTTATTTGCATTTTTAGTTATAAAATGTTTTGAGTTTGGCTGGCAGGGAATACAAAAATCAAAAGAATTAGAAGAAAATAATCCAATTAAAAAGTACGTGTGGACAGGTTGCTCGGTAATTATTTTTGTGGCGGTTTATTTTTTACTTTATCCGTTTCCGTTTAACCTTGGTTCGGACTTTCCTCAAAGCTTACCATATATTTTGCAGGACGTTTTATCAAGTTCAAAACTTATGCCAGCCAGCGAAGATAGATATGAAGTTTGCGATTGGTTAAAAAATAATACTCCAGACACTGGCTTGGATTATTATGCTTTATATAAAGAGCCCGGAGTAAACAAAGAAACTGGCAAAGTAAATGCTTATCCATATCCATCGGAATCTTATGGAATTTTAGCTGTTTGGGATTTTGGGCATATGATAACTTATTACGCTCATAGGATTCCTGTGGCAAATCCATTCCAGGAGGGAATTGGCAGAAAAAATAAAGATGGAACAATAACGCCAGGGTACGCAACATTTTTTCTTGAAGGCAGTGAAAAAACGGCAACAGGATATTTAGACCAGTTAAAAACAAAATATGTTATTGCAGACTCGGCTTCTGCTAATTCTGACGGCGTTTTCCAGCAAATGATAAAATGGCAACAGGATAATTTTGACGGATATTTGGAAGAAGGAACAGATAATTTGGATTTAAATAAATATTACGACTCAATGATTGCCAGATTAGAATTATTTGATGGCAGACAAACAAGTTTTGAAACTAAGATTAACGGTGAAGATAAGAGTTTTGACATTAAAGCACTAAATAATTTTAGACTGCTTTATGAGTCTGATTCAACAGCCTTTACCTTAAAAATTGATAATGAAAACGATGTTAAGGAATACAAAGTTTTTGAGTATGTAAAAGGCGCTACAATAAAAGGAATAGCTTCTTCCGGCACTAAAATTGAAGTCTCAGCAAAAGTAACCACAAACCAGGGCAGAAGTTTTGTTTATAAAAACAGCACAGTCGCAAAAAATGGAAAATTTGAAATAGCAGTCCCCTATTCAACTGGCAAACAAGAAAACTCAGAAACAACAGCAGAGAAATATACAATTAAAATTGGAGAATATTATACAAAATCAATTGAGATTTCAGAGCAGAACATTTTAAATGGTGACACAATTCAATTATGAAGTTATCAATAATAATTCCAGCTTTTAACGAAGAAAGAACCATTGAAGAGCTTATTAAAAAAGTTGATGCTGTTTTGCTGGCTAATAATATTGAAAAAGAAATAATTGTTGTTGACGATGGCTCGGCTGATAATACGTTAAATATCTTAGAAAATTTAAAAAACAAGCATAAATTTGTTTTGGCAAAACACCAAAAAAACCAGGGCAAGGGGGCTGCCATCAGAACAGGCATTTTAAAAGCAACTGGCGACTTTGTTATTATTCAAGATGCTGATTTGGAATATAATCCAAATGATTATAACAAGCTGTTGGTTCCATTTTTTGAAAATAAGGCAGAGGCTGTTTATGGTTCGCGCATTTTAAGCAATGCTAAGCGAGGTAAATTAGCTTTTTATTTGGGGGGAAGATTGGTGACACTTGCAACAAATATAATTTATGGATTGCAATTAACCGACGAGCCGACTTGTTATAAAGTTTTTAAAAGAGATTTATTAAACTCTTTAGGCCTAGAATGTGATGGATTTGAATTTTGCCCAGAAGTTACGGCTAAAATAGCCAGAAAAGGAATAAAAATATATGAAGTGCCAATTTCGTATAATGCAAGAAATAAGTCAGAGGGTAAAAAAATAAAATGGCAAGACGGACTTATTGCTTTATGGACGCTGATTAAATATAAATTTAATTAGGTTATAAAACAGGGTTGGGTAACTCTGTTTTTAAATGTGTTTAATTTTGCTACAATAGAATAATATTATAAGCTGTATTTTTTTATTTTAAGTTGAAAAAAATAGATATTATAAAAATAGTAGAACGCTTTTTTGGATTTTTATTAAAGCAACCATATGTTAGGGGTTTTACAATAATTGAAATGATAGTTGTTATTGCAATTATCGGAGTTTTATCTAGCATTGTTGCAGTAAATGTAACTAACACGATTAGAAAAGGCAGAGACGCCCGCAGAATTGCTGATGTTAAACAACTTCAAACAGCACTTATATCTTACTATGAAAAAACAGGGCATTACCCTCAATTTACAGCTCTTGATCCCAGATGCAATACCACTGCCTCTAACTCCTTAGGGGATCTTGTCACAGAAAAAGTCTTATCTTCTGTTCCTATTGATCCAACAAATACATCTTCACCAAGTCCCAGACTTTGCTATGAATATATAGGAATTGGAACAGCATTGAATTACTCAGCAGTTTCCAGTTGGTATTGCGACGGCAGGCCCAGAACCGATTATCAATATAGCTTTCTTTTTTCAACAGAATCAATAACATTAACTTATTCTCGACTTGCCAATTCCGCGGGAACTCCAAATAACGAATATACATATTGCATTCATGGACCCCTGCGTTGAGCAACAAAACAATGCCTATTATATCTTTAATTTTTTATATTTTTATATTTTTACTCGGGCTTTGTATAGGAAGCTTTTTAAATTGCGCTATTTATAGATTAGAAACAAAAAAAACCTTGCAGGGAAGATCTTTTTGCCCAAAATGCAAAAAACAATTGCTATGGCAGGATTTAATTCCTGTTTTTAGTTTTTTATTTTTAGGCGGTAAATGTCGCCGTTGCAAGAAAAAAATATCTTGGCAGTATCCTATTGTAGAAATAGTAACCGCAACCCTATTTGTTTTAATTTTTTGGTCATTAGGATTTGGTTGGGATTTGGGATTTGGGATTTGGGATTTCATAAAACTTTGTTTTATGTTTTATTTTGCATCGGTTTTAATTGTTATTTTTGTTTATGATTTTAAACATTATGAAATTCCAGACAAAGTTTTAATCCCGGCCATTGCTATTAGCTTTATTTATTGCGCTTTGTTTGATTTTGGAGGAATTTTAAATCATTTGTTAGCTGTTTTAATAGGATCGGGATTTTTTTTATCAATATTTTTAATTTCAAAAGGCAAATGGATGGGCTTTGGGGATGTAAAATTGGCTGTTTTAATGGGGCTTTTATTAGGCGTGCCAAATATATTGTTGGCCCTGTTTTTAGCATTCCTTTTTGGTGCTATAATAGGAGTAATACTTATGGTTTTACCCTTTTCTAAAACAGGCGAAAAGAAAAGCTTAAAAAGCGAGATACCCTTTGGCCCATTTTTAATTACAGGAACGTTTTTTGCCATATTATGGGGGCCAAAAATAATAAATTGGTATTTAAATTTGTTAACTTAATGACTTCCAATAAAATTGAAAATTTAAAATTAAAAATTGCCAGCCAGAGGCTGGTCCGCCTTGGGCGGAAAAATTCGTCTAAAGGGATTACTTTGGTTGAGGTTATAGTGGCAATTGCTATTATTACAGTTTTTTCTTTAATTATTATCAATGACTTTCCAAAAATAAAGAGGCAGTTTGCGCTTTCAAGGGCAACTTACAAACTGGCTCAAGACATTAGAAAAACAGAAGACTTGGGATTGTCTGGCGTACAAGTTTTAGATGAAGATGGTGATCCTATAATCACAAAAGGCTATGGATTTTATATAAATATACTTAGCAATAATAAGCAATATTTAACATACGCAGACACAAACACCCCCACTGACTATAGATATACGTCTGGCGAAGATTATATTGTTGAAACAATTAATATCTTAGAAGATGAGCCGGGCGTTTTTGTAAAAGAGATTTACGACGTTAATAACCCTGCTGTAACTAATTATTGGGCAAGCATAAATTTTAGCCCGCCCAATCCAACTATAATAATTACAACAGATACCGGTATTGATGAAACCGAACTTGGAATTGTTTTGGGCTTAGAGCTAGATTCATCTGCGACGAGAACGGTTTTTATAAATTCTTCGGGGCTAGTTGATGTTGAATAATTTTAATTCTTTAATGAATAAAAAAATATTACAAAAAAATAGCGGATTTACCCCGTTAGAGCCTCACAATTGCGGTGAGTTAGTGATGGGCGGAGTTAGGATACAAAAAAAAGATAGGGCTCAAACGGGGTTTACAGTAATTGAATTGGTTATATCTATTTTTATTTTATCTATTGCAATAATAGGCGCTTATAATGCCTTTACTACAATGGATATTTTAACTTCCAGCGCAACAGATCGTTTTATTGCGGCTTATCTGGCGCAGGAAGGGGTAGAGGTTGTGAGAAATATAAGAGATACAAATTGGCTGAATACTTATGACTGGAGATGCGGAATTGCCGATGTTTCTGGTAGTGCGCTACCATGTTCTGTAGGCAGTGTAGACTGTACTGCAGGATGCGAAGTAAATTACAAAACATTTGGAACATCTTCTTCTCCTTTGTATCCCTGGTCTGGAACGGGAAGATATCTTTATTTAAACAGTAATGGTTTTTATGTTTATGAAAGCGAAAATGCCACGCTTACAAAATTTAGAAGGAAAGTTACAATTACACCCATCGAAACAGTAACGGGAGTTTACGATATTTTAAAAGTGGCAGTTACAACTTATTGGGACGAAAAGGCAAACATATTGCATTCCGGAACAACTGAAGATTCTATTACAGTAGAAGAATATTTATATAATTGGTACTAAACGAAAATCCCAAACCACAATGACCAATGACCAACAAAATTCTAAAATCTTAATGACCAAAAACGTTTTGGGATTTAGGAAATTGGGATTTATTTGGGATTTGGGATTTGGAGCTTGGAATTTAAAGTTAATGAAGTCATCAAAAGGTTTTACTTTAATCGAACTAATTGTAGTGATGGCTGTTTTTATGCTTATTGTTGGCGTTGCGATTTCTATTTTTATAGCAATTATACAAAACCAAAAAAGGATTTTATCCCAAGGGCAGCTTTTAGACCAAATAAGCTATACCATGGAATATATGTCAAAAGGACTGAGAATGGCAAAAAAAGACGAATCAGGATCTTGCCTTGTTTATACTGACAGCAATTATAATATCACAGAAACTTTTCCAGGGTACGCGTATTTATATACAAGACCTAATACTTTATACGAAGGAATAAAATTTATAAATCAGTCAAATAACGACGCCTGCCAAGAGTTTTATTTAGATACAGTAAATGGGAATAAAGTCATTAAAGAAAAAAAACTAGATTCTCCATATAGCCAGATAAGCGATGATGCTTCTACTCTTTTAACTTCTGATAGATTTAACATAGATTATTTTAGACTTAGTATTAACGGCACTGCGGGATTAGTGGGAGATGAAATATACGGTGCTTCGGAAGACGACACTCCTGCTCAGCAGCCAAGAATTACTATTTCTACCGGATTTCAAGTACCGGGAGATATTTTGCTGTCAGAACTTAAAATTCAAACAACAGTTTCTCAAAGAAATTTAAATGCAAAATAATATTTTTATAAAATTTAAAAATTATTTTTTCTGTCATAAATCACAGAAAGGAGTTTCGTTGGTTATTGCTTTTTTTGTGATGACAATAATTTTGGCTATAATTTTGGCTATAACAACTTTGTTGTATCAACAAATAAAAATGATAAGAAACATCGGAAACTCTGTAGTGGCATTTTATGTGGCTGACAGCGGAGTTGAAAAAGTTTTATATTACGACAGAAAAATTATTGCAAGCGGAGCTACAAGAGGATTATGTTCTATGTTTTCTTATGACGCCGAGACTGCTTCAAATGAGTGTTCTGAATCTGGCGAAGTTTCTGGTCTTGATACAGGACTTTATTGCAACACTTCAGCGTTAGAATTAACCGATATTACAAACCATTCAGACGGCTGCGATGTTGGTGTATGCGATGCCTGTGAAGTTTCCTTTAATACAACTTTTCCAGATAATCAAAAAAGTTATCTTGTGACAGCAACCGTTATTCCGGGCGAATCGGGAGGTGCTTCCAGTCTTACCATTGGGTCAACAGGTTCTTATAAGAGCCTTAGCAGAAAAGTTGAATTATTTATGACAAAAACCGAAGCAGCAGATGAAATTGTCATAACAGATGCTTATGCAACGCCGTTGTCTTCTGAGGTGGGAGTAGGTATTGCTGTTGTTGCCGAAGTAGAGGCAACAAATGGGGTTAGTTCTATTACAGCTTACATCAAAACATCTTATAACGAAGATCACGCCAGTATTCCTGCCTCCAGAATAACAACATTGACTCTTTCATCGGGAACTATTTTTAATGGAACATTTTACAAAGAATGGACAGGCTCTGCAGGAATTTATTATGTTGACCTTGTTGTGGAAGATGTTAATGGAAATCAGTTGACACAAGATAATATTCAGCCGTATTCGTTTTAGTTTTTAAAAATGAAAAAATATTTATTAACTTTAATCTTTGTAATATTTTTTGCGGGTTTTGCGTTTAATTTTTATGGGCAAATATTTGCGCAGTTTCCTACTTTTGAATTATATCCAACAGGCGAAACATCATACCCTACCGTAACAAATGTTGGAGTTTATAAATATACAAATTTTATTGTTATAGAGGCAACCATAACCGATACGGCGGGTGTTTATTCTGCAATAGCTAAAATTGAAGTTCCAAATAGCAACCCAGTTCAGTATATGAGTTCTGTAAATGGCATAATGCATGACGACGGCTCTTTTCCAGACGACACGGCCGATGACAATATTTATAGCGTAGCAATCGATGTTTCTAATACTTCGGTTTGGAATTCTTTAGCCACATATTGGGTGGATATTTCTACTACAGATAATTTATTTAACGACAGCTCTGACGCGGGATATTATAATCATGCAGCCAGTTTTGTTATAAGCAATGCCGCGGCAACTTCAATAACAGATTTTGAAATTTATCCAGCAGCTCCAAAGGGCGGAAATAACGCCGCTCTTTCGGCTACCTTAAAATATACTAGCGGTCCGGTATTAAGCGGGAAAACAATAACATTTACCGATATAACAAATTCATCAGCTCCAATTACCATAGGAACAGGCACCACAAATGAAGAAGGTATAGCCACTGTAAATTATATTATTCCTTTTAACTATACAACTATAACCTTACAAGCTAATTTTGCCGGTGACAGTGAGTCAGAAGCTTTAGCAAGCCAAGCTCAACTTGGTCCAATAGACGTAGAGGGTTGTGGTTTAATTGCAACTTCAAGTAACGCTACAATTTGTATTGGTGTAGACGCATCTTCTTTTGTTACCCCAAACACCAGCTCTCAATCCATGACCTTTGCTGTTACCTACGCTGACGGTTCAGCCATCCCATCAGGAGGAATCACCGCAGGGTCATCAGTAAAACTCACAGCCACCCTATCTTCTGCAGTAGCAGGAAAAACAATAACCTTCTTTGACAATGGAGCTGCCACACCTCTGCTCAACTCAGCCACCACCAATGACTCTGGAATAGCAACCTACACTTACACGCCATCATTTACAGGCACTCACACCATTGAA
>Ga0265297_10004706_pt1 | contig 21875 bp, 14 predicted proteins | sample Munlanlwell13791_FD_192502 | JGI IMG/M metagenome (GOLD analysis project Ga0265297, IMG submission 192502) | Leachate microbial communities from a municipal landfill in Southern Ontario, Canada - Leachate well 137-91 | ecosystem: Engineered > Solid waste > Landfill > Unclassified | place... | reverse complement strand
GAAGAACAACGACAAGCAGTTCCAGCGGTTCACGCTGCCGCATGGCGCGGAGTTCTGGAGCTGCTACGTCGCCAACCAGCCGGTGAAGGCCGAGCGCGACGGCGACGCGCTGCTGGCGCCGTTGCCGCGCGGCGCGAATCGCGACCAGGCGTTCGCAGTGGACATCGTTTATGCGCAGAACCTCGGTGGAAAGAAGACCGCCCCCAAACAGACAACCGTGGCCACCGATGACGCTGGCGGCTTGAAATCATGGTGGCCCAGCGCCGTCAAGCTCGAAGCGCCCAAGACCGACGTGCAGACCACCTACGCCGAGTGGGAGCTCTACGTGCCTGCGACGCACACGCTGGCGAACTTCGGCGGCAACATGACTGTCGCGCGCGGCACCACCTACGACCTGCACGACGCATGGGATGCGTTCGTGAAGTTTTACCAGGAGATGTTCGACGAAGGCGCGGCGATGGTGGCGGTGGCCGTGGTGCTGTTCTTTGTGTGCATCCTGATCGTCGCTGCTTTCCGCCGTGGCTGGAAAGGCGCGGTCGCCGTCTTCTCCTGCGGATTCGTGGTCGTGCTCCTGGCTGGCGTGTTGATGCCGGCAGTGACCTCCGTCAAACGACGCGCAGTGACTTTCGACAACATCCAAACACAGATGACGGAGCAGGGCGTCGCTACAACCGAGCCAACTGCCGGCAAACCGCCGGCTGGTTGGGAGGAACTGAAATACACGAGGCCCAAGCCAATGTTTGTCGGCACGCCAAAGAACCTCAAGTCACCCAATCTTGAGTCACCGGGGATTCCAGCCCCGGCAATGGTGATATCGAACGGTGCAGTCTCGCGTTTGTATGCGCCGGCTTCAGCAGCAGAAACGGCTACGCCTGCTGATGGCGCCACATTGGGTGCTGGCACAGCCGTGGCAGGCATCCGGCCGATCCGCGTGGACATCCCGCGCACCGGCGAGCGGTTCGTGTTTACCAAGGTGCTCAACATTGGCGGCGAGGCGCTGACGGCGCAGGCGTGGGCGATCAAGACCGACGTGCGCAACGCAGCCCGCGCCGCGGTGGAACTGCTCGCATTTCTCTTCGGTGTCTGGATCATCCGCTGGCAAACGCGCCGCGCCCGCCCGCGCAGTCTCCATCTCGCGGTTGGCCTCGCGCTCTGCCTCGGCAGCGTCGGCAGCGCGCTGGTCGCGCTGAGATTGTTGCACGTCGCGCTCATCGTGCTCGTGCCGACGTTGGCGATCATCGTCATGGTCTGGCTGGCGAAGAAACTGCTGCCGTCTCAACCGCCAAAGCTCACACCGCCACCGCCATCTGGCCCCGGTCCCGTTGCGCCTGCTGTGACGACGCTGCTTGCGCTGGCGTTCTTCCTGGCCGCGGCAAACGCCGCCGACTCGCAGCAGCGCGCCCAGGTCGCGCAGCATCTTGTTGCCCCATCACTTCATCCCGCCATCCCTCCGTCGCCCGGCGTCGCGATCACCTCCGCCACCTATACTGGCGCGGTGCGTGGCAAGATTGCACAGTTCGAGGCGGCGTTCGAGTTGCAGGCGGGCGAGGCCGGCCGGCGCGTGACACTGTTCGCCGACGACGTGGCGGTGCAGGAGTTTTCCGCCAGCTTCAAGGACGCGAGACTGGTGCGCGATGGTAAGATGCTTGCCATGCTGCTGCCGAAGCGCGGCGCGGCAACGGTGCGCGTGAAGTTCGTGGTGAAGGCCACTGGTGACGAGACCAGCCGGCAATTGGCGTTCGCCATCCCGCCCGTGCTGACGAGCAAGCTTACCGCTGCGCTCGATGAAACCGACGCGGTGGTGGAAGCGCCGACCGCGGTGTCGTTCAAGACCACCGCCGAGCAGCAGCAGACGCGCGTCGAGGCGGTGCTCGGCGCGGCCACGCGGGTCGAGATGTCTTGGACGCCCCAGACCAAGCGCGCCGCCGAGGTGGCGGCGACGGTCTTCTGCCAGAACACGACGCTGGCCAGCTTCGGCGGCGGTGTGCTGAACACGCGGGCCACGCTTTCGTTCCAGGTCGCACAGGGTGAACTGCGCCAGGTGCGCGTACGGCTTCCGGCCGGCCAGCGATTGTTGAAGGTCGAGGGTAATTTGATCCGGACGTGGGACGTGACTGGAGGCGGCGACGCTTCTGCCGTCCCGGCTGCGCCGGAGAATGCAGCGGAAGGGAAACCGCCGCTCCCAGCCAAAGCCGGCGCTGCGGCCCAACTGCTCACTGTCGAGTTGCTCAAAGGCATTTCATCCACCAACTGGCCGCTGACGATCATCACCGAGAAAGTTCTTACCAAACTGCCGGCGTCGGAACGCGTTGAAGCGCCGCGGGCGTTGGAGGCGAAGCGCGAAACCGGTTGGATTGCGTTGGCGGGCAGTGAGGAGCTGAACGTCACCGTCGAGACGACCGGCGAGTTGCAGCGTGTGGACACGGAGGAGTTTTTGAAAGCCGAGCAGCGGCGGTTAACGCTCGGTGACGAGTTTGCGAAGCTGCCCTTGGCCGCGAAGCGAGCTGTCGTGAAACGCGAAGAAACGGCGCCGGTTGTCGCCGCGTATCGATTCCAACGACCGGGGTTCGAACTGACGGCACGCGTCGAGGCCGTGCAGCCGCAGATCGAGGCGGCGGTGCAGAATCAGTTTCGCGTCACAGTCGAACAGCTCGGCGTGACGGCGCAGGTGGACTACACGATCAAGAAGGCCGGCATATTCGCGTTGCGGCTGGCGTTGCCGCCGGACTTCCGCGTCGAGTCGGTCAGCGGCGACAATATTTCGCAGTGGACCGAGCGCGCCGACGCCGGCCAGCGTCTGCTGGAGTTTGCGCTGAAGGAACGCGCGCTCGGCGCGTATTCGTTGCACGCGTCGCTGGTCAGGATGTGGAAGGCGTTGCCCAAGAACGTGGAGATTGCCGGCGTGCATCCGCTCGGCACACAGAAACTTTCCGGCACCCTCAGCGTCTCGGCGGAGCCGGGCATCCAGCTCAAGAGTGAATCGCTCGAGGGTCTCACCGAAATTCCCGCTGCGACCACCGGCAATGATTCGTCCGCCGGCGCGACGCTGGCCTACAAGTTCATCGTCAGCGAGCCGACATCGCGCGCGCCGTGGAAACTGGCCGTTGCCACGGAAGCCGTCGAGCCGTGGGTGCGCGCCGAAGTTGTCAACTGGGTGACGATGACCGAGGCGCTGGTTAGCGGCCGGTCGCTGGTGCGCTACGACATTCAGAACGCGCCGGTGAAGGAACTGCGCTTGCGTGTGCCGGTTGCGTTTAAGAACGTTGAGTTGCAGGGCGCGGACATCCGCCGTCGCGACCAACAAGGCGGCGACTGGCGCATCGAGCTGCAAAACAAGACGCGCGGCGCCTACACGCTGACCGTAACGTGGGAACTGCCGTGGAACGTCAAACAAGGCGCTCTGGAGCTGGCCGGCATCGAGGCGCTCGGCGTCGAGCGCGAGAGCGGAGCGCTGGCGGTGATGGCGCGGCCGCCGTTGCAGGTGGACGGCCAGCCGGTCGGAGGCGATCTACTGCGCGTGGACGCGGGCGAATTGCCGGAATGGTCGGGCCGCGCGCCGGCGGCGACGGTGCTGGCATATCGCTACCTGCGGCCGGGGTGGAAGCTGAAACTGGCGGCAAAACGTTTCGCGGAAGCCGAGGTGCTCCAGGCGCTCGTGGACAGCGCGCGGCTCGTGACCGAAGTGGCCGAGGATGGCCAGACGATGACGACGATGTGGCTGGAGGTGCGCAACAATGGCCGGCAATTCCTGCGGGTGACGTTGCCGCCGGGCGCGCGCGTCTGGTCGGCGTTCGTCGCCGGACAGGCGGTGCGGCCTGGCAAGAGCGATCGCGAAGGCACGCTGCAGTTGCCGTTGGAGCGCGCCAGTGGTGACCGCGAGACGGTGAGAGTGGAGTTGACCTATGTCAGCCCGGAGAAATTCCCCGCTACGCGCGGCCGGTTTGAACTGGTCTCGCCCGCGGTGGACGTGCCGCTGAAGAATGCGCGGTGGTCGCTGTATCTGCCGCCCGACTACAGCTACAGCGGCTTTGAAGGCACGATGAAACACGAGGAGGTCGATGCGCCACTCGTGCAGATCTTCAGCCTCAGCGAATATCAGCGCGCCGAGAACGAACAGGTACAGGCGCAGCAGGCTGAAGTATCGTCATTCCTGAACAGCGCCCGCAGCAACCTCTCCCAAGGCAAAGCCAAAGTTGCCGTGGACGCCTATAACCGCGCCCGCGCCAGTGGCGGCCAGGGCACGATGTTCCAGCAGAACGCCGTCGAGTTCAAAGACGTTGAGCAACAGGTGCGCAAGATCGGTGGCGAGAATATTGCCTACAACGGGCTGACAGTCAGCCTGGGCGGCGGCGTTGACAACACGTGGCAACCCGGCAGCCAGTTTGAGAAAGGTCAGGCGGCTCCTCAGCAAGCAGCGCGTACGGACGCTGACGCGGCGGCGAAGCAATACGACAAGCTTCAACAGGCGCAGGAGCTGGCTGTGGCGCGGGTGCTGCCGCTGCGTGTGAACCTGCCGACGCATGGCGTGAAGCATGTGTTCACACAGGTGCTGCAAACCGACCTCGCCAGGCCGATGACCATTCAATTCCACGCGTTGAACACCCGTGCCATCGGCTGGCCGGTCAAGGCATGCCTTGGTGTCGTCACCTTCGGGGTGTTGTGGCTGGCCACCGTACTGACGTTGCGCCGTCGGCGAGTGTAGAACTCCCTCGGAATTCTCCGGATGGCGGGCCTTGCAGGTTCGCGGTCAGTCTGCCACCAACTCGCCGTGGGCCACAGAGCCGGTCACGCTGACACGGTTGTTGTCATCCACCTTGAGTTGGAGATTGCGCCAGTCGGTGTCGGGATGCAGTTCCGTCACCATCTCGATGCGGTTCCACGGAATCCAGCGCACTTTGATCGCGGAGGTTTGTACGGCGCGGATGTTGCCCTGCGGTCGGCGAAAGTGATACGTCCTGCCGAGCACTTTCAGGCATTGCGGGGTCTCCGCCAGCACCTCGCCGATGCAAATGTGGTTCTGCGCGCCCTCGTAAGGTTTGAGCCAGCGCACCTTCACGATCAGTCTGGTTCCCGCCGGCGTACCGCCGATGTTCCGATGGCTTGTGTCTTTTGCGCTCATGACTTCCTTGCTATCACAATGTGTCTGTTGTTTTCAACACTTGCCCAAACGGTTTCAGGTCAGGCAAGGAAACCGCATTTCAATTCTTCCAACCGTTTCCTCAGTTGGGCGCCGTCCAGCCGGCGGGGTGGGGTGTTCTCCGCTGCTGCCCACGCGGCTGCAACGCCCGCGCCTTGCCCCATGCCCATGCATGTGCCCGTCACCCGATACGACGCGTGCGCTTCGTGCGTGCCGGAGATGCACCGGCCAGCCGTCAACAAGCCCTCCAGTCCGGCCGGCAGCAGGCAGCGGTACGGAATCTCATACGGTTTCATCCGCGCGTGGTGGCCGCTCGGCACGCCCGCGCCCGGCGCTGGCTCGTGGATGTCCACGCCGAACGCGCCGAATGTCACCGCGTCGGGGAAACGCCGGCCCGCCTGGAGGTCTTCGAGCGTCAACACGTAGTCGCCACGCACCCGGCGCGCTTCGCGGATGCCGAGAGCAGGCGCTGTTTGGACGAGGCGCACGTTTTCCAGACCGGGGATGCCGCGCAGGATTTCCACGGCTTCGCGCGCCAGTCGCCGCGCGTCGGCCGTTGCCCGCGAGAGCTGCCGCGTGTTGAGCGCGCTCTTGCGGTAGATGTGCGTGTGTTGCACGACAGCCGCGCCCGGCCGCGGCAGGTTGATGATCCACGGCGCGTAGTTGACCCGCTCGATGGGAAGCTGATAGGGCAGGTTGTGCCGGCGGATGGCCTCCCGCATGGCGTCGTAAAGGGATTCCGAGGTCCGTTGCTGGTAGCCCGGTGGCAATCCTTCGATTTCGAACATCATCGTCATGGGCTGCGCAAGCCCGTCCACGGCACGCCCGAACTCATAGCCCGCGCCCGCATACGCTGCGAGGTCGCCGTCGCCCGATGCGTCCACACACACTCGCGCCAGCACGGCCTCGCGCCCCGACTTGCTCTCCACAATGACCCCGCGCGCCGCGCCGTTCTCAACGATGGCGCCGACGCAGGCGCAGTGATACCAATAGTCCACCTTCCGCTCGTCGCACCAGGCCTCCAGCGTGAGCTTCATCGCCTCGATGTCGAAGCAATGGCTCATCGTCCACGGCACCCATGCGTCAGCCGCCTGCAAACGGCGGACCAGTTCCGCAACGATGAATCCTTTTCGCGCATGATCGAACAACGGATTGAGCAGCCCGGCTGTCCACACGCCGCCGAGCATGCCGTGACGCTCGATGATCAACACGCGCGCGCCCTGTTGGGCCGCCGCCAGGGCTGCTGCAATGCCGGCAGGTCCGCCTCCAACCACCAGCACGTCCACGTCCGCAGCCACACACGTGCGCCGCGGCGCTTCGGCGATGAATGCGCGGTTCTTGTCTACCGTCGCCGCGTGGACCGTATCGTGTTTCAACCGTCCTGAAGAGGTGGCGTTGCTGGCATCTGTTGCCGGCGCAGCCGCGGCACCAAAAATGTCCGGGACCGCGAACACTCCCCCAACGAGGGCGCCGCCGGAGGTCTTCAAGAACTGGCGTCGTGAAGTCTGTCGGTGTGTGTTCATGAGATGGAATAAGGAGATTGCATCACGGACATCGTGGCTCACGCGCGGTTGGAAGGCGGTTCACTTGGGCGGCCATTTATAAAACTCCAGCCGCCGCAGCAGTTCCAACGCGATCTGGCTGGCGATACGCAGGCTTTCGGGTGCGCATTTGTCGAGCGTGTCGCGGTCGGTGTGCCAGAAATTGTTGTCGCGCGGAATGTTGCCGTAGTCGAAATCAATCAGGTCAATCGCCGGCACGCGGTTCCAGTCGAACGGCGCGTGATCGTCCACCATCGGATGGTTGAGCAACTTGACGTAATCGCGCAGACCGAGCGAAGCCGCGGCGGCGAACACCTGTTGCACCAGCGGCGCGCTCCACCTGTTGGAACTGTTTTTCTGGGGCCGCATGGGATCAGGGATCGTCAGTTGCAGCCGTTTGTCGCCGACCATGTCCAGCACGATCACCGCCTGGATGTCCCGGAGCTTGTTCTGTGCATTGAGCGCCTTCGTCATGTAAACGCTGCCATAGAGGCCGTCCTTGTCGCTGTAGTCCTGCACCGCCTCTTCGCCGTCGAACCAGACGATCCACGCGTCCACGGGCTGGCCGGCGAGCACACGCGCGATCTCCAGCAACGCCGCCGTGCTGGAGCCACCGTCGTTTGCGCCAACGAACTTCGTTTGTGGCATCCACTTTGTGTCGTAGTGGCCGCCGATGATGAACCGCGGGGGGCAGTTTGGTCGCGTGCGGGCGATGATGTTCTTGAACGTGATCGGTCCGCGCGGCGTGTTGGTAGTAAACACCTGTTCTTCCGCCTGCAATGATGCGGCGCGGATTTGGTCCAAGATGTAAGCCCTCGTGTGCGCGAGCGCGTCCGATCCCGACGGCCGCGCACCAAAACCAACAACGCGTTCCATGTCGCGCCAAGCGCGCGCGGCGTCGAACCGACCCGCGAGGTCCGCCGGCAATTTTGACTTGCCGGTGGTTTCAGCCTTCCCGCAGCCGAGAACGAGAGCGCAAAGCAAAAGGCAGAAGGCAAAAGGCAGAAGGCAGAGGACGGAATACCAGCGTGTAGCCGGTCCGCCTTCTGTTCTCCGAACTCTGACCTCTGATTTCTTCATTTTCCGAGAGTCTGCCGCCACTCGCTGGCCTTTGCAATCCGCTTCGAGAGCGCCGGGTGATCGTGAAACAGAAACTCCACCACCGGATGCGGCTCCATATCGGCCAGGTTCTGGCCGGCCAGCTTGCGCATCGCCGACTCGAACACCGCCGCGTCGCGCGTCATCTCCAGCGCAAACCAGTCCGCCCGATACTCGGCGCGGCGCGACCACGCGCGCGTCAGCGGCGACGTGATCAGCCCGAACATCATCATACCCAGCGCCAACAGCGGCAGGTGTTCGATATTGGCGAGGTCGCCGCCCACCATCGCTCGCAACCAGAGGTCGCTGGCCCACAACCCGCCCGCGGTCAGGGCCGCGCCGATCACCATGTTCTTCCAGATGTCGTGGAAGTGGAAGTGCGCCAGTTCGTGCGCCAGCACCAGCTCAATCTCCGGCGCGGAAAAGTTCGCCAGCAGCGTATCGCCGAGGAGAATCCGCCGCGTCCGGCCAAACCCGGCGAAGGCGGCGTTGGCCTTCTTCGTCTTTTCACCGAGCGCAATACGGAACACGCCGACGACTCGCGCGCCCACCTGCCCGGCCATCGCGCTTAGTTTTGCCGCCAACGATTCATCTTCGAGTTTCGTCAGTTTGTAGAAGATCGGAATGATGACCACCGGCAGGATGAAGTTCAGCAACAGCGAGAATGCGGTCATGAAAGCCGCCGTCCACGCCCACCACCACGCGCCTGTCGCGCGCAGCAACGCATAGACGGCTTCGGCGACGACACCCATGAAGACGAGCGTGAGCGCGAAGCCTTTGACCTCGTCCCAAATCCAGCCGGCGAGCGTCTGGTTGGAGAGATTGAAACGGTGCTCCAGATGGAAACCGCCGAAGTAACTCCACGGGAGTGTCAGCAGTGAGCCGCCCGCCAGCATCGCGACAACGTAAACCGCCACCGTGCCCCATTCGTTGTGGCCGAGCTGCCGTGCAAACGCCGCCAACAAGCGCGAGCCGCCGGCGAAGTAAAACACAGCGAGCGCGGCGACGACGAAAGCAAGCTCACCGAGGTGCAGCCAGAGCTTGAGCCGCTCGTAGCGTTTGGCAGTCGAAGCGCCGGCGCCTTCAGGGACGCTCGGATTCGCCGGGCCAGGTGCCGCAGACGGAGGTGTCTGCGCCGTGTTGTCAGGCTCGTTCGCCATAATTGATCCCCATCGTTCCCAGCAGCGGCTCGAACACGCGCACGTTGGCCATGCCGGCGCGGCGCATCATGACCTCGATACCGCGTTGTGCCGGAAATGTTCGCAACGATTCGATGATATAGAGATAGGTCTGCGGATCGCGATGGAAGAGCCAGCCCATCAACGGCAGGGCCACGCGCAAATAGCCGGCGTAGAGCGCACGCACAAGCCGGTTGGCAGGCTTGCCGAAATCGAGGATCACAAGCCGTCCGCCAGGCCGGAGCACGCGGAGCATTTCGCGCAGGCATTGCTCGATGTCGGCGACATTTCGCAGGCCATAGCCGACGGTGACGGCGTCGAAACGGCCATCCGCAAACGGCAGCCGCAGCGCGTCGCCACGCGCAAAGACCGCCTCCACGCCTGTCGCGTTGCGCCGTTGCCGTGCCACGTCCAACATGGCTTGCGCGAAATCCACACCGACGGCCAGCGCCGCGCCCTGCCGCCGCGCTTCGAACGTCATGTCACCGGTGCCGCAGCAGAGATCAAGCACACAGGCGTTTGCCGGCCTCCCGTGCAACGCCAGCCGGACGACGCGTTGTTTCCAGAGGCGGTGCAGGCCGAAGCTCTGGAGGTCGTTCGCCAGGTCGTAGCGCGGCGCCAGTTGCGTGAAAAGCTGCTCCACTTTTGGCGCGCGCTGTTGGTCGTGGCTTAGGAATTTGTTTGGCATGGCTGGCAAAATCTGAGATGCAATCTAGTGTAAGCAGATTTGATGTCCACGTTATTTTCGCCATGAACACTTCCATCTCCCGCCGCGAGTTTGTCCAACAGAGTTCCGTTGTCGCCGCGTCGCTGGCCGGCTTGCCGTGGGTCGCCCGCGCCGCGGAACCCGCTGCGTCCGTCCGCCGCGCGCTGGACACGGCATTTGTGCGCCCGCCGCTGGCGACATTCGCTGTCGTTTCCGATACCCACTTTGGGTTTCCAGCCGACGGCCAGGGAGAGCACATCTACACGAAGCTGGCGAAACAGACGCTGGCAGAAGTGCAGACGGCTGGCGTGGATTTCATCGTCCATCTCGGTGACATCCTCAACCATTTTCCGACCGACCCGCAATGGCCTGCCGCTGTGAAGTTGTCGCGCGAGCAGCTCGCGGCGTCGCGCGCGCCGGTCTTTGCCGTGCCGGGCAACCATGATGTGGGCAACAAACTGTCATTGACCTCGCCAGCGGCCGCGGTCAACCGGGTCCGGCAGGAATGGCTCGACCTTTTCCGGCAGCAGTTCAAGAGCGACTACCACGTCATTGATCGCGCCGGCTGCCGCGTGATCCTGCTGAACTGCTTGTTGTTCAACACCGGCCTGCCTGCCGAGCGCGCGCAGTGGGACCGGCTCCGCGGCGACCTCGATGCCGCCAAGGGATCGAAGATCATCCTTGGGTTCCACATGCCGCTGTTCTGGTGTCGCCAGGACGATCCGGGCCCGGGCAATTATCAGCTCATTGACGAGCCGGCGCGCGGGCAGTTGCTGGAACTGATCCGCCAGCACAAGGTGCGCGCGGTGTTCACCGGTCACGCGCACCAGCCGATTGTGAACGCGTGGAGCGAGGCGCTGCTGCTGACGGCTCCGTCCACCTCGTTCGCATGTTCCTATGGTTTTTATCCGGGCCTCAAGTCGCACCACACCGAACCGTCCAAGCTCGGATGGCTGCTCGTGCGCGTTTACGAAGACGACGTCATCGTGAACCGCTTCCGGCCGCGCACGGCGGAACAGCCGGCCGGCGCAAGCCTGCTGGTGGCGCGGCAGTCGGCGGAAAACGCGCGGTGTCATCTCGCAACGATGCTGGCAGCGCCCCGCACCATCGTGCCGCGTTGGGCGCCGGACTTGGTCATGGACGGCAACCGCCGGAGCGGCTCGCAACCGGTGACGGAGGTGGAGCGCAGCGGTTGGAGCAGCGCTTACGCCGCCACACCCGAATGCCAGGAATGGATTCGGCTGACGTTCGCCGAGCCGGTTACGGTGGATCGCGTTGTGCTGTGGCCGTGGTTTGACAGTGTCGGCGCGGCGTTGAATTTTCCGACCGATTTCGTCGTGCAGGCGACGGAGGACGGCAAGACGTGGACGACGTTGAAACAATGCTCCCGTTTCCGGCCGGCAGCAAACGCACAGGTGACGGTGAACTTTGCGCCGCAACAGGCGCTGGCGATTGCCGTCGTCGCGTCGCGCCTGTCCGGAGATAGCGGCAAGCCGGCGAAGTATTCTTTCCAACTGATGGAGTTTGAAGCGTTCAACGGCGAACAACAACTCCGCGCTGTTGCCGTCCATGCTTCGTCATGTGCCGGTGGCAGCGCGCCCACGCGGCTCGACAGCCCGCTGCTGGAGGCGTCCGATCTCGGCGTGCGTTACGTGCGCATCATCGGCGCGATCAACACGGAGGATTACATGCGTGCGCTGGCGGCGTCCCGGCGGCTTGGCCAGCGGCCGGTGATGAGTCTACCGCCGGAACCGCGCATCGTGAGCGACGCCCTTCGCACGGTCGGCCGGCTGGCGGCGTTGGTGGAAGCGCCGAACGCGGAAATTTTCAACGCCGCCATGCACGCCGGTGCGAAAGAACATCAGCTTATGTTCGGGCCGGTGACGCCGGACAAAATCGCTGACGCCGCCGCGGCGGGCGCGATCTGGGTGTCCGTGACTCTCGACGGCCAGGGCAAGACCGGTCGTGAACTGGCGCGGCAGATCGAACAGCTGCGCGTGAAGTATCCGAGAATGGTATTCTGGTTCGATATCGCCAATCCGCCCTCTGCGCCCGCGCAGGTGGTGCAACTGTTCCTGTTCACCTACGGCCTTGGCGTTATCGTCAACGTCCTGCCGTCCGTTGCCGCCGACTCAGGCGCGCTGCTGGACCGCAATTGCGACCCGACACCGGCATTCCGCGCGCTTCAGGCGGTTGCAACCGCGCTTGGCGATCCGATGCGGCGGACGATGGACTCGCACGAACAGATTCACTGGCTGCGCTTCGATGCCCCGCCACGGTTTGTGGAGGCGCTCTGGACCGACGGCAACCCGGTGCGGGTCACGCTCGGCGCCCAGCGCACCGGCGCGACGGTGGTTGACATCGAGACCGGGCTGACGCGGCCATTGCCGGCGGACACCAAGGTCGCTGTTGGAAACATGCCGGTCCTGGTGTGCAAACGCTGACCGGCCGGCGGCGAACCTGCGAACTTGGTCAATCTAATGGAAAGGACAACAAGACGATGAAAAAGATGCTTCCAGTTCTTATGGCGGTGTTGATGGCGGCGTGGATGACGCCCCAACTTGCAATGGGCGAACAAGCTGCACCGGGCAAGATTCGCGTGCTGCTGGTGACCGGCGGACATGCTTTTGAAAAGCCGCAGTTCTTCAAGGTGTTCGAGGACAACCCGGAGATCACATTCGAGGCGGTGGAGCACCCCAATCCCAAGGACAAGAACGCTCCGGCGGCCGATCCCATGGCGGCGAAGTTTCGGCCCGACGCCGCAAAGTCGTATGATGTCGTCGTGCTCTACGACATGTGGCAGAAGATCACCGACGAAACGAAGGCGGATTTCGTCGCCCTGCTCAAGAGTGGCAAGGGATTGGTGGTGTTGCATCACGCCATCGCCAACTATCAGGATTGGGATGAGTATCCGAAGATCTTCGGCGCGCGCTACTATCTGAAGCCCACTCTAGTCAACGGCGTCGAGAAAGCGCGTTGTCAGTGGAAACATGGCGTGAAGATGAATGTCCATATAGCCGACGCGAAGCATCCGATCGCGCGCGGGCTGAAGGACTTTGAGATCACCGACGAGACCTACAAGGGTTACGACATTCGTTCGGAGGTCAAACCGTTGCTGACCACCGATGAGCCGCTGAGCTCGCCCACCGTCGGCTGGACGCACACCTACGGCAAGGCTCGCGTCGCTTATCTCCAACTTGGCCACGATCATCTTGCCTACGAAAATCCGAACTACTGCCGGCTCGTTGCCCAAGCCATTCGATGGACTGCGGGAAAGACGCGGTAGGGCGGTGGAAGGGTTTCACGACCAGACGCCGGCGATCTTCGTCTGGCAGAAGCGGCATTTGCCGGCGTTGAGGTGGAAGCCGGTGATGGTGTAGATGTCACGGGCGATGACGGCACGTTTGCAGTTGGGGCAGAAGGTGGTTTCGGCGTCGGGCAGGCCGGGCACGTTGCCGATGTATGCGTAGCGCAACCCGGCCGCGCGCGCGATGGACTGCGCTTGGAGGAGGATTTCCACTGGCGTGGGCGGCAGCGTCTGGAGTTTGTGCTGGGGGTGGAACCGCGAGAAGTGGATGGGATGATCGGGACCGATGTTGGCGGTGAGCCAGTCACACATGCGGCGGATCATGTCCGGCTTGTCGGTGTACGTGGGGACAACGAGGTTGATGATCTCAAACCAGACCCCCATGTCCTTGAGTGTCTTGAGCGTCTTGAGGACGGGCTGGAGGCGGCCGGCGTTGAGCTTCCAGTAGATATCTTCGCTGAAGCCCTTCAAGTCCACGTGCGCGGCATCGAGATACCGGCCGAGGTCGCGCATCGGCGGCTCCTCCATCGAACCGCAAGTGACGAGGACGTTCTTGATCCCCCGTTCGCGAGCGAGCTTGCAGGTCTCGTAGGTGTATTCGTAGTACGCCGTCGGCTCGGAATAGGTGTAGGAAATGGAGACGCTCTTGGTCCATGCGGCCAGCGCGACAACGTCTTCCGGAAACATGCTTAAACGGGCGACGTCCGAGGCAGTAATCGCCCCTGTGACTGGAGGGCGCAGCCGCAGTTCGGGGCCGCGCGGGTCTTTTGTTTCCTCCGGTTTCTTTTGCGAGATCTCCCAGTTCTGACAGTTCAGGCAGCGAAACACGCAGCCGGCGGTGGCAATGGAAAATGACAGGCTGCCCGGAAAGAAATGGAACAGCGGTTTCTTCTCGACCGGATCCACATGAAACGAACAGGGGTTGGCGAATGCCAGCGTATAGAGAGTGCCGTCGCGGTTGATCTTGTTGCGGCAATGACTGCGGTCGCCCGGCTCCATCAGGCAGTTGTTCGGGCAAATCTTGCACTGCACGTTCCGGCCGAGCTTCAGGTAATAGGATCCCTCGCGGGTCCAGCCGCGTTGGCGCCATAGTTCCCACACTGTGTCGTTTGGCGCGTCGCCTTTGAAAACGCCCTCGGCGGTCAACTCGCGCACGGCGTCAATGAGATACGCGGCCACCGCGCAACCACCCGCCGCGCACGCCACGCCGGCAACGCCGCGGCGAATCATGTCACGGCGCGTGAGCCGTTTGGGCGGCGGAGGGGCGTCGGTTGAAACGTCGCCGGTGTCCTGCGGCAAGCGGGAGGTGTTGTTCTCCGAATCCATTTGTATCGTCATCTCGCCCCACGGATCTTTTCGGTCCTCATCGTGGCTGACTCAAATCTATCATGACCATGGCCAGGGGCAAAACATCCAGGAGAGCCGTTCCATCTGGCGCGTGCCACGCAACCACTGCCGCGTCGTCAAAACCGCAAAGGACTGGGTGTGTCACTTGCCCAGAATTTTGAGGAACGAGTGGAACGGATTGCTGCTCTTGGCTCCTTCCAGGATCGTCTCCAATTCGTTGGCATCAAGCCACAGCCCTTTGCACGCAGCGCAAACGTCCACTTCCACCTCACCGTAGTGTTCTTGAATGAGCCGCTGACCGCACTTCGGGCAATGCAGCCAATGCAGTTCCTTCAGGCGATGCTTCTCGGCCTTGGCGGTCGTTTCCTGTTCCTTGGCCAGTTTCTCCAGCCGCGCCTTCAGTTCCATCTCACGAAAATACTTCTCTTCGTTCTGACTCGGTTTGATTGGCATGGGTCAAATCCCTTTCTTATGGACCTTTGTTACGCAACAAGGTTGCGGGAATAAAACAGGCCGCGCTGCCAACGTCAAGCAAGTGCTGAAGCGCTGGGTCTGCGTATCCGGCCTGCGATCACGTAGAGCACCGGCAACACCACCATCGTCAGCAGGGTGTTGCTGAAAATACCGCCGATGACGACGGTGGCCAGCGGGCGCTGAACCTCGCCGCCCACGCCCACGTTGACAGCCATGGGAATGAAACCGACGGCGGCCACCAGTGCGGTCATCAGAACGGGGCGCAGACGGACGAGACAGCCTTCACGCACGGCGGTTTCCAGTGGCACGCCAGCATCCATCTTTTGTTTGATGAATGTCACCAGCACGAGGCCGTTGAGGATGGCGACGCCGCTGAGCGCGATGAAGCCGACGGCCGCGCTGACGGTGAACGGCATGTCGCGCAGCCAGAGCGCGAGCACGCCGCCGACCGCTCCGAGCGGAATGCCGGTGGCCACGATGAATACATCGCGCAGCGATTTCAGGCTGAAGTAGAGCAGCACGAAGATCAGTCCCAGCGCCATTGGCACCACAAACGTGAGTTTGGCGTTGGCCCGCTGCATGTTTTCAAACTGTCCGCCCCATTCGATGCTGTAGCCTTCGGGGAGTTTGACTTGATCGGCGATTCTCTTTTGCGCCTCCGCCACGAAGCTGCCCACGTCACGCCCGCGCACGTTGCACTGGACGGTGATGCGGCGCCGGCCCCATTCGCGGTTGATGGTGGCCGGGCCTTCGGTTTCCACCACTTGCGCCACTTGATTGAGCGGCAGGACCGAACCGGTTGCGGTCGGGATGAGCGTGTTGGCCAGCGCGTCCGGGTCGGTGCGCTGGCGATCCGGCAGCCGTACGACCAGCGGAAAACGGCGCTGCCCCTCGCGGATTTCGCCGACCTTTTTGGTGCCCACGGCCTCCACGACGTTCATCACATTGCGCGTGGGCACGCCATAGCGCGCGATGGCCTTCGGGTCCATGCGCACCTGCAAGATGAGTTGGCCGGTGAGCTGTTCGCCGGTCACCTCGCCCACTCCTTTGATGCCGCCCAACACCTTCTGCATCTCGTCAGACAGCTCGCGTAGTTTTTCCAGGTCGTCGCCATAGATTTTGATGCCGATGTCGGAACGGATGCCGGCGATCAGTTCGTTCAAGCGCATCTCGATCGGCTGGCTGAACGCGACCGTCATACCAGGGAACTTGGCGAACAGTTCGCGCATTTTCTCCACCAGTTCCGCTTGCGTATGAGCCTTCTTCCATTCGCCACGCGGCTTGAGCGCGAGGAAAAAATCCGACAACTCGATGCCCATTGGGTCGGTGGCGATCTCGGCGCTGCCCAAGCGTGTCCAGATGTTGGTGATCTCGTTGGGAAACTCGGCGAGCAGAAGTTTTTCGATGCGGTCGTTGTAGGCTACGGCTTCTTCGACGGACACGCCTGCCAGACGGACCGTCGTGCCGACGATGGCGCCTTCGCCCAGTTTTGGCAGGAACTCGCCGCCCATGCGCGAAGCGAGGAAAGTGACACCCGCCAGCAGCACGACCGCGCCCAGCAGGGTCACAATGCGGAAACGCAAAGCCAGGCCCAGCACCGGCTCGTAAAGGCGATGAGTCACCCGCACCAGCCACGGTTCCTTCTCCTTGACCTGCCTCGGCAAAAACAGGCTGGCCAGGACGGGCGTCAGGGTCAGCGCCAGAATCAGCGAACCAGCCAGCGCGAAGATCATCGTCAAGGCCATCGGCTTGAAGAGTTTTCCTTCGACGCCTTCGAGCGCGAGGATTGGCAGAAAGACGATGAGGATGATGCCGACGCCGAATGCGACAGGCCGTGCGACCTCCAGCGGCGCGCTGGTCAGAGTCTCTCGCCGTTCCTCTTCGGTGAGCGGCCGGCCGAGCTTGTGTTGCAGTTCGGCCAGCCGGCGCATGGCGTTCTCGATCATCACGACCGAGCCGTCCACGATGAGGCCGAAATCAACCGCGCCCAGACTCAACAAGCTGGCGGAGATGCCGGTCTGCAGCATCAGGTCGCCGGCGAACAGCATGGAAAGCGGGATGGCTGACGCGACGATCAGTCCGGCGCGCAAGTTGCCCAGAAACGCGAACAGGATGGCGATGACCAGCAATGCGCCCGCCATCAGGTTGTGCTTCACGGTGTCAATGACGTCGTCCACCAATTCCGTGCGGTCGTAGAGAACCTCGACCACCACATCCTTCGGCAGCGTCTTCTGGACTTCAGCCAGTTTGTTCTTCAGCCCGTGCGTGACCTCGGCGCTGTTCTCGCCCATGAGCATGAAGCCGAGGCCGAGCACGATCTCGCCCTTGCCCGCGCCTGTGACCGCGCCACGGCGGATTTCGTGGTCCACCTTCACCTCCGCCACGTCGCGCACCCGCACGGGCACGCCATCGTGCGCCGTGATCACGATGTTGGCGATTTCTTCCACGTTCGTTGTCAGGCCCAGACCATGCACCAGCAGCGATTCACCGCCGCGCACGACCTGGCCGCCGCCGACGTTCTGGTTGTTCGTTTCCAGCGCCTCGACCAGTTGTTCCAGTGTGAGGCCGTATTTAACCAACCGCTGCGGCTCGGTGATGACGTGGAATTGCTTCTCGAATCCGCCCCAGGTGTTGACCTCGGCCACACCGCGCACCTTGCGCAACTGCGGCTTGACCACCCAGTCCTGAATCTCGCGCAGTTCCGTCAGCGTACGTTTCGGATCGGTGGATCGGACGACATAGTGGAATACCTCGCCCAGTCCCGTCGAAATGGGGCCGAGTTGCGGCCGTTGAATGCCCGGTGGCAGTTCGACGGTCTGGAGACGTTCCGTGATGAGCTGCCGCGCGCGAAAGATGCTCGTCTCGTCGTCAAACGTGGCGACAACCTGCGAGAGGCCGAACTTGGACACGGAGCGGATGTTATTCAGGCCGGGCAGACCGCCAATGGCCAGTTCCACGGGGATGGTGACTTGCGACTCGGCTTCCTCTGCGTTCAGCGACGGCACGGTGGTATTGATCTGCACCTGCACCGGCGTGGTGTCGGGGAATGCGTCAATCGGCAGGTGAGTGAGCGAGCGCCCGCCAACCAAGATCAGCAGCACCGTCAGGACGGCGATGAGCAGGCGGTTCTTCAGCGAGGTTGTAATAAGCCAGTTCAACATAGTAGAGAGTCTCCGGATTTCATGTGATGTGAGCGTTGAACAGGCCGGTTAATCGTCCGCGCAACCCGCGCCGAGGCGGGAAATGAGGAAGGCCGACTTGAGCGAAAACACATGGTTCACCGCCACCACTTCCTGGGACTTCAACCCTTCGGCGATTTCCACCTTCCCATCGTGACTTGCCCCAACACGAACCACACGGGCGTCGAATAAATCTTCGGCCAGCTTCACGAAAACAAAGGCTTTGCCTTCGATCTTCTGGATGGCCGACGGTGGCAGCAGCAACGCCCCATCGGCATTGCGGGTCAGGATGCGCGCTTGGGCGAACATCTTCGCCCGAAGCAGGCCGTCGGGATTCGCCACCTCGGCGCGCGCGCGGGCCATGCGGCTGCGGTCGTCCACCTCGGCGGAAATCCACGTCAGCTTGCCCGTGAAGACGCTGCCGGCCAGAGAGTCCACGCGCAGCTCGACCGTCTGGCCGACGCGCACGCGGGCCAGAGCCGACTCCGGAATGTTGAGCATGGCCCACATCACCGAGCGGTCCGCCAGCGTGAAGAGCGGCTTGCCCGCCTCCACCAACGCGCCGCGCACGGCCACGCGCTCGACGATTTCCCCGGCAAACGGCGCCCGCACTTCCATGAGAACCTGTTCTTGTGGCTTGGCTCCCAACACGTCGATTTGTTCCTCGGTGAAGCCCAGCATGCGGAGTTGCTGGCAGGCCCCGCGATGCTCCGCTTCCGCCTGCTGCAAGTCTTTCTCCGATGTCACCCGCTCGGCCCGCAGCTTGCGCTCGCGGTCCAGCGTTTGGTGCGACAGCACCGCTTTGGCCACGGCTTCCGCGATCGAGGCGGACCAGATTTTCGCCACGGGCTGTTTTTCCTCCACTTTGATGCCCAAGTCCGCCGTGACTTCCTGAATGATGCCGCCAACGGGCGCGACGATTTGGGCGAGCTTGTTTTGGTTGAACGCGATTTCTGCGTAGCACTCCACGGCGTCACTGATCGTCCCCACCGTCGGGGTCGCGGTCTGAACGCCCGCGATCCCGGCCGAGTCGTTCGAGGCCAGCCGAACCTTGGCCGACTCGCCGGTTTTCAACGTCGTTGCTAATTGCGGTTTGCAGATGCCGCACTCGGCCGACGGGACGTTGTGCTCCGGGCACATTTTGACCCCGCCTTTTTCCGCACCGTGTTCTTCGACTTTGCCGTGCGCATGACCCGCGTGACCGTGCCCATCGTCTTCGGAGTGGGCTTCCTTCTTGTCGCAGCCGGCGGCAAAGACCGCTAACGCGGCGACCATCGCCAGCACGGCGCTTTTCCAGAGGGGGTTTCTCTTCATGTTGAGTCTTTTCACTTTCTTGTTTGTGTTGAAATTCATCCTGCTCCTTTCACGGCTTGGGCGGGAGCGCCGCCGGCTGGCCCGTCTGGGGCTCCGCGAGATTCCTGGCCAGCAGTGCCTCCAGTTCGGCCTGCGCCGTGTTCAACTCCGAGAGCCGGTCGTAGTAGGTCAGCCGGACTTCAAAGGTGGTTCGCTGCGTGTCCAGGATGTCGAGCAAACCGAACTTGCCGGCGTTGTAGCCGAGGCGGACCAGGCGCGAGGCGGCTTCGGCTTTTGGCACAATCCGCGTGCGGTAGGTTTCGACTTGCTCGCCGGCGGCTTTCAGCCGTTCGTCGAGCACGGCCAGTTCGCGCGTAAGCCGCACCTCGACTGCGGTGAGGTCGTAACGGGCGATGTCGGCGTTGGCCCGCGCCTCGCGCTTCTTGCCCTGCGCGCGGTCGAAGAGTGGCAGAGGAATCGAGACGCGAAACGCCATGATGCCCTCGCGTGCGGCAAAGTCACGGCCCCCGGCGACGCCGAAGCTCACGTCGGGATATGGATCGAGCTTCGCCCGGCGCAATTCCAAGTCGGCCCGTTCACGGCCGGCCAGCGCGGCACGCACATTCGGATGTCGCGCCAGCATTTGCTCGCGGGCTTGGTTGAGGTCGGGCCGCTGCGCCTGCTCGGCCAGCTCGCCGGCCAGCGAACCGAGCGCATCGCGAGGCCTGCCCATCAGTGCCGCCAGCGTCTTGAGAGGCTCGGCCACATCGCGGCGCGCGGCAGCCATCTCCGCCCCGGCCCGGTCGTGCTCGACTTCGGCGCGGAGTTGCTCCTGATCCGCCGCTGCCCCGGCCGCGACGCGCTTGCCGACCGCCTCGGCCGTGGAGCGGGCCAACTCCGCCAGCTGCCCGGTGACGGCCAGTTTCTTCTGGGCAGCCAATGCGCGGTAAAACGCGCTCTTCACATCGCGAACCAGTTCAAGCTCGCGGCCAAAGTATTCCCATTCGGCCACCGTCACGCTTTGCGCGCCGATTTTGGCGTCGAGCGCCTTCTTGCCGGGAAACGGCACCGTCTGCCCGACGCCGACCATGTTCTGCGCGCCGTTAAAACCGCCCCGGTCGGGCGGAAATTGCTCGGACGAAAGCTCCAGGTTTGGGTTGGGCCAGACGCGCGCCTGGACAGCGCGGCCCGTGGCGGCCTCGATGCGTGACCGGGCCGCGCGCAGTTCGGGATTGTTGGCAACGGCTTCGGTAACGGCGGACGCCAGGTCGAGTTTGGATTGAGCCGCCGCATCGGCGAGCGCGACAAGGCCAGCAAGGAACAACAGACAAAATACTTTCATACAAACCTCAAATGACTTTCGGACAACGAGAGTTCCACCGCGACAAATTCGCGGCAGATGGACACACTACGAGCGTGAATGGAGGTTCAGGCTGGCGGCGGGGGCGTGGGAGGGCAGAAGGTGAGGGAATCGTACCGATCCTGCCTGGTCGCCAGCATCAGCGGGGCAGGATCAGGATGGCTGACAGCACTGACGGCATCCGGCATCTCAAGCGCTTGTGTGCAGAGGCACAGTATGCACGGCCCGCAGCAGTCGTCATCGTCCGAGCAGAGGCAGGTCGCCGACTCAAAGAAGGCGGATAGCAGCAGTCCGCCGCAGACAGCCACCATGATGATCCGCAATGAACGACTGGCAACCATATCGCCGCTTTCCTAGCGTGATTTTCACACAAAGTCAAATAGCCGTTGACGCACTCGCGCGCGGTGGGCTAGAAGGCACATGCGGAACGAATGCTTATGATCAACCTTTCGCGATTTTTGCCCAGAGAAGAGCTGTTCTACGACCTGTTGGAGGCGAGCGCCGGAGAGGCGCAAGCCAGCGCCGAACTGCTGGGGCGTCTGCTCATCAACCTTAACAACGACAAGAAACCGTCCGACCTGGCGGATTTCATCGCACACCGGCGCAAAGACAAGGAGATCACACAGCAGATCAATGAGGCGCTGTGCCGGTCCTTTGTGACTCCGATTGATCGCGAGGATATTGTTGCCTTGTCGGATGCGCTCTACAAGATTCCGAAGAACATCGAGCGCATCGGTGAGCGGCTGATGGCCTACGGGTTGCGGCCGTGGCAGAATGATTTCCAGCGGCAAAGTGATGTGCTGAGCCGCGCCACCGAGACGATGGTTTTCATGGTGCGCAGCCTGCGGACGCTAAAGAACCCCGATGAGATCCGCGCGAAGAACCGGTTGCTTCAGAAACTTGAAGGCGAGGGCGACGAGTTGATGCTGGAACTGTTCACGAAGCTGTTCCGGGAGGTCAGCGACGTGAAGGAAATCCTGATGCGCAAGGACATCTACGAGTTGCTCGAGAAGGCGATTGACCGGTTTCGCGACGCGGGCAACATTGTCGTTCAGATCGTGTTAAAACACACGTGAACACGCGTGGCAGGACGGGCGCCGGACTCTCTCTAAACCCATGAGCACGCTTTGCATTGCGGTGGTGCTGACGGCGTTGTTCTTCGAATACACCAATGGCTTCCACGATGCGGCCAACGCCATCGCCACGTCCATCTCGACGCGTGCGTTGAAACCCTGGCAGGCGTTGAGCATGGCCG
>Ga0265297_10004705_pt1 | contig 21876 bp, 23 predicted proteins | sample Munlanlwell13791_FD_192502 | JGI IMG/M metagenome (GOLD analysis project Ga0265297, IMG submission 192502) | Leachate microbial communities from a municipal landfill in Southern Ontario, Canada - Leachate well 137-91 | ecosystem: Engineered > Solid waste > Landfill > Unclassified | place... | reverse complement strand
CATCCTAAAACTTCTGTTGATGACAATAAAAAAGTTCAAGATTATTTTAACGGGATTAAGAAGTTTGAAAATTACACTCCTCAATTTGTTGTAAACTCTATGCAGGGTATCCAAAATAATCAACTAGTTTTTACTCAAAATATAGAATCTCACATTAAGGCTATTCAAGACATTAGTTCTGCTACTCAAATGCTCAAAGAGGAAGTTGTCAAACTCAGAAAAACCATCGCTAAAAATGGAGATTAAAATAACAGGAACTCAAATGAAACTATTAGAAGAAATCAAGAGAAAACCTTGCTGTATAGAGGACTTATCTAAAAATATGCATAAGTCATATAGCCATATCTATGAAGAAGTTAGGGGGCTAAAGATAAACGGTGTAATAACTGAAGTTAGAGATGTTTATGATAAAAGAAAAAAGATTCTCTCGCTGACAACAGAGGGAAGTATTATCCTTGAAAAAGAGAAACTCAAAAAATCAACTATTGCCAAACTTGATTCTTGGCTTGATAAAAAATTCAGCGAAATAGGAATTGATTGTGAGAGGTTATTTGGATAATGGTAAGTAACACAACAAAAAAGATAATTAAAGTAAGCCTTTTCATATTTGTAATTTTATTAGTTATTGGAATAATTGGATTTACAATCACTTCTAAACAACCTCAGATTGAACATAATGAAACTACAAATAGCACATCAATAGATTATGAGGATAAAACAACTATTTCTGGAAGAGGAGTTTTGCTTCTTGGAGTAATATTCATTACAGTTTTAATAATTTTATTCTACATTATCAGAAAGAGCCCTGACTTTTATAGGGTTCTAACTGATGAAGAAACAATTGAAGTATCAAGAGAGATGCTTATTAGTTTGTATAACTTTAATTTTGAAAGTAAGCAAGGGTCTGTTGCATATTATCTTTCTTATTATAATGGCGGAGATAAGAGATATCCGAGAGCAATAATTGGCTGGAATTTAAAGCAGAGAAGCGATGCTGAAGGGAGTATTGAACCATTGCATGCACACCTTGTAACAATAGATATAAGCAGAAAGAATCCAAATAGAGACCATCAATTCTTGAGTTCTCTAACTAAGGAAGAAGCTTTGAAATATCTGCATGATTTGTATTTTGGAAAAATAGGGCAGAGCGTTGATCCGATAAAACAGGAGAGGATAATTCTTTCTGAAGCCGAACAAGAAGCAATTGAAGAATTGAAAAAAGAGAAACTAAAAGAAGAGGTAAAAAAGAATGATAAGTGAATGGTTTCTCATAGGTAGTTTAATAGGGATTTTCTTCTGCTCTATTTTTAATGCAGTATCTAGAAACAGCGAGTTTGCTCCAATAATTGCTTTTCTGTTATCAATCTTAATGACTCTAATCTCATGGGGGGTGCTAAGTCTGTTTTAAATGGAAGTAAATAAAATAATTAGGGGTGATGCTTTGCAGATTTTGAAAACTTTGCCGAGTGAAAGTATTGATTGCATAGTTACTTCTCCGCCCTATTGGGCTTTAAGAGATTATAAAATCAAAGAACAGATAGGTTTAGAAAAAGATTTTAATGATTACATAAAAAAATTATGCGATATTTTTGATGAAGGAAAAAGAGTTCTAAAGAAAACTGGAACTTGCTGGGTAAATCTTGGAGATACATATTATACAAAATCTGGAGGTTCTTTCCTAAACGATCAATTAAACTCAAATAAGAGAATTAAAAAGCTAGGGATAAATAAAGCAAATTCAATAAGGGGGCAAGGGCTCCTTGAAGACAAAAATCTAACATTAACTCCATTAAGGTTTGCAATTGAAATGCAAAAAAGAGGGTGGATTGTTAGAAATGTTATAATCTGGCATAAACCCAACTGCATGCCTTGTTCTGTAAGGGATAGATTTACTGTTGATTTTGAATATCTTTTTTTCTTTGTTAAAAGTAAAAAATATTATTTTAAACAAATCAGAGAACCTCATAAAGAAGAAAGTATCAAAAGAACTAAACATAAATGGGATGGACACCGAGAGCCTGGGAGCAGTTTCTTCGGGATGAATATTAATAAAATGTGCCATCCAGAAGGTAGAAATAAAAGATGTGTTTGGAGCATTACGACTAAATCTTTCAAGGGAGCACATTTTGCAGTCTATCCATCGGAGTTAATTAAAACTCCAATAAGTGCTGGTTGCCCTAAAGATGGAATTGTTTTAGATCCATTTATGGGAAGTGGCACAACAGGAGTTGTTGCTCTTCAACAAAATAAAAAATTCATTGGAATTGAACTTAATCCAGATTATATTGAAATTGCTAAAAGGAGGATTATTGAATTTCTAAAAAATGGTTGAGAATATAGGAGAGCTCGAATTAAATAAGATTTATTGTATGGATTGTTTAGATGGAATAAAAAAGCTTCCAGATAATTCAATCGATTTAATTGTAACCGATCCACCTTATTTTATTGAAAATCTTAAAGAAGATTTGAAAGAACAAACAATAAGACGCTCTTCACAAAATTCAATATTCCATGCAGATTGGGATTCTTCTTTTGAGGATTTAGATGCATATCAATATTTTATTGCAAAACTTCTCAAAGAGTTTAAGAGAGTTCTAAAACCAAAAGGGCAGGTTTACATGTTTTTTAGTTATCATCATCTTCATTGGGCAAGAGAGATGATTGAGAAAAAAGGATTCAGGTTTTACAAATATCTTATCTGGTATAAGCCCGATATTATGGGAGTTTTTCCAAATCAGTATGGATGCAATTATGAGGTAATGTTATGGTTCAGAAATGATGAAAGATATGGAGAGGTTAAGTTAAACATTGGTTGCAAACAAAGAGATGTTTTTACTTGCAATAGCACAAACATCAAGTATAGAAAAGAGTGCGGATTTCATCCTACTCCTAAACCCAAAGAGATAATCAAGGCATTAGTAAGAAATGGCTCTGATGAGAGCGATATAGTTCTCGATGCATTTATGGGTTCTGGCACAACTGCCGTTGCTTGCAAAGAAACAAATAGAAAATTTATCGGATTTGAATTAAACCCAGATTATATTAAAATTGCAGAGAAAAGATTATCTCAAGAACAACTCAATACTGATTGGTTTGATAATTCTAATCAAAGTAATAATCAAGAATTGAAAGGAGGTGAAGCAGAATGAAACCACAAGTAGCATTGGCTTTTCTAATATTTCTAAGTATCTTTACTTTAACATTTGTTAATGCAGAAACGATTTATTTAGATGCTGGACAATGCAGGAACTTTACTTATCAAGAAGTAACTGTTAATGGAGAAAATCAAACGTCTTACACAAATAAGACTGAAGTTTTTTGTGCGAAAGATATAAACATATCTGCAAATATCTCCAACTTTTCTAATGAAAATCTAACTTTGTATGATTATGAAGTGCCAATTTTTATCGAAGGCGATGGAGAATTTATTAAAGTAACTGTTGGCACAAATACGCAGAGTTTCCCTAGAAACTTGGGATACTTTAACTATGATGCAAAACAAATCTTTAGTTGTCCTGCAATAAATAAATCTATTGAAGGTGATCCTGCAAGTTTAAAGACCTGCTTAGAAATTTTGAAAGATACAAAAGATTTAACTGTTGATGAAAAAGCAGACTACAAAAAATGTCAAACAGAAAGAGATGACTTTAAAGTTGAATGGGAAAAGCGAGGCACCGAGATAGAAGTTAAAGATACTCAGGTAAATGAATGCGGAGCAGATCTTAAAATCTGTGAGGATAAAAAACAAGGTTCTGGCATATCAAATGTTATGCTGATAATTATTGTGATAATCCTTCTGATTGTAGTTTCTGTGTTTGTTATTCTAAGAATAAGAGAAAGAAGTAATTCTGTGGGAGATCTAACCTAATGGAACCTCAAACAACGTTATTGCTTGTATTCTTAGCGATTATTGTTATTGTTGTAGTATTTACAGTCTTGTTAGTTATTCTTGGAAAGAACGCATCTGGAGGTTCAAGAAAGAGAGTTGTCCTTGATTTGAAGAAATGGATAACTCATAAGAAAATAATAACTTACAGACCACATCAGGACTTTCTAACAGGCGATTGGCTAAGAGCAACACAACATCAAAAAACAGCTTTAGTAAAAGAAAGAGCAATTTTTAAGAAACCAGAACATGAAATTGACTTGGAAGATTGGAATGTAATGCAAGACCCTGAGAGCGGATTTACTCTCGTAATCAATGGAGTTAGTTCTTTGAATAAAGAGCTCAGCAATACGATAAGACAACTTAGAACAGAACTCGATAAAGAAAAGTCGGAGAAATCTGTATTGCTTGCAAGAAATAAATATCTCGAAAAGCATGTCGACCAAGAAGTAATCAGAAAACTTACAACAATGGTTGATAATGAAGTCAAACTAAAGACATGGGTTGCTGATAAGAAAAAATGAGAAAAGATATAGAAGAGCTTAAAGAAAACTTTGAAGAGTTGGGATTAAGGACTGTTGAAATCCTAGACTTTAAGGTATTGGCTAAATCTATAGATCAAGATAGATTCCTAAAAGATGATTTTGAATTAGTAGACTTGGATAAGTTTAGAGAAATTCAAAACACTCTTCTTAATGAAGGTTTATTTGAAACCGCATGCAAGAACTTTAGAAATTTAACAGATGAAATTGATTTGATTCCTAATAAGTTAAATAACAATATAGAAAAAATTCTTTTAGGAATTGAACAGCTTCATTTGATTATACAAACAGATTTACTGGAAAAAAGCAAAGTAAAAGAAAAACCTAAAGCAGTAGCTCCAGAAAATAAGCCTGAAGAAATCATACCTGAAACAAAAGCTTCTGAAATTCAAGAGCCTATTTCTAATGAGCAAGTTTCTGAAAGTGAAGAGAAATTAACTCAAACAGAAAAAGAAGAGGAAAACGATGCCCTTTACGAAGACTCAGAAGAAGATGAGATTTGAAAGAATAGAAACAACCGCAAGTGTAAGGATGCCAGTTAAGAGCTTGGAGAGTGGGGCATATGTAGGGATTGCCTTTCTAAATTTGTTAAGTTATTGGAAGAAAGGCAATCGTGCTCCCTCTAAGAAACAACTTCAGATAAAGGTCAGGATAGGTAACGAGTATTATGCAATGTTGCCTGGCTTTTATGATTTTACGAGACTTATGAGCAGACAGTCTACAAAAGCAAGGCTGAATAATCGCTCAAATCAGAAACTAACAATCCATGATGAAAAAACGTGGAATTATTGGTTAAAGCTAAAGAAAAAACAGGAAGATTTATTGAAGAAAAAATAAAAATAGGTTACATTTTGAGTGTATTACTATTATTATATCTTCAATAATAATATGATCATCCACTCCGCCCAAAAACCCAAGAAAAAAGCAAATGAAACTACTAAAAAGCAAAAAAAGAATAAACTATTGGATTAGTAAGAACCAGATACCTTTAGGTCGAACCAAAAACAAAGAAATCATATGGAAAAGATTCACATTCAAGTCAGATTCCCTTATTTTCTCTGCAAGACCTGGAATTGGTAAGTCTGTAATGCTAAAATCATTTTATTTTTGGCTGTTTCAAAACCAAAGACCCTTAATTGTATTTGATCCTGGGGGATTAGATCACCGTTTAAGCTATTTCCCTAACTCCCATGCCCTTAAACTGCCCCCAGACACTAAACCTTGGGGCATAAAGAAGATTGATAGCGGGCAAAGGGCTTATTATTTTACTATTTCAAAGAACCCAATGCCTCATGAAAGAAAGTTCATCCCAGCTTTAAGCACATTTGGAATAAAAGAGCTTAGAAGTTTAGGTTTTAGTCCTGGAGCTATAAGAAAGTTCCTTAATCTTTTGGAAGAATATGGTCCGTTTAAAGACTTTGAAACATTAATGGATTTTATACATAAGTTTCCAATTAGAGAGGATATAGCCGAAAGATATCAAAGGAATATGCCTTTTCTTTTGCATAATAAAAACTATTTGCCTAATGATGTTATTTTATCTTCAACAAAAAATAATATGGTTCAGCATCTTTACAGCATAATGCAAGAGGGTATATTTTCATTAAATCCCGAAGACAATGTTTCTTTTATTGATTTGATAAAGAAAGGGCATTCAGTTTTCTTATCTTTTGATGGGCATTATGATGTTTGCAGGGCGATGGTTGGTAAAATTGCGGGAGAAGTTATCGGTTACTTAAAATATTTAGAAGATATCGGCGAGAGAGATACTTTCGGACAACCTTGGTTTATTTTTGAAGAGATGGACGGCATAATTCCAAGAAATCCTGAGCCTTATGAAGAACCAATTGTTGAAACTCTGGCTCAATTGATATTAAGATTTAGAAAATTATCAGTAGGGATGGCAGGAGCTTGCCCATCTTTAACAAGTTTAAATAAAAAAGTTGCACAGGGCTTTCATGAATATATCTTTGGCAGGTTTGCAGGCACAGAATTAAACGAAATAGCATCGATAACCCAAGAGAACTCAATTATTTCTTTAGTAAACAATCTTTATTGGAATAGACATGTTAATGGCGGAGCAGGGGAAAGAGAAGTGTTGTATGTTACAGAATTAAAACAAAAATATAAGATTGATCCTTTTGAATGCCCTTGTGAAATTCATAGAGAGCCAACTAAGGTAAGAAAACATGAAAGTAGCGATATATTGTAGAACTTCAAAGATAGATCAGAATCCTGAGAATCAAAAGATAGAGTTGGAAAAGTATGCAAAAGCTATGGGCTATGATTATAAAATATTTGAAGAACAGGAGTCAACAAGAAAGACTCGCCCTGTAAAAAACGATATTTTTCAAGATGCATTAAGAAAGAAATGGGATTTAATTTTAGTTTGGAAACTTGACAGATGGGCAAGGAGCATGCAGGAACTCATTAATGACTTAGAACTTCTTAAACAAAATAATGTTCAATTCAAAACTCTAAAGGAGAATATAGTCTTAGATGATAACCCAACAAATAAGCTAATGATAAACATTCTCTCGTCATTTGCCCAATTTGAGAGGGATATTATCAGGGAAAGGACTATGGCTGGCTTAGAAAGGGCAAGACAGCAAGGCAAGAAACTCGGCAGACCAAAATCCCCCCATGTAAAATGAGAATTCTAATCGTCGTGATGGGGCTTGAAAAATAGGGTCTGGGAAAACGGACGTTTTAAGAATAAATAAAAACCCTTCATTCATTTGATTTTTATGAACTATCAAAGTGAATATTTATGTAACAAATGTGGAGGTTTAATTTACATAAATGTAAAAACAAAAGAAGAGTGTTGTTTAAACAGTTCTTGTTCTAGGTATCCAAAATTAATTATAATTGATAATTCAAAAGAAGTTGAGAAAATTATGTTGGGTAGAATTGAAGATATAAAAAAGAAAGTTAGATTCTTTTCTCCTAAATTTAAAGAATACTTATTTGATTTAAGAGAAAATCTATTTAATAACATGGATAAAGGAATAAACATTTCGTTTTTTCATGCTTTAAACGAATTAATTCTAATTGTATCTTCCACCTCACTTTTCGGAAGAATTGACTCTATACAAAAGTTTGATAATGTAGTGCAAGAATTTATTCAAATTGCAGAATTAGAGAATTTTCTGGATTCTCTGCAACAAAAAGTTAATCTTATGGGTAAAATCACCCTGTCAGATAAAGATATTCTAACATTTCAGCTAAAATACTTTAAAGCTTTTATAGAACAATATGAAAATTATGGGCTCATTAATTACTCTAGAAAAGATAGGGCTTTTAAATTTGAAACAATCGATGTGCAAGAAGTAGACAGAATTCCATTTCAAATAGGAATGGAAATGACTCCATTCTTCAAACAATTCTTCAGAGAAATGGTAAAAATGAAAATGCTATTAGAATACAATTATAGACTTTCTAAGTTTGCAAAAAGAGAATTTAAAAAAAGAGAGATAGCGGGGCTCGTCTCCATCTTCTTTTCATGTAGGGGTAAAAAAATGGTCTGGGATGAGGCATCCTTTACTAATCATCTAAAAAGAAATGAATTCACCGATGAAGAAAAGAAATTCTTTAAAAACTTTATATTTGGCAATAAAGATAAGTTTCCCATAGGATTAAATTACTTAGGAAAAAATATATTTTATCCCTTCTCAACTTTATTCTTTGCTTTTTACTTTATGAACTCCTTAGGGGAAAAGAATATTGTTAATGAATGTAAAAGAGAGGCTAGTTTAAGGTTTGAGTCTGAAATTAGAAATTATTTAAAAGAAAAGAGTTACTCTGTTCCATTTGATGGTGAGATTGAATTGATAAAGGGTTCTTATAAATATGACATTATAGCAATATCCCATATAAAAAAAGAGGTTTATTTAATAGAGGTTAAATACTGCGATTTGCCTCCTTCAGGTTTTTCTGGACTTAACCTAAGGACTATAAAAATAGAATATAACGACCCTGATTCAAGCGAAGTAAAAATTGCTGAAGAACATGAAAAAAGATTAAGCGAATTCTCTTCTAATATCTCTATTTTTGAAAAGATGGCTAATTGTTCGATCAAAGATTATGTCATAAAGCCTATTGTTATTATGAAATACACTCCGCTATTAAATAAGAATAATTCTATTGAAATTCTTTCTTTTGATAAGTTCAAAGAAAGTTATTAGATATTTTATTTCAAAAACTTAAAAAATAAGCCCCCGATAGTAATTATTGAACTTATAAGTCCAAGAATAGTATTTGATTTACCAAGTATTCCCCAAATGCCCTTCTCTTGTTCATCGATTTTATCTTCTGCAAAGAAAAGAGAAAGAATTATCAAAGAGATCAATTGAATAAATAACACTAACAAGGAGATATTAATTAGGATTTTAGTGCTATATGTTAAACCTAAAACTGCAAGAGGTAAAGCCAAAAACAGAAATAAGATAGAGACTCTAACTGCCTTAGTTTTATAACTCTTGAAAAGAAGATTAACAACGAAACTATAAGCCCCAGTAATTATCGCAGAAAACAAAAACGATAGAAGAAGCATTACTATGCCTGCAAAATCGTCCAATTTTGTGTTTAACAAAAAAGCAATTATAAAGCCAAGAGAGATAAACACTAAAATAATATTCAAAGCTAAGAGTTTGCTTATTGGTTTTCCATCTTCTAAAAGTTCTTTTATCGGATTGAGTCCTTTAATGGCTAAATCCATCAAGCTTCCCTCATCGTAAGATTTATGATTCTTTGCCATTGTTAATCAATCTAAATGAAATTTAAAAAGATATCTCCAATTGATTAAGAGCAATATTTCTAAAATGAAAACACCTAATCCTCTAAATTCAGTGAAAGGACTACGCTAATTGAGAAAGCCCAATTAAAGAAAGAATTATCATACCTATGGATAAGAGTAAACCTATTATTGAAATTAACATTCCCCTTATCTTGTTATTGTTGGAAATTCTATATAAAGAATATCCGCTAAATAATAAACCGAAAACAGGTGAAAGTATCCCATAGAGTATAGATAATTTAGACCATATCAAAAAACCCTCTTGAGGCCCCTTAAGATGCCCATAAGTTTGTTTAACTCTAACTGAAGAATTAAAATACCATAACCAGATAATCGGGTAAAATATATTACCTCCAGAGAGCTCTAAATTAAGCATAGCTGAAGCAAAGAAATCAAAAACTATCGAAATAAGCATTCCCCATAAAACAATCTTTGTAAACGTAACTGCATAATACTTCTTTTGTATTAAAAAGATCCCTGCCATGATCATTACACTAATTTGTGCTAGAACTATAATAAAATCCCACGTTGTGACCATACCAAACTCATCTGAAAAACTCCCAAAAAAACTCCATAATGGACTAATAATCATTATAGTTACAACAAAAAAAGCCAGCCATCCTTCGACCCCATTAAGGTTTTCTTCTTTTTTCTTAAGTTGTTCTTTCATTTTTTAGATTTTTTAGGAGATTTAATTTTTTCTTTAGGTTTTATAGAATCAACCTCTTCCTCAAGCAAATCTTGCTCGATTAAATCTTTGTTTAAATTCGCTGCATTTCTAGCAGAAGGTTCTATTACTCCCTCTATAATATCTGCACAAGTTAATCCTTCCGTAATTTTAGCTAAATGGTCAAAGTCTATGTTTTTATCATGCGGACGAGTATTAAGACCAATCTTAAATAATGCTTTACGTGCCTCTAAATCAGGAGGAGAAACGTAGATTTTTTTGTCAAATCTCCCATTTCTCAATACTGCAGGATCAATTCTTTCGATGTAGTTTGTTGCACCAACAACAAGAATTTTATTTTCTGCTGCATCATTTAACTGCATTAAAAACTCACTAACTTCCTCTTCTTTATGGGATGAAGATTCGTGTAAGTTCTTTCTATCTGGAACTAATGCACTTATCTCATCAAAAAACAGAACGGAGGGAGCATTTTGTTTAGCTATCTCAAAAGCTTTTCCGATATTATTAACAGAGCCATGAATATAAGGCGTTGCAAGGTCGGAATGTTTAACTTCAAAGAAGTTATATCCTAACTCTTCCGCTAATTTACGGACAATAAAGGTTTTTCCGCAACCAGGGGGGCCATATAATATTATCCCATTAGGAATAGAAACATTAAATTTTTTGAATTTCTCTGGATGTTTTAATGGATTAATAACATCTGCAATTAACTGTTGCTTTAGAGATTTCATTCCAGCAACACTCTCAAATCCATGAAGACTCGTTAATTCATCTCTTAAATTAGCTAGTTCTGATTTTGAATAAATGTCTACAATCATTCCAAGATATTTTTCGTTTTCAACTTGAATTTTGATTAGGTCATATCTATCGGATCTGTCAACTATCTCATCGGGATTTAGATTTAAAAATAAATAAAGAAATTTTGAATTTGATAGTTCGTAAACCTCTGTAAAGTAAATTCTTTCGATTCTATTTTTAACTTTTAGATCATTTCTGATCTTAAAACCATTAAAAAGCAGAGGTTTACTCGAATTTGCCATTTTAACTAGTAGAGGGCTCTTCTCCTCTGACCCATCCATTTTCCTCTAATTCTTTACAAACTGGATAATTGCTTCTTTCACTCTTTTGTTTTATTTCTGTAAATTGATTTAACTTTCCAACATCAGAAGCAACAAGAATAAAATACGTTGCTAAGCCCAATAATGGCCCGACTATCCAAGACATGTCTCCCAAGAATTGCAGTAACCATATTGCCCCTATTCCAAGAATTACACTTGCAATAATTCTTAATCCTGTGATCCATTCTCTACGCTCGTGAACATCGTTACATCTTTTACATCTTGGAATAACCAATTCAAATTTTTGATACTGTATTCTCTTGGTATTGCCCCAAAAATCATCTTCTGTCCCAGTAACCTGATGCCAATGATCATGTAAGCTATGATCCTCATCTTCTTTCTTAATAATCTCATTACAAAACCAACAATGAATATAGGGGTTTTTATCTATTTTTTTAAGTTCTGAATTCATTATCTTCTTTAGACTTTCAGTTCCGCATATTTTTATAGCTATTTTGAATAGTTTAACCGACTCTGCGAATTCACTGGCATGATTGTGTAATGCTACTGCAATCATCCTAATTCCTTCAGCAACATGATCTCTTACTACCTTTGAAGAATCGGTTTTATATGATCCAATTTCTTCTAACTTATTTAGGTCTTGTTCAATTAGTTCAACAAATTTAGTTATGTTCTTAATGGTTTTATCACTAACTTCTTTATTTTCTTCAATTTTAATCTTCTGAAGTTCTTCCATATTATCGTATATGGACTGATAAATAGGTTGTAGCAAACTCTTTTCAGTTCTTTCTCCATGTGTTCCAAAAACCTCTTGAAAATCTTTTACATAATGATTATTTTTATGATATTTATGCAATTCAACGTATATATCTGAGACTTGTTTTGCAATATTTTTTTTAAAGTCGGAGTATAATTCGCCATTTAACATCTGATCATTACTATCGGAATAAATTTTCGCAAATGCATCCCAGAATTTTTCTGCATTGAGTAATTCATGCCATGTCGAGATAGATTCTTTTAAGTAATCCAGATCATCTTTTTCAACTAATAGTAAACAATACAAAATAGCCAAGTTTTTCTTATAAATATAAGAAACAGAGTTATTGGTTTTAGATGCCCCTTTCCAAGTTTGAATTGCACCTGCAAAATCATCATTTTTCATAAACTTCAATGCTTTTTCGTCAACACTATCTTTTATTTGAAACCAAAAGAAATATTCTTTAAGATTACTTTTTTGAGATTGTAATCGTTTAAGAGCATCATTAACATTTGACTCATTACGAAGCTTTTCTGGAAATTTTATATCAATTTCGTATTCGGGATGATCGTCTATCTTTAATCGATTTATGATTTCCTTATATCTCTTCATAATCTCTTTTTGGTCTGCAGTAATATCTAATCCTAAAATTCTATAAGCGTTATTTTCGATAGCGTGTGCCATTATCTACTAATCCCTGATAATTTTATTTTTGTTTGCTCTTCTTGGGGAAGTAGAAGGCTAAGTTGTCTAGTGCAACGTTTTAATTCATCGACATCGCCAGTTCTTATAGCAGTTTCACCTTTATTGATATAATATTGGGCTTCTTTCTCATTGATAAAATTACCATTCTCAATTATTGCTCTGAATTGCTCAACCCATGTAGAAGGATTTGAGAATAAAGCCATTTGTCTAAGATCTAATAATTGTTCTATAACTCTAATCAATAAAGCCTTGTTATTTTCGCTTATGGCTTTCTTACTATCTGAATTAATACTTTTTAGCCGATTTTTAAATTCGCCTTTTTCCTTAGGGTCCGCATACTCATTAATTATTTTTTGAACATTCTCCTCAATAGAATTATATTCCTTAATTAGTTGAGGCATTTCTTTTTCTTCTTCAATTTCATCCAGAACCATCTTAAGATCTTTTAATTGTTTACTTGCTTTACGTTTTTCATCTTCATCATTTGTAGACTTATCTATACTTTGAGAAACAGATTGAATCTTATCTACAATTTTTTTACGTTCTTCTACGGAGCAGTCCTCTAAATCGGATTCAGCTCTAGCCCTTTGAGCCTCCAACTCCGTATTCATGTTTTGAATATCTACGGTCTCATCTTTTAAAGTAGACCTTGCATTTGCAGTTAGATCAATTAATGGAACGTAAATACTAACAAAAAGTTCTCTTGACTCATTCATTTCTAAAGTAAGCTCAATAGGAGTTCCAGCAGGTAAATCGTGAGGCAGATCCTTTCCCTTTATCCCAGTTTCACATAAAAATGTATTTCTATCAGGTATTTCCGATTCTCCCTCAACTACTTTAATATCTAATGAAGAATCTTCTCCTTTCTTTAATTTTCTAGACGTTTTGTAAACATCTAGTATTTTTTTAATTGGTAGGACTGCCCCCTTCTCAAATATCTTCTCACATACATTTAGAACTTGATTTCTGGAAAAATCTTTTGAAGCTACAACAACACCTATTGAATGAGGTAATGGTGCCCCAGAGACAGATAAGCCATGTGTGATTGTAAAAGAATCCTGTGAAAGTTTTATTGGTTTTCCCTTACTATCAAACACATAAACCCAAAACAAATTATTTCTATTAGATTCTAAATTAACAGGATAATAAAATTTACCTTTATTAATTTTTGTTTTCTCGCCACTAAATGTTCCACTATCTGATTGAATCTGTATAAAATATTGATCTTTTTCATCTAGCCCTTCTATAACTCCTGTAACTGATTCTTCATCATCGGATGTTAATGTGACGTGATTTAAGGTAATTTCATGTGACCCTGCTTTAGCTTTTTTACCATTTTCCTTCAAGAATTTCTTAGGTATTCTTTGCCCCATTGCAAAAACACAAGCCCCTCTAGCTACCACAGTAAGAGGATCTACAGATGAATCAACTTTTATTCCAAGTTCGTCTTCTAATTTTTCTTGTAAATATGGTGTTTGAGTTGGTCCCCCTACTAGGACAATTCTTTTTACTCCTGAAGATTTTATACCTGCATCTTTTAAGGTCTCTTTAGTTAGTTCAATCGTTCTATTTATTATTGGGCTGATTAGTTTTTCCAATTCTTGTCGTGATAAATCAATGGATAATTCTATCTTTTTTCCTGCTTCATCAATTCCGAGATCTTCTAACTCAATGGTGGTTTTCTTATATTGAGATAATTCTATTTTTGCAGATTCAGCATAATATTTTAATCTTGGGAATACATGTGCATATTTTTTATTTTTTCTTTTAAAATTGGTTAATTTAAATTTATCAAGAATTTTAGGAACGATAATATTTTCAACAATATCCCAGTCAATATTTTTACCACCTAAGAAATTATCCCCATTGTGTGCTAAAACTGATAGCATTCCATCTTTGCAAGATATCAAAGCAACATCAAAAGTCCCACCACCTAAATCATAAATTAACCACGTTTCATTTTTTGCATTCATAAATCCATAAGAAACTGCTGCAGAAATGGGCTCTTGTAATAAAATGACATAATCAAAACCTGCAAGATTACCTGCACGTTTTGTTGCTTCAGATTGCAATACTGAAAATGCAGCAGGAACAGTAATTACTACTGCAGTTGCATTTATATCAGGATATTTTCTTAATACATCTTCTTTAAGATTCTTTAATATTTCAGCCGATATCTCTTCGGGAGTCATTTTTATTTTTGCTCTTTCAAAATATATTGTCTCTGGTGTTCCCATTTCCCTCTTTATTTCTGCCTTGAAATTTTTGTTATTCTCTTCAGAATAAAATTTGTATAATTGATCATATGCCTTCTGTCCAACAATCTTATTTCCAGATTTATCGAACCCAAAAACCGAAGGAGTGTATTCTACCCCGCCTGGCTTTTTCATTATTTCGATTTTACCATCTACATTAACTGCAATAGACGAATTTGTTGTTCCAAGATCGATTCCAATTACTACTATATCTTCACTCATTTTGCACCTCCGTAGCGGGATTGTCCTCACTTGTTAAAATTATCACCTTTCCTTTCCTTACGACTTGACCCTTACACATAATAGTAGGCTCCTTAGTTTCTTTAATAATAGAATCTTTAACAGTAGGATCTTTTTCTACGGCTAAAATTTCTAAATTTCTCCCATCATTAAATTTCTTATCTGTATAGTCTAAAACTTCTAAGTCATTTTTTTCCAAATATCTTTTTATTTTTTGTATAGAGTTTCTTAGAATTTCTTTTTGAGATTCTTGAATATCCATATTTCTGTTAATTCGGTTTTCTAATCTCCAAATCTCTACAGCCAATTCAATTAAATCTTTTAATTGCGGAGAAACATCAATAAATTTAGGAGTTACTGCAGACTCTATGTCTTCTCGTGTTTTGGATATCTGAACAAGAATTTTAGAAACGTCACCTAATAATTTCTCTTTGAAATCATCATCAATGCTGTTGTTTTGAGAAATATTCTCACTTGCAGTTATTTCTTTGTTTTTCTTAGCCATTTTCTGTATAGTCTACATCTTAAGGATATGGAAAAGATATCCCAATTATATAATTAGAATCGGGTTTTTAAGCTTTTTCAACAGAAGTCTTGAGTAATATAAACCTTATCATCGCTGGAAATCGCTATACCTATACCTTCCTTATCATAAGTTCCAGTCAATATATTTTGTTTATGTCCTGGGCTGTTCATCCACCCTTGGACGGTAGATTGGGCTATCTCTGTTTGACTGCTCCAATCGTGAAAGGGCACCAGGTTTACATAAGTAATAGAATCATAAAGATTATTTTGGAAGATATTTTCTGCTATTCCATCAGTATAATAACTGCCATAATCTTTGTAACAAGTATACCCTTTGGTATTAGCTCTATCTGTTGGATCCTGCCCCCTTAGGTTAGTATGTTCAAAATACCCATTTTGAGCCATATCCCTACTGTGAGCCCGAGCAATCTCTGAAAGTTTAGAATCTAAAGATAAGGCTCGAAGACCATTATTTTGTCTTTCATTATTGATTAAATTATGAATCTCAGATTCCAAAGAAGAAATATCAAGATCTGGTTTTAATGGAGAATCTGCCTTGACACTTCCAGATTTTTCGTATCCTGAATTATCCCGATAATTAAAGTTCGCACTTTTATCACTCAGATCTAAACTTAGATTATTTATCTTTAAAGGACTAAACAAGGAAAAATTAGTTTTGTTGTAAATATCAAAAGCAGGATTTAATATTGTTTGCTTATTCTCATATGCTTGCCATAGCAGAATAAAAATTAAAATAATTACAACATACTTTATCCAATTTTTCTGGCGTTTAGTTAAATTAATTAATTCTTTAATTATTCTCCAGCCATATTTGATTGCAAAAAATAAACTAATAATAATTAAAACTCCAGATAATTTTATTATCCATAAATTAAACTCATTTAACTTGGATGCATTTGAATAAAATATGCTAAAGCCTACAATTGAGGCGATTAACAAAATTAGCATAGTTATGTTCTTGCTTAATCTTCCATCATAATCATATCTATGATGTTCCCTCTTACCTAACCAGTATTTAAATTCAGTATATTGATTATAAAAATAATTAACGATATTTTCTTTAAAACTTCTCTTTCTATAATTATTGCGACTATGATTTTTATGGTGATGTTCTTTCTTGGAGTATTCTTCTTGATAATTTTGGCTTGTTTGGGAAACTGCTTCTGAGAAATTTTTCTGCCATCTTTCAGAATTACGTTCTTTATATTGTTTTAATCCGACACAATCATGGGACTCGGGTAATCTATGTTCATTACAAAAAGTTCCATGACAATATTTACACTTCCAAGGTAGTCCATCAAGTTTGTTCCCGCAAAAATTACAATTTGTCATCTTCTGGTTATCCCTCATTGAACTAATGAGGATAACTTTTAAAAATATATCTAAAAAGGATACGGAAAAGATAACTTTTTAAATAACTAAACAATATAGCTTTATGGCAGTCAAGGGTTACGTTTTTGCATTGATGATTATTTCACTATCATGTATATTCTTGCTAGGTCTTGTTAGTGCCGAAGTTGAAGAGAATGTATATGTTACTTTCAACGATCATAATGCTCACATAAAACAAGTAATTACTTTCTATGCGACAGGAGGTTATTATCTTCCTCCATTTACTTACTCAGAAATATTTTATCCTTCTCAGAAGAATTTACAGATTCATGATAAAGATGGCAAAGTTCCAACATATAAAATTGTTGAAATAAATGAGAGTTACACAATCTATAACATTACAATCCCTCAGGTTGGAAGCACATATTCTTACGGCTATGATTTTCTTCCATCTACTTATTATTTATACTATGAATATGATTTGGATAATGTTTTAATTAATTATTTAAAGAATTATGAAGCCAATGTATACTTAATATCTAATGATGATAGTTATACTAGAAGAGTTTATTTTTGCTTACCATCCTCCTCGGGATATCCTATCGACTATGATAGCAGACCTTATGAAGAAGAAAGTCAGACATATAATCCTTATAAAATAAATATTCCTGAACTGATTGTTCCAAAACTAAACTTTACTGTTCCACCACTTATTTCCTTTAATACTCCTAAGGAACCAGAACCAGATTTTTGTTCTTATGGAACAAAAGAACGAGTTTTTCAAGAGGTTTATTCTTCAACTATTGACTTAGCAAATCATAAATGGAGCGATTCTAATTCCTATAAAAAAATTGAAGAGATAAATGGAGATAAAATAACAATCTCACTACCTGAAGGTTACTCTGAAAATCATGATTATCTTAAAAGAACAGAAGAAACTCTTGCCTACTTGGATGTAGCAGGAATAAAAAAACAGGATCATTATTGGGTTTATGTTGTAGATAGTGATGATAAAGTTTTGACTTCTCAGAATGAGGGGATTATATGTTATGAAACTGGAAAATGTTATATTGATAATGAAATTCTCTTTGAAGATAAACAATTTCAAGCATTTAACATAATAAGTGCCTATTTTTTGACGTCATACATAAAGACATATGGGGAAGAATTAGATACACAAAACTGGTATATTCAAGGATCTTCAAATTATTTAGCTTATAAATCGATGGACTTCGCTAAATTACAAAATGATAAAATAAAGGAATTTATGGATGCAAATATAAGCGAATGGTATGGGGAAGATCTCCTTTCAAGTGATATTGAGGGACAAATAAGGATGATAGAGAATACTAAAATCTTTACGGAATTAGAAGAAATTTGTCCAGACCATTCAAATTATGTAATTCAAGGTTTAAAAGATAATGATATTTTTAATCAAAACGCTGAAGAAATACAGTTTAACAATCTAATTTTAGCACTGTATGGCGAATTTTGCGATGTAAAAAGTTTGTCAGAGGTTTTTGAGAAAAGAGAAATGCCATTTAGTTTACAAAATGCTCAAGATTACATCGCCCTTAAAAAAGAGATATCTAACTCTAAATTTAATTTTTTTAAAGGGAAGGCAGAGGCAAGTTTACAAAGTTTTTTAACAGAAACCGATTCGAGGTCTCAAAAAGCCATGGACTCTGCAAGATATTGGAAAGATAAAGGAACAATTTATTCTATTCTTTTAATTATAATTGGGTTAGGAATAATCTCTTTATTTATATTTCTATTTATCCGAAATAAAAATAAGATCAAACATTCTCTTATAAGATCACCACATAATGAATCAAAAATGAAGATTCAACATAATAAATCTCCGAGAGGGGTTAGAATTATCTCTATCTTGATCTATATTTCTGCTGTAATTTTAGGTATTTCAGGTTTAATATCTTTTGCTGAAGACTTCTTAACAGCAATAATATTAATCGGTTGGGGAGCATTTCAATTTTATGTCGGGATGAGCTTAAATACTGGAAAGAATTGGGCAAGAGTATTAATAATTATAATCAGTGCACTAGGATTAATTTATTCCATTAGTCTCTTAGCTTCTTCTGAAGATACGATTTTAGGGATCGTTTATTTTGCAATAAATATGGGTTTAATCTTCTATCTTTCTTTCAATGATAAAGTTCTTTCATTCTATTCTAGAAATTAGTTCTTCTTTTTTAATTTCCTAAGCCTACCAGCCTCATCTGCGGAGCGTTCTGCAAACTCTCTGCCATTGATCATTTCAAATCCACTGGCTTGGGCTAATTGTTTTATCTTTTCTAAAAATACTTTTATTTTCTCTTGTTTATCTTGTTTAAGATTATCTGGAGAATAATAAATAACAGTCTTATTTTCCTTTTTGAATTTGTAAGCAAAAATAACCTCATCAGTTCCTTTATCAATGAATTTAGTAAAACCCATTAGCCTCATTTCAAATTTGTTTTTGCAATGGATTATTATTTGATGCTTTTCTTCTTCAGCTATTTTTTCAGCTTCTTGGGCTTCTTTCTTATTTGAAACCCAAGCCTTTATGCTTTCCGTTTCAAGATCAGGTTTTCTATTTCTATAAATTGGTTCTTTATCCATGAGTCTCTTCCTTTTTCTGTTCAAACAAAAACTCTTCTTTTGGAGTTTGCTTAATACTATTCATTCTATTTCTCATATATTCTATGTAATTCTTATCTTTATGCAGATAAACTTTTGTAGAGTTTAGTTTTGCATGCCCTAAAACATTGGCAACTAAAAATAAGTCATGCGTTTCATTCATAAGCTCTGTGGCTTTTGTGTGCCTTAAAGTATAGCTTCGGTATTTGGTAACTGTTGAACCTTCTTCAGGAGGAAGCCATAATCCTGCAGGCTTTAGAATTTTTTCTCTGAATATATGTTTCCATCTTCCTGGGCTCAGGAAGTTATTTTCATAACTTGGAAATAAATAAGGCGAGCCTTTCCAAAACATCTCTCTTGGGAATTTCTTAGGATTAAGATAGTCTCTTAAATACTTCCCGAGTTCTTCGGGAATAGGCAAAACTCTATCCTTACCTGTTTTATTATTTTCTCCATGGATGTGAACTGTCAAAGCTCTTAAATCGAAATCTTCAAACTTTAACTTGCAAGCTTCTTTTGGTCTTAATGCAAGAGCATAAATTGTCATCATAAGTGCTTTATCTCTTGCACGCATCCAATCACCCCAAACATTCTGTAGATAATCGGGGGATGTTTCAAGAGTAATTATCATCTTGCTTATGTCTGACTTTGTGAAAACTTCGGGTAGTTTCTTTGTATCTTCGTAAAGTAATGTGTGGTTGTCCATCACTGATCACTCCGTAAGCTTTGAAATTTATCTAAAGAAAAACACAACACATAGCGAGTCTTTTCGTTCCCTTTTGCAAGAGTTATTTTCGCTCCCATTTTGTTGTAGGTTTATCACCTCTTGCTTATCCTTTTGGGTTGATTTTTTATAGGTGTCCTAGTTTATAAATGTTATCATTGTTATCAATATTAACAATGTTATGATTAGTAACATTTATAAAGTTGGAGGTATTGTCCTTTATTGTTTTAAAATAGGTGCATAACATGAAACGTCCAACTTACGATCTTCAATTGAATACGAGAGTTCCTAAAGAAGTATTCGATGCAGTTGATAAATTAGCTCATAAAAAAGCAGTCAAACCTGCCGACTTAGTTAGAAAAGCACTTGTTGAATATCTTAAAGAGAAGGGAGCTTTAGATAAGAAGAAAGATTATCTTTAATTATTATTTTATTTCCCAATAACCTGCACTTGTCTTGCCTATTCTTATTATAATCCCTTTAGACTTTAATTTTTCCAAATATTCTTTAACTGTATCTGAGCTAATTTTTAGTTTTTTAGCTAATTCATTTCTTGATATTTTTGTATTTGCTTTTATTTCAGATACTATTTTGCCCTCTAATTCAGTAAGTTCGGCTTGGGGGGTAGCTTGGGGGGTAGCTTGGGGGGTTTTAGGTCTTTGAAGAGTTACAGTAAAGAAGCTGGTAAATTCAAATTTTGGAGCGGGCAACTTTACCTTCTGCATTGCCTCCCTCATTCTTCCTATTCCCGAACCTACCTTCTCAACTAAATCTGCACTCTTGAAAAGGCTGAATAAAAGAGGATTTCTTGAAATGCTCTTTTTTCCAAATTCTTCTTTTTTAATCGCTGGAACTAATCCGCCAGGATTACTTATCTCAACTCTATCGTCATAAATATCTATTTGAATATTTGCTCCTCTTTCATTATAGTCTCTATGAGCCATTGCGTTTACTATTGCTTCTCTAAGGGCATCTTCAGGTATTTCTAATATTTCCTCTCTTGGTCCTGCTTTGATTTTATATTCTAACCTTAAGTTTCTCATTAAGAAAGTCATTGCACCATTATAATTAGAAATCGTATCTTCTGTGAAATCTTTTCTGTCGATTATTTTATACTTATCTGTTCCCTTATACAAAACACAAGTAATAATTGCATGCCTAAAGAATTTCTCAACATTTTCACAGAAGAATAAAACCCCTGCATTCTTGAATTTCTTATTTTCAGTTAATACTCCTAAATTCTTTAAAATATCTTCATCTGAAATTGTTCGGCTTAATTTAGCCCTTTTCACAAACTCTTCAAATTTGGATTTATTAAATCCATTTTCAAAACTAAACTCTTGATTTACTCCTTCATCAAATAATATCTTGCCTTCTATATTGAAGAAGCCTCTAATCTCATCAGTTGATAATTTTTGAGAATTACTTCCTTGTCTCAAAAAGAAACCTGCTGAGCATCTGTAAGGTTTGTTTATGCCTTCATCAACATTTACAATAAGGATGTTATCAATTGTATCTATCTTAATGTGAATAGAAGGATCACAGTTTCTTGCTAAATCTTGAATTTCAGACTTTAACTTGTTAGTTATTTGAACACCTTTAACTTTTCCATGATCATCTACACCAATAAAAATTCTTCCACCTTCAGTATTCGCAAAAGCAACAATTTCTTTACCTAAATTCTTAGAAT